>FZPS01000216.1_pt180 | contig 11155 bp, 8 predicted proteins | sample 1817821 | NCBI WGS metagenome assembly FZPS01 (sample SAMEA104158645, study PRJEB21678) | metagenome | place: Germany | collected 2015-04-21 | reverse complement strand
GTTGTCATATTCTATGTTTTAGGCTATTAGCTATTGATTTTAAGCTCTTAAGTCTCGATATTGGTTTACTGTCTTCGGAGTTCATTTGAGTAAGATGGCATCCTACTCGAGTAAGATGGTATCTTACTATTACTAAGATGGCATCTTACTCGAGTTAGATGGCATCTTACTATCACTAAGATAGCATCTTACTAAGATTATCTCGGAGAAGAGAAAGCTGATATAAGGAGTTAGGAGAGGAATTTGCTTGATAAATAAAAAAATAATGGTCGAAAAGTTTGGTAGTTCGGAAAACTGTTGTACCTTTGCAGTGTATTAGAGTACTAACACAGTAGTAATATGATTGAAATAAAAGATTTAAAATTCGGTTATAAGCGTCATAAGCCCGTGATTGAGGATGTGGCGCTTAGGATTCCAAGTGGATTTATTCATGGCCTGCTTGGAAAAAATGGAATAGGGAAGAGTACCCTATTGAAACTAATTGCTGGACTTAGGCATCCTGATGATGGTGAGATTAATGTAATGGGCTTTTGTCCAGGGCAGAGAAAGGCAGAGTTTTTTCAAGAGCTGTTTTTCTTGCCTGAAGAGCTTGAAACTTATAAGGTGAGTATTGATAACTTCCTTAGGCTCAACTCTGTTTTCTATCCTAGATTCTCGAAGGAGGAGTTCTACTCTTATCTAAAAGAGTTTGAGATTGAGGATACTAAGGCAAAGCTTAGCACCCTTTCTTTTGGAACCAAGAAAAAGGTTATTATTGCCTTTGGACTTGCTGCCAATACCAAGCTCCTGCTTATGGACGAACCTACCAACGGTTTGGACATTCCTTCCAAGGCTCAGTTTAGGAAGATTATCCTAAAGGCTATGAATGCGGAAAGAACTATTATGATTTCTACTCACCAAGTAAGAGACTTGCATAATCTTATTGATAATGTGCTTATTATGGATGAGAAGAATGTTATTATCAATTCTACAATCAATGAGATTACTTCCAAGCTTAGCTTTGGCTATGAGAGAGACCTTGATCTTGTGGAAGGTCTTATCTATTCGGAGGATAATGTAAATGGTTATTCTTATGTTGCTGAAAACCTTAGCAAAAAGGAGTCCGATATTGATATTGAAATGTTTTTCAATACCATCTTTACTCAAAAAGATAGGATATTAGAATTGTTTGATTATAAAAATAAAGAAAGGAGTTAATTATGAATTTAAATAGAGTTTTTCATCTAGTGAAAAGAGAGATTGGTCTTAATTTGAACACTTATATAACCTGGCTTTTGGTGGTTACTGTTCTTCAGTCCCTTGCTCCCCAAAACTTTTATGTATTTTGGTTTATACTGGTTTTGCTTCTTGGATTCAAGGAGTATAATGGAAATCCTGGCCAGCTTATTCAGTTTATGACCCTACCTACCTCCAATGCGGAGAGATATACATCCAGCCTTATACTTAACTTTATTGTTTTCCCATTAATGGCTTTAATTCCAGCAATTGTAGGCTATTATATAAACGAATTGCTTGCTAATTCCGTATTTAATTTTAGCCTTTCACCAAACAAGGGTCTTATTGCATCAGTATTTGGAAGTTCAGAACTTAATAAGGGAGTGGCTCTGTTTTTTACGTTTTTATTCTTATATTCTATGGCCTTTTTTGGGAATATTTATTTAAAGAAGCATGGTGGAATAAAAGTCTTAGCAGGCTTTGTTGGATTTGGTATTTTTATTACCGTTTTACTTGTAAGGCTTCTTATAAATGCAGAGGATGGCTTAAGACTAAGTATGGCTTTCAGATACACTGATATACCAATTTATATTGGTTATTTGATCAATATAGGCTCTGTCTTATTCTTTATGGTCTTGGCTTATATTGCTCTAAAAGAAAAGGAGGCATAGGCCATGATACAAGACCTAACACCAATCTATTTGAAGCTATCGGAAAAGATATGCGATAATATACTTTGGGGAGACTATGCTTCCAACCAAAGAATTCCTTCTATTAGGGAGATGGCTGCTTCGCATGAGGTTAATCCTAACACGGTTATGAAGGCCTTTGAGCATTTGCAGCAAAATGAAATCATATATAATAGAAGAGGATTGGGCTATTTTGTTTCAGAGGATGCTATGTCTTTGATTAAAAAAGCTAGACAGAAGCATTTCAAGGAGGAGATTCTGCCCAATATGTTTAAGCAGATGTCCCAGCTCGGCATAGAGATTGAGGATATTATAAGTGAATTTGAAAACTACAAAACAGAAGAGAGATGAAAATAAGATTAAGCACGAAATTACTTATAGCTTATGGATTAATAACGCTAATTGCCACCATAGGCTTTACATATTACCTAACTACAGTTGAGGTGGAGTTGCCTCCAGATGAAGTAGAAGTAAAAGAATATATTGATGAGGATGGTAATAAAATAAGGGAGGAAACAATGATTATTCATTATGGATTTGGAAAGATTGAAACCGTAACAAGTAAGGATGTGATAATGGCAGATGAGAATATTGATAACGAGAAATAGATAGAGATATGAAAACATTATTGAAATGCACTATAAGCATAATTATTGCCTTATTGCTGGCATCGTCCGTCTCGGCTCAAAACACAGGGATTCAAGGAAGGCTGGTGGATAGGAATACGGGAGAAAAGCTTGTGTTTGTGAACTGTGTGCTAAGCAATCCTGATAATATTGAGGATGTGATTGCTGGTATGGCAGCCGACACCAATGGGATGTTTATGTTTAGGGATATTCCTAAGCAGGACATGGTCCTAAGTTTTTCGTTTGTTGGCTACAAGAAAAGGTCTATTGATATCAAGGCTTCGGAGCTTGGCTCTGGGGTCTTGGACCTTGGCGACATTGGTCTTGAGCCAGATTCGGAGCTAATGGACGAGGTGGAGATTATTGCTCTTAAGGATAGGATAGTTGTGGATTCGGATAAGATGACTGTGAATATTGATAAGAACACTGCCTCAACGGTAAATAATGTATTCGAATTGCTTAAGAAGGCTCCGGGAATAACCATCGATAATGATGATAACCTAAAGCTAAATGGTAAGTCGGGTGTTTTGATTCAGTTCCAGGGCAGGGATATGAAGCTTCCTTGGAAGTCGATGGTTCAGATACTTAAGGGCATGCCTTCGTCTACTGTAGATAGGATTGAGATTATTAATAATCCTTCTGCCAAATACGATGCTGAGGGTGTGGGCGGAATAATTAATCTAATCTTTGGTCAGGAGAAGAACCAGGGTTGGAACGCTTCATTGGGTGGTCGCGTATATTATTCTGACCTTGTTTCTGCTATGAGCGACCTCAATCTCAACTATGTGGATGATAAGTGGACCTCAACCCTATCTTTTTCTTCTACGGCTTGGGGGCATAAGGTTGGTTCTTATAGTGAGAGAAAGACGGGCATTGGTGAGGATACCATTATTTTTACCGATGTTTCGGATATGTTATGGAAGAGTCAGAACTACAACCTAAGCTTTGGCTCCGACTACCTAATCAACCCTAAAAACAGTGTTGGTTTCTATTTTGCCTATTCAAAAAACAAGATGCCTGAGCAGAGCAATCCTCATAAGAGCTTGGTTTCTACGCTTAGGAATGGTCTTAGGATTGACTCCTTACGCAATGAGTCTATAACGGGATTATCAAATAATAATGATAACTACCTACTCAACCTTAACTATCTCCATAAGTTCGATAGCTTGGGGCAAAATCTTAGCTTTAATTTCGATCTTTCAATGAACTCTTCTAGCGATTTTTATGGAAGTTCTAATAAGTATTATAACCTATTGATTAATCAGATAGACCCTTATAAGACTGAGAGCTTGGAGAATCTTACTTCTGGAAGCTATGGTTCTTATAGTCTTAGGGGAGATTATTTCGAGCCTTTTGGTAAGGACTTTAGCTTGGAGACTGGCTTTAAGCTTGCTTATACCAAGGTTGATAATGCCTTGGAGGCCACTAGGGATGGTGTGGATGATGTGGGTAGGTCTAATAATTTCATATTGGATGAGAATATCAACGCCATATATGCTTCTATGAAGAAGGGCTTTGGACCAAAGACCTCAATGCGTTTGGGGCTTAGGTTTGAGAACACCAACCTAAAGGGGAATCAAATTAAATACGATTCTGTATTTAGGCAGACCTATAGCGACCTTTTCCCAAATCTTAGCCTTGCTCATAGCTTTAGTGATATTAGCAACCTAAACCTTACGTACGGGATGAGGATATCCCGTCCTAGCTATTCGAATCTAAACCCATTTCATATAGCCCTAAATGACTTTAGCTATAAGAGTGGCAATACTGAGCTCAAGCCTCAATACACTCATAATATTTCTTTGCAGCATTCCTTTATGTATGTGCTTTTTACTAACCTTACCTATAGCTATACCAAGGATATTGTAACGGAAATGCCTATTATTGGAGATAATGGTATTATTAGTTCGACCATGCCTATGAATATTCAAAACTCTCATAACCTCAATCTAAGCCTAAGTACTTCAATACCTATTAAGCCTTGGCTGATGGTGGTTGCTTATCTTAGTGAGAACTACTCAAATAGCAGTGCTACATCGGAGGAGATCAACTTTGAGAATGAGGTGTTTTCTTTTATGGGCTATGGGTCTGTGAATATTACATTCCCGAAGAAGTATAGGCTAGATGTTTCTGGCTATTACACCTCGGGAGGTGCTTGGGGGCTTTATAAATACAAGAGCTTCTATGGTCTCAACCTCAATGCTACCAAGTCTTTCTTCAAGGATAAGATTGAGGTAAATGCAGGTATTAATAACCTTATTTCAAGCAAAAACACCGATGTTAGCTATAGCTACGACAATACTATTGGCTACACTACTAGCAATATGAACTTTAGGATGTATACCATTGGACTAAGGCTCAATCTGGGTAAGCGTCTAGATGCTAAGCTCAATGTAAGGGATGATAGGTATGACGAAAGAGTTTCGGGCAAGCAAGAGGGTGGAGGTATGCAAGGAGGCTTTGGTAGATAGTTCTATATGAGTGCAGAAAATAAAAGTTTTGACCTCAAATAGAGAATTGCTTAAAAAAAGATTCTCTTCTGTTGAGTTTCAGGAACTTAAAGGACTGAGAGGTTTTGAGTATAGGTATGAGATTCTTGATTAATACAGGGTGGTTAAATATAGTCGCAAGTTGGTTTACTGATCTCGCAAGACAGAAAACTGATCTCGCAAGACAGTTTTCTGTCTTGCGAGATCATTTCATTTATTCTTAGCCATGAAAATCTTCAATAATCTATCAATATAAATCCTTGAGATACTTTGTTGTTCAAGCTATTTTGATTTACTTTGCATGCAATTTAAGTTAGAGGAGTTCGTAATAAGAAGCATATTGTATGGAGATTTTTTATAGAGAATACGGAGAGGGCAGAACAATCCTTATATTCCATGGCTGGCTGGGCCTTAGCGACCACTGGATTGGTATAGGAAAACTTATTGCTGATTCTGGATATAGGGTTATAATACCCGATCTGCCAAATCATGGAAGGTCATCTCATACCCAAGGCTTCTCTTATGTGGAGATGGCGAGTATAATGCAAGACTTTATTATTAGGCAAGCCGTAGAAAAGCCAATAATTATAGGTCATTCGATGGGAGGCAAAATTGCTTTGGCTATGAATAATGCAGTAAATAATAATTTTGATTATTCTGGATTGATTCTCTTGGATATTCATAATAAAAGCTACGATGACAGTTATTTCGATTCCAATTTTAATAAGGTATTGCTTGATACAAATCCTCAAGACTTTAGCTCAATGAGAGAGGCTCTCGAATATTTTCAAAACCAAAACCTAGATAAAAGCTATATAGCCCTGCTTATAAAAAATCTTGAACGAAGAAGCTCTGGTTTAAGATGGAAACCTAACCTTCCTATGCTAGCCATAGAAGATAGGGCAATTAGGGGTAGTGTGGAGGTAGGGACTAGTTGGGTGCCTAGCCTATTGGTAAGGGGAGGGGACTCCAATTATGTTACAAATCAAGACATTATAGACCTTAAAAGAATATTGCCTAGGTTAGATGTAGAAACAATCCCTAGCTCAGGTCATTGGCTCCACGTAGATAGGTCAGACAAGTTAGTTGAGGCTATTCTTGGTTTCTTGAAAGTGATTGGGTATTAATCAAGTCCAATATTCTTCTAGCTATAATTAGGGATAAGAATCCAGAATCAATAACATAAATAGGTTGTTTCATTTTTTTGTTGTAGCTTTGCATACTTGTATTATGGTTTGTAAATCATATTAAAAGCGATAATTTTCAGAAAAGTACAAATAAAAAACGTAAAGAAATGGCAAAAGAAAAGAATTTTTTGACATGTGATGGTAACGAAGCTGCTGCTCACGTTGCTTATATGTTTAGCGAATGCGCTGCTATTTATCCAATTACTCCTTCCTCAACTATGGCAGAGTATGTGGATGAGTGGAGTGCTAATGGCCGAAAGAATATTTTTGGCGAAGAGGTTCAGTTAGTTGAAATGCAATCCGAAGCAGGAGCTGCAGGTGCTCTGCATGGCTCTCTTCAGGCAGGTGCATTATCAACCACCTTCACTGCATCTCAGGGTTTGTTATTAATGATTCCAAATATGTATAAACTTGCGGGTGAGTTGCTCCCAGGAGTGCTTCACGTGACAGCTCGTACAATAGCTTCACAAGCACTTTCAATTTTTGGTGACCATTCCGACGTTTATGCTTGTCGTCAGACAGGTTTTGCAATGCTGGCATCAGGTTCTGTTCAAGAGGTAATGGACCTAGCAGGGATTGCACATCTTGCTTCACTCAAATCAAGAATTCCTTTCTTGCATTTCTTCGATGGATTCCGTACATCTCACGAGATTCAAAAGATAGAAGCACTTACAGACGAGGATATGCTAGCCCTCTTAGATAAGGATGCTCTTAGAGATTTCCGCAAGAGAGCTCTTAATCCAGAGAATCCAGTAACTAGAGGTACTGCTCAAAATCCTGATGTGTTCTTCCAAGCAAGAGAGGCGTCCAACCCGTTCTATGATGCAGTTCCTGACATAGTTGCAGGCTATATGAAAGAGATTTCAAAGATTACAGGAAGAGAGTATAAGCCTTTTGAATTCTACGGTGATGCTAATGCAGAGAATATTTTGGTTGCTATGGGGTCAGTAACGAATACCATAAAAGAAACCATCGATTATCTAAATGCAAAAGGTGAAAAGCTAGGACTTATAGCATGTCATCTCTACCGTCCATTCTCATCCAAATACTTCTTCGATGTATTCCCTGAATCAGCAAAGAGAATATGTGTATTAGATAGGACTAAGGAGCCAGGTGCTAATGGAGATCCACTATATTTAGACGTAGTAGAACTATTTAATAATAAAGAAAACAGACCAATGATTATTGGTGGTAGATATGGTCTTTCATCAAAGGATACTACCCCAGCTCAAATCATTTCAGTATTTAATAACCTTAAGTCAGACGAGCCAAAGAACAGGTTTACCATTGGAATCAATGATGACGTAACCTTCCGCTCTCTAGAGATTCTTCCAGAGATATCAATGGCAGACGAAGGAACCTTCGAGGCCAAGTTCTATGGACTAGGTGCTGATGGTACTGTAGGTGCAAACAAGAACTCTATTAAGATTATTGGAGATAATACTGATAAGTATTCTCAAGCATATTTCGAATATGACTCCAAGAAATCTGGTGGATTTACTTGTTCACATCTCCGTTTTGGAGATACGGAGATTCGCTCTCCGTACCTAGTAACAACTCCAGACTTTGTTGCATGCCACGTATTCCCTTATTTAAATATGTACGACGTGCTTAAGGGCATAAAAGAGAATGGAACCTTCCTTCTCAACTCGCCTTATAACAAAGAAGAGACCATTGAGAATCTTCCAAACAAGGTAAAGAGAGTACTAGCAGAAAGAAATATAAACTTTTATATTATAAATGCAACAGAGATTGCAGAGTCAATTGGCTTAGGTAGTAGAACCAATACCATACTTCAGTCAGCCTTCTTTAAGATTGCAAACGTAATACCTTACGACCTTGCAGTGCAAGAGATGAGAGCAGCCATTGTTGCATCCTACGGAAGAAGGGGAGAGGAGATAGTAAATATGAACTATGCTGCGGTAGACCGCGGTTCGGAGTTCGTTAAGATAGAGGTAGACCCAAGCTGGGCAAACCTAAAAGACAATGATGGTAAGGTAGACGTATCTCGTCCAGACTTTATCAAAAATGTAGTAGATGTAATCACAGCTCAGGATGGAAACAGCCTTCCAGTATCTGCATTCAAAGGAATGGAAGATGGAACCTTCCCTGCAGGAACATCACAATACGAAAAGAGAGGAATTGCAACAGCAATACCAACATGGATATCTGAGAACTGTATACAGTGTAACCAATGTTCTTATGTATGTCCTCATGCTGCAATTCGTCCATTCCTAATAGATGAAAACGAAAAGGCAGGACTGCCAGAAGGCACTGCAACCCTTGACGCAATCGGCAGAGAGTATAAGGGATTAGAGTTTAGAATACAGGTTTCACCTATGGATTGTACTGGTTGTGGTAATTGTGTGGACGTATGTCCTTCCAAGACTAAGGCACTCGAACTTAAGCCACTTGTAGAGCAAGATGCAGAGGTAGAGCGCTGGAAGCATTTCGCAGAAAATGTTAGCTATAAGTCAGACCTAGTGCCAAGAGATAGAAACGTAAAGAGTTCTCAGTTTGCTCAGCCATTATTTGAGTTCTCAGGAGCTTGTGCTGGTTGTGGAGAGACTCCTTATATTAAGCTAATCACCCAGTTGTTTGGAGAAAGAATGATGGTTGCAAACGCAACAGGTTGTTCGTCCATCTACGGTGGCTCTTGTCCTTCTATGCCTTATACAGTTAACAAAGACGGTCATGGACCTGCATGGGCAAACTCTTTATTTGAAGATAATGCTGAGTTTGGTCTAGGAATGTTCTTAGGCGTAAGAAAAAATAGAGATAGGATAGAGAAGCTAATGAGAGACGGTTTAGCATCTGATAGCTTTGGATCTCAAGAAAAAGAACTATTCCAAAAATGGATAGACTCTCGCGAAGACTATGACGTTACCCTTGAGGTAAGAGATGAGCTAATCCCTCTTCTTGAGTCATGCGACTGTGAGGTTTGTAAAGAAATCTGCGACCTTCGTCATTATATAGTTAAGAAATCACAGTGGATATTCGGTGGAGACGGTTGGGCCTACGACATTGGCTATGGTGGTTTAGACCACGTTATTGCCTCAGGCGAAAACGTAAACATCCTAGTAATGGACACTGAGGTATACTCAAACACAGGAGGTCAGGCTTCAAAGGCAACACCAGTTGGAGCAATAGCCAAATTTGCTGCAGCAGGAAAGAGAATACGTAAGAAAGACCTTGGATTGATTGCTACCGTATATGGCTATGTTTATGTAGCACAGGTTGCTATGGGATCAAATCAAGCGCAGTATCTAAGAGCTATTAAAGAAGCGGAAGCCTATGATGGTCCATCCCTAATTATTGCTTACTCACCTTGTATCAACCATGGCCTAAGAGCAGGTATGGGAATGACTCAGGATGAGGCAAAGAGAGCAGTTGAATGTGGTTACTGGCATCTATGGAGGTATAATCCAGAGCTAGCAGACAAGGGAGAGAATCCATTTACGCTCGACTCCAAAGAGCCAGAATGGAATAAGTTCCAAGACTTCATAATGGGTGAGGTACGTTACTCATCGCTTAAGAAAGCGTTCCCAGAAGAAGCGGACGAGCTATTCCAAAGCGCAGAAGAGAATGCAAAATGGCGTTATAGGTCCTATAAGCGTTTATCTGAGCAAGACTGGTAATAATACCTAGATAATATTCAATAAATACTTGGATAAAGAACTAAGCTGCCGAAAGGCAGCTTTTTTTGTTTCAAAATAGTAGGCGAATAATATAAGATGAAATACTAGAACTTATATTCTATCCTGAAAGTGAAAGCATTATCTTTCTTATCAATGCTAAACCCTGGCAGATTATTAGATAATTCGTTATAGTTAGCTTCATAATATGTTTGAAGTCTTAGCTCAGGTCTTAATCTCCAGATTAAACCAATGCCCATAGAGGATATTCTTAGGTCAGCTATATTCCTAACTTCATCTTTCTTGATTTTAATATTGGGGTCTAAGTAAGCATACTTAAGCACCACAGAAAGTGGAGTAGATCTGATATTTTGAACGAGGTAAGCATGGTATCCCATAAAACATCTATTATGATTGAATGCTGAATTAGAATTATACGTATTCCCTTTTGGAGATGAAAAGTCTGTGCTGATTGATGGTTGCGTGCCTCTTATGTATTCTGCCCTAATATTAGTAACACCCATAAGAGTATTAAAAGTTAGCTGAGCATCAACTCCAACGTATTCTCTCTTATTTAGTTGATTCGCTATCACTTGACTGGATGACCATTGGCTATTTGAAATACTATAGAAAAGAGTATCAGCATTATTAGTGCTACCTCTATAATAGGATGACCCTATACCAAAACTAATATCATCCATGAGTTTATCGTATTTGATATGGCCAATAAAATCCAGTCTAGAATTGTCATCTTGACGTATTCCATTGCCAGAATACAACCCTGCATCAAGTTTTAAACCTTCTAGAATATGCCCTTTAGGTAGAGAAATAGCTAATAATCCCCCTAAATCTCTTTCATCTGGGAAGAGATTCCTATACATAAATGTTCTTTCTGGAGATTCTCTTTTGGTTGAAGAATAAGTAATTTCGTCACCAAAACACCTATCAAACAAGCCAAGTTTTATGCTGAAAATCTTATGCCACGGCTCTGTAACTTGATAGTATGCGTCTTTTATCTTAACCCCATTATCAGTAATATCGAGTTGGAAGACAGCCTTAGTTATTGATTGGGTGTATTCAAACTTTATTCTTCCTTTTCTAATTCCATATCTAAGAAAGAGTTTTGAGTCTTTCCCATCAATATCAGGAGAAAAATATCCCGAATTTGCCCCGGTATAAGCCCTTCCTTCTTTTTCTAGTATTTCAATTTGTGTATGAATATACCCCGATATTCGAAGTTTCTTTTCTTCGGGCTCTTGTGCATAACCTTTTGTAAGAGAGAAGCACAAGATGTTTATTAGTACTATGGTGTAT
>FZPS01000105.1_pt122 | contig 11155 bp, 9 predicted proteins | sample 1817821 | NCBI WGS metagenome assembly FZPS01 (sample SAMEA104158645, study PRJEB21678) | metagenome | place: Germany | collected 2015-04-21 | reverse complement strand
ATTACCTATACCAATCCCCCTGGCAATAACATCACCTGCTATATGAACTTTTAATAAGTTTGTAGTGCCTGTTACACCGACCGGTATGCCCGCAGTTATTACTACAAGGTCTCCACTGTTTATAAGCCCAGCCTTTAGTGCACCTTGAACAGCTTTTTCGAACATCTCGTCCGTAGTAAAACTTTGTGGAACTTGAATAGGTATAACCCCCCATACCAGAGTTAATTTCCTTAATACACTTTCATGAGGCGTAACGGCAATAATTCCAGACATAGGTCTATACTTAGATACCATTCTTGCAGTATATCCGGAGTTAGTTGAAGTAATAATAGCAGCAGCATCCAGATCCTCAGCAATAGTTACAGTTGCATGACTTATAGAATCAGTTACAGTTTTTGGAGGCATTATTCCCTTACTTGCTGCTATTCTTCTCTTGACGCCGATTGCCGTTTCTGCTTTCTCTGCAATCCTTGCCATAATTTCTATAGATTCGACAGGATATTTACCTACTGCTGTTTCACCAGACAGCATTATTGCATCTGTCCCATCAAGAATAGCATTAGCCACATCACTTGCCTCTGCTCTTGTCGGCCTTGGGTTTCTCATCATTGAATCAAGCATTTGTGTGGCAGTTATTACTGGTTTGCCCATACTGTTACACTTATCAATCATCTTCTTCTGTATCAAAGGCACTTCCTCAGGGGGAATCTCTACTCCAAGATCACCTCTGGCAACCATTATCCCATCAGATACTTTTATGATTTCATCAGTATTATCTACACCTTCGCGGTTCTCAATCTTAGAAATAATATTGATATGTTCTGCATTGTTATCTTCTAATATCTTTCTGATAGTTAATACATCAGAAGATTTCCTGATAAAGGATGCAGCAATAAAATCCACATCCATATTAATGCCGAAAAGTATATCATCAATATCTTTCTGAGTAATTACTGGAAGTTTGAAAGGCAGTCCTGGCACATTCACACCTTTCCTATCGCTGAGTTCTCCACCATTTAATACTTCGCAGATAATTTCATCTCCAATAATATTTATAACTTCTAATTCGATTAGCCCATCGTCAATTAGTATCACATGCCCGACTTTTATTTCTTCAGATAATCCCTGATAGCTGACAGAAACCCTTGATTCATCACCGATTATATCTTTACATATCAAAGTAAATTTTTGACCTGGTTTTAAAAAAATACGTTTGTTCTTAAATGTACCGATCCTTATTTCGGGCCCTTTTGTATCCACAAGTATTCCTACTGATTTGCCAAGCTCTTTTGAAACTTTTCTGACTATTTCTATCTTTTTCTTATATTCTTCATGTGTGCCGTGAGAAAAATTTAAGCGTGCTATATCCATACCTTTTTTTACTAATTTTTTTATAATTTCATAATTATCTGTAGCAGGCCCCAGTGTACATATTATTTTAGTTTTTCTCATTCTTTAAACAGCACCACCCTTTCCTTTGTCTTTATATTGATAAGGAATCTGCTAATTGATATATTTTAAAATCAAATTCTTTTTTTTCATTTATTATTCTATCTAAATCTGTAAAGTTTACTTCTCTGCCTTTTATTCCAACCATTATATTCTCCTTTCCCTGAACAAGCAGGTTAACAGCTTCAGCACCTAAAAGGCTTGCAATTATCCTGTCTTTTGCAGTAGGAACTCCTCCTCTTTGGATGTGTCCTAATACTGTAACCCTGGTTTCAAATCCAGTTTTTGCTTTGACTGCTTCACCGATTTCAAATCCTTTTCCAGATCCTTCAGCAACAATAATTATACTGTGTAATTTACCTCTTTTGTGCCCTCTTATTAATTTATTACAGACTTGTTCTATATCATACTGGATTTCAGGAACCAATATAGACTCAGCACCTCCAGCCAGACCAGCTTCTAGTGCAATCCAACCTGAATTTTTGCCCATTACTTCGACTATAAAAGTTCTTTCATGAGAAGTCGCTGTATCCCTTACTTTGTTAATAACTTCGATCACTGTATTTACAGCTGTATCAAAACCAATGGAATAATCAGTGCATGGTACATCATTATCAATTGTTCCCGGAACTGCAATTACAGGGAAACCTTTGTTACCTAATTCATAAGCACCTCTAATAGAACCGTCGCCGCCTACTACTACTAATCCGTCTATATTGTATTCTTCTAAATTTCTGAGTGCTTTAATCTGTCCTTCTTCTGTTTTGAATTCATCACAGCGGGCTGTATGAAGAATAGTGCCACCCCTGTGAATAATGTCTGCAACAGAACCAAGGTTCATCTTTATTATTTCACCGTTTACAAGTCCTAAAAAACCCCTTTGTATTCCAAATATTTCTATGCCTAGGTATATCCCTCTTCTTACTACAGCTCTAATAGCTGCATTCATTCCTGGAGCATCTCCACCACTGGTAACTACTCCAATTCTTATCAAAATGTATTCCTCCTTGATTCAATTATAAATTCATATGTTCCAAAAGTATAACTTGTGCTTCTTCGGCTTCTGATTCCAGCACTAATATTTCATAAAATAATTTATTTTTATCACTCAGTTTGTCTAATTCGTCAATTTTGACCATTAAACCTTCTCGAGTAAGGAGTGAATAAACCTGTTTTGCAATCTTTACATTTTGTGTCATATAAATAACTGTCCACATATAAAGGGCCCCCTTTAAAAATCTCCTGACTTCAATTCTCCATATTCTGTGAATATTTCTGCTTTGCCCCTTATTTTTATTGCCGATGCATGTTCTGTAAACTGCGTTATTAGCACTTCCCCTTTATCGAGCTTTTCCGTGTGATGAAATTTAGTATCTTTCCCCCTTGTTAATCCTATTATTGTAACACCGTTTTCTAATGCTTTTATAGTTATATATTTAGCATTAGTATAATCCCCGCCATCCATATTAAGCCTCCCCCCAAGTAAGTATTTGCGGAAAATTATGATACTATTTTTATATTTGCATCCCCTACAAGAGATGCTAATTTATCAATTAAATCATCTTTAATATCGACCCATAAAGTCGCATCTGCTTGTACTGCTGTTTTGCTCCCTTCTATAAAGAAATAAATGGGGACCATCCCGGGATATTGGACGATTGTTTTCTTTATTTCCATAAGGGTTTTTATATCATTATCTTTCGTTAATCGAACATAAATCTTTTTTTTGTTTGTTTTATCAAAAGGTATAACTTCTTCACATATTAGTTTCCCCTCCTCTTCTTCTTTAAAACTTGCTTTTCCTTTAATTATAACTATATTGTCTTCTATTAATAAATCAGAGTATTTTTCATAAACATTAGGAAATATTATAACCTCAAACATACCATAAAGATCTTCTAATGTTAAAAAAACCATAATATTGTTATTTCTTGTTGTCTTCTTACGGTAGCTATGAATTACACCGCATACTGTAATATTTGTGTTATCTAAATATTCACCTTCGTAAGAAGAGAGATTTCTGCTATCAGCTGTAGCGATTTTTTCTATATCTTCTTTATATTGAGTTAGAGGATGGTCGGTAATATAAAAACCTAATGTCTCTTTTTCCATCGAAAGTAATCGGCTCTTATTAAACTCTTTAATGTCAGGGAGCACGTCTTTACGAAACTCCTGTTTGTCATCTGTTTCAAGCATAGAAAAAAGGTCTATCTGCCCGTCTAGATTGCTTTTTTTGTTGTTTTGTGCACTTTCAAGTATCTTTTCATAAACAGCTAACAACTGTGATCTATAAAAACCTAGAGAATCAAATGCACCGCATTTTATTAGGCTCTCCAGCGTTTTCTTTGTTACGTCCCCTGAATTAATTCTATAACAAAAATCAGTTATAGTTTTAAATTTTCCGTATTTGTTCCGGGTTTCAATAATTGCTTTAACTGCATTTTTGCCGACATTTTTAACTGCTGCAAGACCAAATCGTATCTTGTCCTCCACAACAGTAAAGTTGGTCAGACTTTCGTTAATGTCTGGAGGTAGAACCTTTATGTTCATTTTTTTACATACATTGATATATGTTGAAACCTTATCAGTATTATCCATTACACTGGTCAAAAGTGATGCCATAAATTCTACCGGATAATGAGCCTTCAAATATGCTGTTTGGTAAGCAATAAGTGCATATGCTGCAGAATGGGCTTTATTAAATCCGTAACCGGCAAAATAGGAGATCATATCAAATATTTCCGAAGCAGTACTAGGTTCGATTCCGTTTTTTAAGCACCCCTTTACAAAAGATTCTCTTTGTGATTCCATAACATCTTGCTGCTTCTTACCCATAGCTTTTCTTAATATATCTGCTTGAGCAAGCGAAAACCCAGCCAATTCTTGAGCTATCTTCATCGCCTGTTCTTGATATAAAATTATTCCATATGTCTCTCTTAATATTGGCTCCAACATTGGATGTAGATATGTAATTTTCTTTTTACCATGTTTGCTCATAATGAAATCTTGTGCAGCACCGCTGCCAATAGGACCGGGTCTGTAAAGTCCCACTACTGCAATAATATCTTCGAAAACTGTTGGAACCAGTTCTTTTAAAAGACTTTGCATCCCACTGCTTTCAAGCTGAAATACTCCGCTTGTTTCGCCCCTGCTTAGCATTTTATAGACTTCAGGAGAATTTAAGGGAATCTTTTGAAGATCTATTTCTTCCCCTTTAGTATGTTTAATTATATTTAATGTATCCCTGATAACAGTTAGAGTCCTCAATCCGAGAAAATCCATTTTTAAAAGACCTAATTCTTCAAGCACACCCATAGAATACTGTGTAATAATACTACCATCATTAGCTCTTTGTAGTGGAACATGTTCTGTAAGTGGGCTCTTTGATATTACAACACCGGCAGCATGGGTTGATGCGTGCCTTGGCAGCCCTTCAACTGCTTTTGATGTGTCTATTAGATTTCTTACCCTTTGGTCCTCTTCATATGCTTTTTTAAGTTCGGGATTCATCTGTAATGATTTTTTTATTGTCATTCCCGGTTCAAATGGGATTTGTTTTGCAATCATGTCAACCTCTGAATAAGGATAATTTAACGCCCTTCCAACATCTCTTATAGCTCCTCTGGCAGCCATCGTACCAAAAGTTATAATTTGGGCTACCCTATCAGAACCATATTTTCTCGTAACATAATCTATCACTTCTTGTCTCCGTTCATAGCAGAAATCTATATCTATATCAGGCATAGAAACCCTTTCAGGATTCAAAAATCGTTCAAAGATAAGATTGTATTCTAATGGGTCTATATTTGTTATATCTAAACAATATGCTACAAGACTGCCTGCTGCTGAGCCCCTGCCGGGACCTACCATTATATCTTTCTCCTTAGCATATTTTATAAAATCCCATACAATTAAAAAATAGCTTGAGAAACCCATTTTCTTTATTGTCTCCAATTCATACTCTAATCTCTCAGTTATTTCAGGCGTTATTTTCTGATACCTGGTTTTAAGCCCTTCATAGCAAAGTTTTTTTAAATACGTGTTTTCATCATATCCTACAGGGACTTTATATTCCGGTAGATGCAGTTTCCCAAACTCTATTTCCACATTGCATCTATCAGCAATATTTATAGTATTATCTATTGCATCTGGGGTATCTGAAAATAAATTTTCCATCTCTTCCGCTGATTTTAAATAAAATTCTGCAGTTGGGAACCTCATACGATCTTCGTCATCGATTGTTTTCAATGTTTGAATACATAAAAGTACATCATGGGCTCTAGAATCTCGTTTTTCTATATAATGTACATCATTAGTAGCAACCAAAGGGATTCCTGTTTCTCTACTCATTCTTATTATTTCTTTACAGACCATTTTTTCTTCTTTTATGCCATGATCTTGTATCTCGAGAAAAAAATTATCTTTGCCAAAGATTTCTCTATATCTTAATGCCCTCTCTTTGGCTTTCTCGTATTCATTTTCTAAAATAAGTGCCGGAATTTCTCCTGCCAGACAAGCACTCATTGCAATAAGCCCTTTACTGTATTTTTCCAGAATAGCCATATCAACCCTAGGCTTGTAATAAAAGCCTTCCAAGAACCCCATAGAAGTAATTTTTAATAAATTCCTATAGCCTGTTTTATCTTTGGCTAACAATACTAGATGATGTTGGTCGTCATCTATATTAGGCACCCGTTCATGGATCGACCTTTTAGCTATATATATTTCACAACCAATTATCGGTTTTATACCGTATTGTTTAGCTTTTTTATAAAATTCCACTGCACCATACATAGAACCGTGATCTGTAATTGCTATACTCTTCATCCCTAATTCGCGGCATTTTTCCATCAATTTATCTATACAAGCAGCACCATCTAAAAGACTAAATTCAGTGTGAACGTGTAGATGAACAAAATCTTTCAACAAAAAATCCCCCTTTATTTTTCAAGTGCTTTAGCAGACATTAACCCTTTAGCAGCAATTATACCATTACTATATACTTCTATATCTACTTTTACATTAATCCTGCCGTGGTCAATTATCCTTGCAATCACTTCAATATTTTCTTCCAATTGAAGGGGTTTTGTGAAATAGACTACCAGATTGTCCGAGACTGTGTCTAATCTGCGCGATTTTTTAATGATTCTAAACCCTGCTGCAGCCATAATTGTAACAAATGCACCACAGCTAACAGTACCTAACAGATTTAGCATAGCAGGAACTGCTCTCCCAGTTAACCTAATACTGCCGTCAGGAAGAACTTCTTCCGAAAAATTTGAAATAATCATATCTTCTATAGTTTCCCCTACATGCGGTTGATTCTGCATTTGATGAAATGCTTTTATAACATCTCGCCTTGTTACTACTCCTTCAAGCTTCTTGTTGTTTTGTACTACTGGTATTAATTCAATTCCCTCCCACACCATAATATGTGCAGCATAAGCTACAGAAGCTTTTTTTGTCAATGTTATAGGTTCTTTTATCATTACTTGGTTTATAGAGATTTCCTTACTAACCCCTTCAATATCTTTAACTGTAGCTATACCTACTACTTTTTTGTTGCTGTCTATTATAGGGAACCTTCCATGCCCTGTTTTCTTAACCATTTTTCTAAAATCTTCAACTGTATTTGTATTCATAAGATAAAAAGGATCCGATACCATAACATCCTCGACTAGAATAATTTCTTTTTTTATCATATTCATGAATAAGGCTTTATTTATCATTGTTGCAATAGTAAAAGTATCATATGATGATGACATAACAGGGAGTTCCATTTCATTAGCAAGCCGTATTACCTCTTCGCTGGCACCAAAACCCCCGGAAATTAAAACAGCAGCTCCATTTTCAAGTGCAGCTGTATGCGCCTCTGCCCTATTTCCAACTATAAGAAGGCTTCCAGGTTCTATATACTGTTTCATGTTTTCTATTTCCATTGCTCCTATAAGGAATTTATTGAGAGTTTTATGCAGACCGTTTCTCCCCCCAAGAATCGTGCCGTCAACAATATTTACTACTTCTGCAAAGGTTATTTTTTCGATCTCTTTCTTCTCTATTTTTTCGATTCGTACTGTACCTACTCTGGGAATAGTGTTAACATAGCCTAAATTTTCTGCTTCTTTTATAGCTCTATATGCAGTTCCTTCACTTACTTCTATTTCCTGGGCAATTTTCCGTACCGAGATTTTTGTGCCTACTTTTAAATCTTTAATATATTTTATAATCCGCTCGTGTTTCGTCATAAGTGTTCCCCCTACTGTATTCTTCTTTAATATCTTCTATAATTGTAGATTTGTTCCTGCTTATAATTAAATGCATCTAACAGCTCATATGAAAAACCCCTTAATTATGGGAATTTTTTATATCATCTGCTATACTATCTAATTTTCGTAGCCGATGGTTGACACCAGACTTGGAAATAGGAGGAACAAGCATCTCTCCCAATTCTTTTAAACTTACATCCGGGTGCTGCAATCTTAATTCGGCAATTTCGCGCAAAGGCTTTGATAGTTTTTTTAAGCCGATTTTTTGTTCTATATATTTTATATTTTCTACTTGACGCATTGACGCATTTATTGTTTTGTTTAAATTGGCAGTATCACAATTAACAAGTCTGTTAACTGCATTCCTAACCCCTTTTATTACGCGGATGTTCTCCATTTCTAACAATGAGGAATGTGCCCCCATAACATTTAAGAGGTGAGATATCTGTTCACTTTTTTTCAAGTAGACTACAAAGTAATCTTTCCTCTCAACAATCTTAGATTTCAATCCGAAGGAATTGATAAGAATAGACAAATCACTGGCATATTTATAGTTATGACATAAAAACTCTAAGTGATAAGTTTTTTCCGGATTAGTAATAGAACCGCCGCCTAGAAAAGCACCGCGAAGATAAGCACGTTTGCAGCAGCTGTTTTTAACCATAGAATCATCTATTCCATAATGGAGGTGAAACCCCTTATCGGAAGTATAATGTAAAATTTTGAGATCCTTCAGCACTTTTATTGAATCATCCGAAGACTCAATAACCAAAGCATAAACATTATTTTTCTTAAGCCTTCTTTTCTTCTTCATCATTAATAACGGTGTTATATTAAACAACCTTTTTATTATCTTAAACGCGTATCGTATCACATCTGCATTTTCAGAAACAATCTTCAGGTTGAGCTTATCTTTACCTCTTATTTCAATGCTGCCTGTCATCCTAATTACAGCAGATAAAGCAGCGTGCTGACAGCAGCTATTTTCTAACTTTATACTGGATAGTTCCATTTTAGTTTTAGATGAAAAGAACATTTTCCCACCCCAGTTCAATCTTGCCAAGGACAGCTAAAACTTCAGTTTAAGCTTTTCTTCCCAATACAAAAGATCAAAAATTTTTAGCTTGTCATTAGCATATTTCTTTTTAACTATTAGTTCAATTATTTCCCTTGCCAATTTATCCGGATCATGCCTTACAACTGTTTCTTTGTTTATAAAATCTCCGCAAACTATATCTTTCCCCAAAGGTTTAATCTTTTCTAAATCAGGTATTACAGGCTCAGCCCCTTCTCCCTTATATCTTTCCAGTATGGAATGAGGGATATTACCTGTATTTATTAGAATACAGTCATAAATATCAGATCCAAAATATTCATTAATTAAATTAATATGATCTGATGCTGTGAAATTGCTAGTTTCTCCCCTTTCTGTCATAACATTAATAATAAATATTTTATATGCTGATGTTTTTTTGATTTCCTCTGTTATGTCCTTTATAAGCAAATTAGGTATAATACTGGTATATAAGCTTCCGGGGCCTAATATTACAGCATCAGCCTCCCTGATAGCATCTAAAGCTTCTTTTACTGGTTTAGCATCAGAGGGCTTAATAAATACCCTTTTTATCGGAATCGCTCCTTTTGAAATACTTGATTCACCCTGAATAATATTACCGTCAACAGTTTCTGCATATAAAACAATATTTTCAAGGGTAGCAGGAACTACTGTTCCACTTACAGCTAACACCTTACTGAACTCCTTAACAGCCTGCTGGAAATCTCCTGTAATATTAGTCATAGCAGCAATAAAAAGGTTCCCAAAACAGTGCCCTTCTAAACTCCCGGATTTAAATCTATGCTGAAAAAGTCTCTCCATTAATGGTTCTGTATCTGCAAGCGCAATTAAGCAGTTCCTTATATCACCTGGAGGCAAAATACCCATCTCCCCCCGTAAAATACCGGAACTGCCGCCATCATCTACCACAGTTACAATTGCAGTAATATTGTCTGTATACTCCTTCAATCCTCTGAGAAGAACTGATAAACCCGTGCCCCCACCTATTGCTACTATTTTAGGCCCTTTTTTTAGGTGGTGTTTTTGATATATTATATCAAGCAGCTTTTCTTCATTTTTTGGAGGCACATATGCTGCTAAAGATATTAAAAACTTGCGTACAGAAAAAACTAATAAAACAATACCTATTATCATGCTAAATACACCTATCAAAAGCGTGTAAACCTTTCTATCAAAAAATGAAGAAATTCTGGTTATTATTTGTATATATTGAATAAAGTAGGTTGTACCTATTATAAATAGTAACCCTGAAACGATAAACCCTATTCCAATAATAATTAAAAATACCCACCTTTTTATTCCAATACCGGGATACAACCATTTAAACATACCCATCAAAAGTCATCCCCTATATTATCTTTATGTATATCCCGATGTTTTATTATTACGCTATGATTTTTTTCGAGCAGTTCTTTAAGCTTTTCAGCTATAGCAACAGATCTGTGCTGTCCACCGGTACATCCAATACCTATTACCAATTGTGGTTTGCCTTCTTTTATATAATATGGAATCAAAAACTCCAGTAAGTCATCCACTTTTTCTATAAAAATATTAGCAACCGGATTATTAATAACATAATTGAATACTTCTTTATCGGTTCCCAATAAATTCCTTAGGCTGTCTAAATAGTATGGATTAGGTAGAAACCTTACATCAAAAACAAGATCTACATCCAACGGGATTCCATATTTAAAACCGAAGGAAAGAATCGTTAGTATTATTCTTTTTTCCAAACCCTTTTCCAGTATGAATCTGTTTATAAGTTCCTTTTTCAACTGACCGGGAGTCAGGTTTGAGGTATCTATTATATAATCAGCCTTCATTTTTAAATTATTCATTCTTCTCCTTTCTTCCTTTATTCCTTCGATTAAGCGTCCACTCGGTGCTAAAGGATGATACCTCCTGCTTTCTTTAAAACGCTTAATTAAAACCTCATCAGAAGCTTCTAAAAACAAAATTTCATAAGTATAACCTTCATCAATAAGAGTTTTTAAGCTTTCAAAAAGCATATTAAAAAAACCTCTCCCTCGAATATCTATAACAAGTGCTACCTTATTAATAGAACCCTTACTCTTATAACATAGTTCTGCAAATTTGGGGATTAGAGCAGGAGGCAAATTGTCAACACAAAAATACCCCATATCCTCGAAGCAGCGCATTGCTTGGGTTTTTCCGGCACCCGACAACCCAGTAATAATCACAAATTTTATATCTCTTTCATTCATAAATAACGCCTCCATTTTCAATAGATTGCTAATATTTAGTATATAAAAGGATCTACAATAAATACGTTTAATAAAGCTTGAGCAATCTATAAATATTATAGTATAATATTTAATAAGTTCAAATTTACTTAGTATGTGTT
>FZPS01000062.1_pt3491 | contig 11156 bp, 10 predicted proteins | sample 1817821 | NCBI WGS metagenome assembly FZPS01 (sample SAMEA104158645, study PRJEB21678) | metagenome | place: Germany | collected 2015-04-21 | reverse complement strand
ACTTAAACTGTCCCTGAACTTTTTTCTACACATCCGATATACCTCTGAAATATATAGTGTTTTTATTATAACATGAATTTAAGAAAATCATAAGATTTTCACTTGGTGAAACCAGGGGCAGTCGGGTATCGGCTGTATAAATTCATGTTACAATGTTCTCGGGTACCCGTTCGAAATCTGTGATTTCGGTAACGGGTGAGGTTATTATACCAACGGAGAAAAATATATGCAATTGTTTCCATAACTATGATTCATATGTACAGAGCTTCATTCAGCCGTTACTTTCATAGCAAAAACAGGAACTTCATTTACAAGAGCTTGTTATAGTGGTTATGATAACAGTAATATGTTAATATAAAAATAAACAATGCTATAAACGGAGTCCCCTTTATGCAGCAAGATATAAAGAATTTTTTCGAGAACATCACCGTTAAAAACCTGATATGCCGTGTAAACTATTGTGCTCCCGACTGGGGTGAAACGAACTGTATTTATGGCTATAACAAATTTTATTATTTTTTGGACGGTGAAGGGACGCTCATCATTGAAGAAGATGAATTTTACCCGGAACCGGAGGAATTGTTTTTAATCCCTGCCAATACCCGGCATACTTATTATCATAACCCTAAAAAGCCCGTTTATAAGTATTGGTGCCATTTTGATCTATCTCTGAATGACAACAACAAGCTTGTTTATTCAAATAAAGGAGTAAAATGCAAGCTGCCTCGTAAAATTCTGGAACCAATTTTTCAGGAGCTAATGGCTTCCGAAATATCAAAATCACCTTTAAATATCCTGCTTCAAAAAACGGCGCTGTTGGAGCTTTTGAGTAAATTTATGCAAAATATAGATTACATGAGTATTCTTCCAGCACCTGCCAACAACCTTATTAAGCAAATTGATGACTACCTGTCGGAGAATATCAGTTCAAATATTACACTTAGCGATTTAGCAGGAATTGCCCATTTGCATCCTAATTATTTTACCCAATATTTCAAAAAGCGTTTCAATGTTTCTCCTATAGAATACGTTAATATTTTTCGGCTGGAAAAAGCGGCACGGCTTCTTATTAATCATCATGAAAAGAGCATTGCAGCAATCGCTATGGAGCTTGGCTTTTGTGATTACCGTTATTTCAGCAGGCTCTTCCGAAAAAGGTATGGCATAACCCCTTCTGCTTACAGGAATTCATTAAAACGTGAATAAAGTTGTAATCCACCCTCCAGTCAGTGAAAATGAAGGCTTACTAACAATCATGAGAGCAGTTTAAACGACTTTTCTGTCATCATGTGGAGAGCAGCCGAAAACAGTTTTGTATGTTTGTGAAAAATGCGAGAAATTAGTGTATCCGACTTTTGCCGCCACCACATTTATTGGCAATGAAGTGCCTTTCAGCAATGTTCTGGCGAGTTTCATTTTTTCTTTTATAATATATTCTTTCAAGGAAATATTCATTACGCTTTTAAAAAGCCTTGATACATAATTCGGATTCAAATACACTGATTTTGCGATATCTGACCTTCTGATATCATTTTCTAAATTGTTCTGTATATATTGTATAATGGCATCAACATGAAGCTCAGGCTCCTGTTTCATATTCGTCAAATCATTAAAATATTGGATAACAAATTGAATTAAATTTTGCATATCAGTTATACTGGTATAGGACTTTAAGGATTTTTCAAGCCATTCGGTATCTTCAAAAATTTGACTGACAGAGATTTTCAGATTTTCGGCTATATACGAAACAAGCTGCATAAAGTTGTGATAAAAACGCTTCAACTGTTCTGAGTTTATATTCCCATCTTTTGATATACGTTCAAGATATAATAAAACATCATTTAAAATAAGAGATGGTGAACCTTTATCCAAAAAACGGTTCCAAATCACTATATCATTAGGGTCGTTCCCGAAACTTTTATTTATTTTTCTGCTGTTTAAAAGGAATATATCCCCAATTTGGGCGACATTATCTTCCCTCATTTTATTCAATTCTTTAAATCTCTCAGGTGTCAGCTTAATCGGATGCGCTTCTCCTGAGTAAGAACCTTAGTAACTCCTACTTTACCCCAGTTCACTCCGGAAATAATACCGTTGACAATATTGATCTGATCATCAACAATAAGCACTACCATTTACTATAGCACCTCATTACCCAACGCCTTACTTTTCGGAATAAAAATTTCTACGCACGCGCCATTGGAATTAAAAAATGAAATAGTCGCCTTTCCTCTATATTGATACAAAAATCGTTGTTTAACATTAGTAATACCAACATGATGTGAATTTTCAACAATTTTTTCGGAATTCAGCCGTTTTAGTTCCTCCTCGGGAAAACCCCTGCCATTATCACGAATGGATATATTAACATAATTTTCATCATAATTTTCAAACATTCTGACAACCACATGAATGATCAGGTCTTTTTTTAGACTCACAGCAAATTTTAATGAATTCTCAACAAAAGTAAGTATAGTAAGAGGCGGGATCATAAAGTTCATTAATTTGTTGTCAATATCTGTATCAAAAATTATATTCAATTCCTTTGTCATTCTTTGAAGTTCGACATAAGCTTCAACATTATTCATTTCCGCCGATAGTGGAACAAAGTATGGAGATTCCTGAAACATATTTCGCAGGTATTCAGATAGAATAATAATCATCTTCTGTATCTGATTGTAATTTTCGCTTTGAGCAAGAGCATATATGTTGTTCAAACAATTCAAATAAAAATGAGGTCGTATCTGAATTCTTAAAAACTGCATGGTTGCACGCTGTGCTTCCAGAGTCTGTTCATAAGCAACTATTTTCAGCGACTTTATCTCATTAAGCATCTCATTAAAAGTGTTGCTCATTTGCTTGAATTCTCTTATCGAAGATTGATTGTTCATGGATACGTCTAAATTACCTTCTTTTATGCTGTTCATTGTATTGACAAACTCTTTAAGCGGAGAAAAAAAAGTACGCTTAAACAGAAAATAACAAACAGGAACAAGTATTATACAAAAAATTGATGTTACCAGCAAAGATATCTGAATTGTGTCCATATTGTTCCATATGCTTTGATGGGGTACAAGATAGACCATCAAAATACCGCTTAAATCGGAAAAATGCTGCAACACCTGATATCTCCTTTTTCCCACTGTAATTAAGTAAGGCTTATTATCTCTTTTCAGTTTTATATCGTTCTTATCGTTTTCAAGCACAGCATTTGTAGTCAATAACTGCATATTATCCGATACAAGCAAAAAAACATTTTCGTCTAAAGTATTATATAGATTTGATAAATAAACAGCATTGTTCAAATTAATAATACAGACCAGATATGTTTCATTATAACCAAATATTCTTACAAGATAATTCTCCGAATCTATTTTTTGAACAAACCATTTACTAATCATTGTATTTGAATTTTTAATAACGGTTTGCATCTCATCCACAAGTTTCTGACGATCAGCTACTTTCGCATTTTGATTAAATATATTCCTGTATAATTTGTTTTTGGGCGCGTAAACAAAAAAACCAGTGGCAATATCATGTATGGATAATGCATCCTTACACTTTGCGAGTATTTGATATGATGAAAGATAAGCATTCAATTCACTTACACTGTAACACAGCACCTTGAAATCAGTATCATTTGCAACAATTTTTGACATAAAGATATCAATGTCCGATAATGTATTTTCAAAAAATGTGGAATACATTCTGATTTTACTTATATTCTCCTGTGAAATATTCCTATTTATTACAATGTTGACAGTATAAATATTATAAGAAAGCAGGCATATGAGATATGGGATAATAAACAGGGACAATATCAAAATGGTTTTATTTTTATATGATATTCCTGATTTATTGTTCATTTGCCTCACCCTTTCATATTAAAATAATAATTAAAAGATACTTCCTCATTCTATCTGTATAACGAGGCAGAAAATGGACCTCCGCTCTACCTTTTTAGCCCATAACAGCAAAGAACCAGGTCGAGCCGTAGAGGTATTGAATGAAATGTACACTAATCCAGATCTTGCCAATATCTTTATTTATGGTGTTGAAGGAAAACACTATATCTTTAAGGATAAAGCAAAGGGGACTATTTATTATCCTGAAGGTGTAAGTCCGGCAAATCAAGCGTACAATATTGATCCATGGGCATGGCCTAATGAACTTATTTCCTACGTGTGGGCTACCGATTCACCTACACTGTGGTCCGATACCCTTGAATGGAATAAAAACACCATTAGTTCTATTGCAAAGGGTTTTGTATGGAATAATGAGAAAGTATTGCCACAGATTGCGGCATGCAACAATGTCAAGGCAAAATATGCCAACGCACTGGATTGTGGTGACCTTAATCCGGAAGAAGCTATTCCGCAATTTGAAAAGGAACTCAAGAGCGCCGGTATTGATGATATAATTGCCGAAAAACAGGCGCAGCTTGACGCATGGCTTGCAGGGAAATAACATATTTTTTCAAATAAAAAGAAGGAGGAGGGTTGCCTCGTCATCCTCCTCCTATTATTTAATAGGTGGCTTACGATGAAAGAAAAAACTAAATTAATACGGTGGAAGTTTTCACAGTATATACCGTACTACTTAATGCTTCTTCCAGGTACAATTTATATTTTAATAAACAATTACATTCCAATGGGTGGAATCATTGTTGCCTTTAAGCAATACAACTATCAAAAGGGTATTTGGAAAAGTCAGTTTATTGGTTTAAGAAACTTTGACTTTTTATTCAAAACACCGGATGCATGGCTGATTACACGTAATACGATCGGATATAATCTTGCATTTATTGTAGTCGGAACGGTCGTTGCTGTATTTGTTGCTATTCTTCTTAATGAAATTACTTCAAAGCGTGCCAGAAAGTTTTTTCAAACATCAATATTGCTTCCGCACCTTATTTCGATCGTCATCGTGAGTTATTTGGTGTATGGCTTTTTAAGCATGGAAACAGGCTTTATTAACAATAGTATTTTGAAACCAATGGGCGTTCGTGCAATCTCATGGTACACCAGCCCACAATATTGGCCGGTTATATTAATCATTGTCAATCTGTGGAAATGGTTTGGTTATAACAGTATTATTTATTATGCCACATTGGTAAGTATTGATAGGGGATATTTCGAATCTGCTGCAATTGACGGTGCAAACAAATGGCAGAGTATTTACCATATTACTTTGCCGTGCCTTAAACCAACTACCATTATTTTGACTCTGATGTCAATTGGTAGAATCTTTTATTCGGATTTTGGCCTTTTTTATCAGGTACCTATGAACAGCGGACCACTAATTAATGTAACAAACACCATTGACACTTATGTTTACCGCGGCCTTATAGAAACACAGAACATTGGAATGTCCTCTGCTGCGGGTGTTTATCAGTCCATTGTCGGGTTTATTCTGATTATGCTTTCAAATTATACGGTTAAAAAACTTGAGTCCGACACCGCATTATTTTAAGGGGGCCAGAAAATGACACAATCCAAAAAAGGGTTCAGGATTTTTGCAACAATTATTTTGACAGTCTTATCGCTATTTTGTATTATACCATTTCTTCTGTTACTGGTTTCCTCTATTACAAATGAATCCAGTCTAATTAAGCATGGTTATTCTTTCTTTACTAAAGATTTTGATTTTACAGCTTATCAATATATATTCACAAATTCGGACAATATCATCCAGGCATACTTTATTTCATTTTTTGTCACATTAGTGGGTACCATATTCGGTTTAACTATTACCACTCTGTTTGCTTATCCGCTTTCTCGCAAAGACCTGCCCGGAAGGAATATCTTCGCTTTTTTCATATTTTTCACCATGCTATTCTCAGGCGGACTTATCCCAAGCTATATCATGTGGACACAAGCTTTTGGAATAAAAAACACTATAGCGGCACTGATTATTCCAAATCTGCTTATGAATGCTTTTAACGTAATAATGATGCGCACCTATTTTACAACAAATATCCCTGAAGCTGTAATAGAAGCCGCACGAATAGACGGAGCGGGTGAATTTCGTATACTTGTAAAGATAGTATTGCCAATGTCCGTACCGATTCTCACTACATTAACCCTATTTATCGGTCTTGCATACTGGAATGATTGGCTTAATGGATTATATTATATAAATAACAAAGATTTATACAGCATACAGGTTCTTTTGAATAAAATGTTATTGGATAGCCTTTTCATGATGAGAGGTCTCAGCAGCAAGCTGCATGTCGACATGGTTATAAATATGCCTTCGAATGGTATTAAAATGGCAGTTGCCATAATGGGTGTCATTCCTATTATGCTCGTTTATCCGTTTCTTCAGAAGTACTTTATCAAGGGTATTGTGATTGGTGCTGTTAAAGGATAATAAATTGTATATTTTATAAGAAAGGTGAGGGTATTATAGATGAATATTGCATTTGAAAAACGTAAAAAAATAGGACGGGGTATAAATCTGGGCAACGCACTGGATTTTGGTGACAGACCCTGGGATGGGGGCCAGTTGTATACATGGGTAATACAAAAAGAAGATATCACCCGTGTGCGTGATGCGGGTTTTGACTCAGTACGCATACCAATTAGCTGGACTCTGAACTGCACTGTAAACCAACCATATACTGTTAACCCGAGATTCTTAAATCGTGTGGAGCAGGTTATAAATTGGGCATTGGATGAGGGACTTACTGTTATAGCAAACGATCATCACCATAGAGAGATGATGAAGAATCCCGTAAAGGAATTTCCGCGTTTTCTTGCCATATGGGAACAGGTTGCATGCTACTTCAAGTCTTTTCCCGATAGTTTATATTGGGAAATACTCAACGAACCATGTGATAATCTTACCGCTTCAATATGGAACGATATATCGAATCAGTGTTTATCGTTATTCCGAAGTATCGATCCGGAACGAACCCTCCTCACAACTTCCGTAAATTTCGGAAGTTGGAGGTGCCTGGACGATCTGGTGCTGCCAAAAGATACATCAAATATCATTGTTGCGGTCCACTACTATGAACCCTTGGGATTTACGCATCAGGGAGCTTATTGGTGTGATCCTAAACATCCGCTCGGCTATAACTGGGAGGGAACTGATACGGAATTAGCAGAAATTGATAACATGCTGGACTTTATTAAAAACTGGGAAAAAGAAAACAACTGTCCGATATATATGGGAGAATTTGGGGTTATTTTACTGGCGGATCCCAAATCCCGTGAAAGATATTTGAATTATTTATGCAGATCTATGGAAAAAAGGGAAATAACATGGCAAATATGGGATTTCTATGGTGATTTCAAGGTATATGACAAAGAGAACGGGCATTGGATTGATAATATGCTTGAGATTCTACTGAAGAAGAAAGAATAATCTGTTTAATAAACAGTATTACAAAGACATAAACTGCCGAAACAATCATTTCAGGTTGTTTCGGCAGTTTGCAATTTACAGGCTTTAATCCATAGTATGAACAATTTCTACTTCATATCCGGAAAGAGGAATTACTCCTTTGTAGCAACCATTACCAAACAAACTTTTAGCTGGACTTGCAATCGGTATTTTTATCTCATTTCCAATAGTATTAACATATAAATATACATCTTCCGATATTTTTCGAACCGCTATTCCATCCGGAACAGCGGGGGGTTTTTCAATCGACAGTTCTTCACATAAAATATCCAATATGTAGCCAAAAAAAGTTTGTTCCGCAGGTACTGCAACGTAATAGGCCTTACCTTTTCCATATTGGTTAACAGTTAACGCCGGCATGGGCTCATTTGTTCCGGTTAAGTCACAAACTTTTTGTGCCGTCAGCAGTTCCAGGATTTCGTAATAATCAACCGCTTCAGAAATGGTTGCTCCGTCATGAGATATAACAACTTTTTTACCTTTATACAACTCATTACTAATTCCTCCATCATCAGACGTTTTTCCCTGATCGAATCCTGTCACCCGGATGCCGAAAATATCATTAACTCTTCCAGGCAACGGGGTCGTATATACTTGATTATTCTCATCCACCTTTGCGGAATAAGCCGTCATTACAACCGTGCCTCCGTTTTTTACGAACTCACGAATTGTGTGTTCCGACTGTGGATCAATTAACGCAATTCCCGGAATAATAAGTAATTTATACTCCTTTGTCATATTACGTAAATCAACGATATTGCAATCCAAATTTCTCACATAAAGCGAATAATAGACTTCCTGTATCTGTGTCAGAAAGCCTGACCTGTAATAAGATTTCGCATAGTCTGTAACGACTCGACTCTCAAATGAATAAGCAATTGCTATTTGCGGTTTTGTTTTCCGTGGAAAAAGCCCCATTTTGTTCAGCATTTTGAATTCATCGCCTATTTGCTTGAATTCATAATATTTTTTACTCGGCACCCCACTATGATCCAGGAGCCCAAAAAGGTATTGTTCCTCTCCTCCATACATACTTCTCCAGGTCCATCCGCATACGATCTGATTGCGATGTATAAGGCTGAGGTAAGCATACATCCTCATGACCTTATCCGGGCAGGCAAAGCCGCCAAATGTACCTGTCTGGAATTCCAATGCCCACATAGGATTGTCATGTTCACCAATTCGATGGTCAATATTGAGGCATGCAGACGATACACTTTTCCTATCTTCAGGATTTCCTCCCGGATAAAATCCTATTCCAGGGTAATCTACAAACTTTCGGTAATACTTTAAATAGTCAAATCCCACTTCGGGATTTTCGGACCAATGATTACTGGATGTAGGAATGGTATTATCAAAGCTTTTTACCACTTGATTCAGACGAACCATGTATTCACCAAGCTCATCCGAATAAAAACGACGCATATCCAGAATGCACTCAGGAGCACCTATAGCCAGCCCTGAAACAGGAAGAGTTACATCCTCGAAGGAAGAGAGCCTGCGTGACCATCTTTGTCTGGCCCATGCTCGGTTAAGCCGTTCGACAGTTTCGTACTTTTTTTTCAACCACTGAATAAAACGAGCTTGTGCCGATGCAGAATAGCTAATATAACCCGAGCCTATTTCATTACATAATCCAAATCCTAACAAAGCCGGATGATGCCCATATCGTTTTACTAATGCACTTGCAAATTCAAGAGCATATTTCTGAAAATTTGGATCCCCAACATCCTCCATGTAGCGGAAGACAGGATTTTGCCGAATACCGTTCCGGTCACATATATCTATAGCGGGAAATTTCCTGTGCAGCCATAAAGGAGCAGGTCTGGTTGGTATATCTAATATGACCTTTATTTTCGCTTCATTAAATAACTCTATAACCCGATCAAACCAATCAAAAGTATAACGATTTTCTTCCGGTTGAAAACTGTCCCAACACAAATGACCTAGTCGAACCACCTTAATATTTGCTTTTTTCATCAAGTCAATATCAATCGGCCAGCGGCTCTCTTCCCAATCATGAGGATGATAATTGACACCTGTCATTATACCATTCATAATATTTCTCCTTTTTTATATATACTCTATTAAAATGTACCTTTAATTAATGATTGGTTTCTACCAGAAACATAACTTTATATTATTATTTTTGTATATTAAAAAGATTCTGTATTATATAAAAAATAATATAGCCAAAAAATGGGAAACTCATCCATAGTTTTATTTTAATTAGAAGCTCTGAAAATATATTGAATATAGTTTACTTTGATCTGAAATAATTGTGATTGTAAATTATACCATTATAATACAAAAGAAAAGATTCTTAAACTTAAAAAACCCTATTCGAGCCAGTTGAGGATACGGCATACCGTATCCTCAGCTTTTATAATTTTCTTTATCTTCCGACTTATCATTATTCCAGTTCTATAGCAATGCAATTTACATATTCCGTCGGTTTTTTGTCCGGAAGTTTAACAACAAGGGTTCCGTATGGCTGTTCAAAAGGCACATTGCCCACTCCAAGGAGCCGCACATTCTTTACTTTTTCCGCAGGAGTCAATGATTTTATTACCGCCCTGTTGTCCTCCGGCCAGCGCATCTGGAAGGCATAAAGCGTATTTCCCTTTGTTGTAAACCTGAAATCCGAGCTGGTCCAGTCAACCGCATCTTCTTTGAATCCTTCTATGTGCACTTTGGAATAGCCTTCTCCCGCTGCCCGGAACGGTCGTGTTCCAAAAACTCCTTCCTTGCACACCTTAATCCATTTCGCCATTTCCTCCAGCGTATAAGTACACTCATCATCAATTGTTCCGTCAGGTTTCTGAGGTACATTCAAAAGCAGGTTCCCATTCTTTGAGATAATGTCAACAAGAATTTCAATAACGTGTCCGGGTTTCTTGTAAACGGAACGGACATTATAGAACCAATCGCCCAAACAGGTATCTGTCTGCCATGGTTCCGGTTTTATTTCGGGGGACTGGCTCCGCTCAATATCAAGGACTCCGACGGAGTAAATCTCCTTCTGCCTATCTTTTTGCGTATAAACGGCGTTATTTTTACCGTTATGATTAGCCGCACTGGTGTTATAAAGATGAGCAACGGCATTAAGGCCCGCCTCATACATGTTTTCTCCGAAGGGCAGTCCACCGTCCGTGTAAAGAAAGTCAGGCTCGTACAAATCAATCAACTCACGCATGATATCAAACCATCTTTGGTGCCACCATTTATTTGGGCTGAACCACGGTTCCAAATCCCAAAATTTCTGGTTGGGGTCATAATGTTCCCGATTCGGCAGGTATAAATCTTCATAAGCGGGATCATTCCCATCATAAGGAACCCCTTTGTAAGCGCCTTCTTTATCGCTCCCCTTATTCCATTTCCACCAGCTGAATGTAGCTCCAAGATGTTCGGAGAACCCAAAAGGTAGTCCTTTTTTCTCCGCCGCGCTTTTCCATAACCCTATGATATCCTTTTTCGGCCCCATATTAACCGAATTCCACCTGTGTATTTTCGAATCATAGTTAAAGAAATGGTCATGGTGCATTGCCTGTGCAACAAAATACTTCGCTCCGGCGTCAACATATAAGTCCATCAGGCTGTCCGGATCAAATTTTTCTGCCTTCCACAGCTGTACTAAGTCCTTGTATCCGAATTTTGATGGGTGCCCATAATGACGTATATGATACAGGTACTGTTCGGAACCCTCATAATACATATTACGGGCATACCAGTCCCCGTACATTGGT
>FZPS01000220.1_pt245 | contig 11158 bp, 16 predicted proteins | sample 1817821 | NCBI WGS metagenome assembly FZPS01 (sample SAMEA104158645, study PRJEB21678) | metagenome | place: Germany | collected 2015-04-21 | reverse complement strand
AACTACGATGTTGAAATCATTAGCGTTGAAAAAACTGCTTAATGATAAAAAAGGCTATTAAGCCTTTTTTGTTTACTTTTTAAAATAAGACCAATAAAAAACCTCCAGAAATTTTCTGGAGGTTTTTATTAATTATTTACGATGACGTTGCTTTCCAGCGTTGCGGTTACTCTTCTTAGGTTTGTTAAGTTGAGCAGTATTTGCAGCTGGTGTAACGTCTTTACGTTGTGATGATTTGTAAGTTTTTGGAGGGTTCTTTTCAAACTCTTCAGCGATTTGTTTACGAAGTTTTGGTTTGATGATAAACATTGTAATCAATTGTTGAATGATTGAGAAGAAACCACCGACTAGCCAGTAAAGAAGAACACTAGCTGGCATGCTCATACCGAAGAAGACCATCATAAGTGGCATAACATACATTGTGCCTTTCATAGCAGCACGTTGTTCTTCAGCAACAGCTTGCATTGACAACCATGATTGGAAGAAGTAAAGGATTGCGATAACAGCTGTAAGTAGCATGCTACGAGTTCCAAGGTCAATACCTAAGAATGTACTTTCAGCAACACCGTTTGTGTATTGAGCCGCGAAGTACATAGCTGAGAAGAATGGCATTTGAACAAGAAGTGGAAGACATCCCATACCACCAAGCATGTTAATGCCATTTTCTTTTTGGGCTGCCATCAATTCTGTTTGAGCAGCTAATTTTTCTTCTTGAGTTTTTGCATTTCGCATGCGTTCGTTGATTGGTGCAAAGATTGGTTTAAGGTAAGCCATCTTTTCTGATTGATAGCTTGCTTTCCAAGATTGGTAAAGACCAAGCGGAAGAATAATACAACGAACAATGATTGTTACCAAGATGATTGCGAGACCAAAACCAAGGTCAACGTTGTTAGCAAAGTATTGGATGAGTTTTGCCATTGGTTCCCCAAGCACATGCCAGATAGTACCTGTTGGGTTACCGCTTGAATCTCGGCTAACACAACCACTTAGTAAGAGCAATAAAGATAAGCTAAGTCCTGATAAGAGGACGCGATTTAATTTCTTTTTCAATTGATTTTTTCCTTTTATTATAATACCCTATTATTTTACTGTTTTTTCAGTATTTTCTCAATACGTCTACAGTCTTATTTTTAATTGGCTATTCTGAAGTCTTTATAATCTTCGAAGTTTGCCATGTTGACGTCGACACAGGTCACTTTTGCCCATTTTGAAGGACCTTTTCGGATTTCTTGGATAAATTTAGCTAATTTAGCAGAGTCATCAGATTGGGCGAGGATTTCAACGGTGCCATCATCATTATTCCAAACACGACCGTATATATCCCCTAATTCAAGGGCGAGTGCGTAAGTTGAGTACCGAAAACCGACGCCTTGAACACGGCCTGAGACAATTAGACGAACTTTTTTCATCTCAATTTCCTCCTATTATGTGTTATGTGCTATAATCTTCTTATGACTATTATAACCTCAAAATCAAATAATCTCATTAAAAAGACTAAAAAATTGTTGAAAAAAAAGTATCGCGAGCAATCATATTTGATTGAAGGCTGGCATCTTTTTGAAGAAGCTGAAAAAGCTAACGCAGAATTTTTGAATATTTTTGTTCTCGAAGACTTCGCTGACCGTGTTGAACACATGTCAAATGTGACTTTTGTGACACCAGAAGTTTTAAAAGAGCTAACAGATTCTAAAACGCCTCAAGGTATTATCGCTGAAGTAGCGATGCCGATTTTGCCGTTAGCAAATTTAAAAGCTGGACGTTACTTGGTTTTAGAAGATGTTCAAGATCCTGGAAATGTTGGAACGATGATTCGTACAGCCGATGCGGCGGGCTTGGATGGTGTCTTGATTTCAGATAAGTCAGCTGATATTTATAATCAAAAAACACTTCGCTCTATGCAAGGCAGTCATTTCCATTTGCCAGTTTGGCGAACAAATGTCTATGAAGCTTGTGAGACTTTGCAAAATCTTGGCGTGCCGCTCATTGCAACGACTCTTTCAAAAGACTCTGTTGATTATAAAACTGTAAAACATGGTGGCAATTTTGCACTCGTTATGGGAAATGAAGGAAATGGCATTTCTGATAAAATGACAAATCAAGCGGATGTGCTTGCCCACATTATTATGCCAGGGCAGGCTGAGAGCCTTAATGTTGCTGTTGCGACAGGAATTGTTTTGTTCAGTTTAATTTAATGTTTAGCGCTTTCTTTTTTGATATTTTCCAGTTCAATTTTTCAGTCTAATTTAAGCTCTTATGCTATAATTAGGGTGAAATGAAAGAAGGTGATCTGTATATGGGAGCATATAAAAAAGACAAAGAGTTTATGGAACTTGTTGGTCATTTGATTGAACACCCCCGTTTTCAAAAGTTAGATAATATAACGCAGCATCACTACTCGACCCGTATGGAGCATTCGATTATCGTTGCTTATACGAGTTATAAGATTGCCAAAAAATTGGGCTGGGATGAAAAATCTACAGCGCGTGGTGGTCTTTTGCACGATTTTTTCTATTACGATTGGCGTGAAACCAAGTTTAACAAAGGACATGCTTGGGTTCATCCAAGAATTGCCGTTCGTAATGCTAGAAAATTAACAACCTTAAATAAACGAGAAGAAGACATTATTTTAAAACATATGTGGGGAGCAACGATTGCCCCTCCACGTTATAAAGAAGGTTACATTGTGACGATGGTGGATAAATATTGGGCTATCAAGGAAGCCATGACACCGCTTCGTCAACGTTTTGGTAAGAAAAGACGTTATAGTCGTAAGGTTTTACCAAGTAACCATCGTTAATAGAATTGATATGTAGGAGGATTTTTTGTGAATCAAAATGGTGTGATTTATACGCAGGCCGATAGTGGTCTTAATCGATTTTTTGCAAAAATCTATGGTTTAGTTGGTATGGGAATTGGTTTGTCAGCCTTTGTATCATTTTTGATGCTTTATGTGTTTACTGACAATATGATTAACATCATTACTAATCAACCATTTGTTTATTATGGAGCTATTTTCTTAGAGCTTGCTTTAGTTTTCTTAGCTAGCAGTGCAGCTCGTAAAAATACGCCATCAGCTTTGCCTTTGTTTTTATTTTACTCAGCTCTGAATGGCTTTACGCTTAGTTTTGTCATTGTGGCATATACACAAACGACAGTTTTACAAGCTTTTGTTTCATCAGCTCTAGTTTTTGGAGTCATGTCAGTGCTTGGGTTTGTTATTAAAAAAGACTTGTCTGGTTTTGCAAAAGCAGCTATAGCTGCTTTGGTTGGTATTATTATTGCAAGTTTTGTTAACATGTTTATTGGTTCAGGCATGATGAGCTTTGTGATTAGCATTATATCTGTTTTAATCTTTTCTGGCTTGATTGCTTATGATAACCAAATGATTAAGCATGTTTATCAACATACAGGTGGAAATGTTGGTGATGGCTGGGCAATCTCAATGGCTTTGAGTTTGTATCTTGACTTTATCAACTTATTCTTGAATTTACTTCGTTTATTTGGAAGTGATGACTAAAAGACTAGTGTAGCGATTGCTATGCTAGTTTTTTGTACTTTTTGCAAAAGCATATTGGTGAAATATTATCTTTGTGTTATAATGATCCTAATATTTTGAAAATTCAAGGAGTTAGCTATGAAAACACCATTTATTTCAGCCAAAGAGCTCGAAAAAATTACGACTGAATTTCCAACGCCTTTTCATCTTTATGATGAAAAAGGTATTCGTGAAAAAGCTCGCGCCTTAAATAAGGCATTTTCTTGGAACAAGGGGTTCAAGGAATATTTTGCTGTTAAGGCTACGCCGACTCCTGCAATTTTGAAGATTCTTCAAGAGGAAAACTGTGGTGTGGATTGTGCGACAGAAGTAGAGCTGTTGATGAGTCACAAACTTGGTTTTACTGATATCATGTTTTCATCAAATGACACGCCTGCGCGTGAGTTTCAGTATGCAAAAGAAATCGGTGCGACAATTAATCTTGATGCTTATGAGCACATTGCTTTCTTAAAAGAGGTTGCGGGTCTTCCTGAGACCGTTTCTCTTCGTTATAATCCAGGTGGTGTTTTCTCACTTGGAACTGATATTATGGATAATCCTGAAGAATCAAAATTTGGAATGACAAAGACACAATTGATTCAAGGATTTAAAGATTTGAAAGCAGAAGGTGTGAAATACTTTGGAATCCATTCATTTCTTGCATCAAATACCGTAACAAATGATTATTATCCTGAACTTGCTCGTCAGTTATTTGAATTGGCAGTAGAAGTTAAAGAAAAAACGGGTGTGTCAGTTAGCTTTATTAACCTTTCTGGTGGTGTTGGGGTGAACTATCGTCCTGAGCAAAAAGCAAATGATATTGCCGTGATTGGTGAAGGGGTCCACCGTGTTTTTGATGAGGTTCTGGTACCAGCTGGTTTAGGTGATGTTAAAATCTTTACCGAACTTGGTCGCTTTATGTTGGCTCCGCATGGCCTTCTTGTGACAAAAGTTCGTCATCGTAAAGAAACTTATCGCACTTATATTGGAGTAGATGCATCAGCAGTGAATTTGATGCGTCCAGCAATGTATGACGCTTATCATCACATTACTAATATGACAAATCCTAATGGTGAAGTCGAAGTGGTTGATGTTGTTGGCTCGCTTTGTGAAAATAATGATAAATTTGCTAAGCAACGTGAGTTGCCACAGGCGCGTGTGGGTGATACGCTTGTCATTCATGATACAGGTGCTCACGGTTTTTCAATGGGCTATCAGTACAATGGTCGTCTTCGTTCAGCTGAGATTCTTTACCAAGAAGATGGCAGTGCAAGATTAATTCGTCGTGCAGAGACACCAGAGGATTATTTTGCAACAATTAAAGGGTTTGATTTTGATTAACAATTGAAAAAGTGGTTGGCTAGGTGTTTTCTGAAGGCCTAAGCTAACTGCTTTTTATATTTTGGAAAAAGGCTTTCAAGAATTTGTAAACTCATACCATTTCTGCTATAATGAATGGTGTAAAAAACTTAGGAGATATATATTCATGACAACATTTCTTTGGATTTTGTTAGTTTTGGTTGCTTTATTTGGTGGCCTTGTTGGTGGCGTTTTTATTGCGCGTAAACAGTTTGAAAAGGAAATCGGTGAACACCCACGTTTGACGCCTGATGCGATCCGTGAAATGATGAGCCAAATGGGTCAAAAACCTAGTGAAGCTAAAATTCAACAAACTTACCGTAACATCATCAAACAATCTAAAGCAGCTGCAGCAAAAGCTAAAAAATAATCTTTTTGCTTTGGTTTGAAAAGCGCTAAAGGCTTGTGACTTTTATATGGTAAGATTTTTTGAAGTTAGAAAAAAGTCAGTCTTTAACTATTTTTTTCGAGCACAGAGCTCAGAAATGAATGACTCAGTTGGCTCACCAACTGAGTTTTTGTTTGTTATAAGTCCTTGTTTAGAAAGAAGATATAAAATTTGGATAATAGACCGATTGGTTTTTTAGATTCTGGAGTTGGTGGGTTAACAGTTGTACGTGAATTGATGCGTCAGCTACCACACGAAGAAATTGTATATATTGGAGACTCTGCACGCGCTCCGTATGGTCCTAGACCTGCTAAACAAATCAGAGAATACACTTGGGAACTTGTTAATTTCTTGTTGACAAAAAATGTTAAGATGATTGTCTTTGCTTGTAATACAGCGACAGCAGTTGCCTGGAAAGAAGTCAAAGAAAAGCTTGATATTCCAGTTCTCGGTGTTATTTTACCAGGTTCTAGTGCTGCCATAAAATCAACACGTAATGGCAAGATTGGTGTCATTGGAACACCAATGACAATCAATTCAGAAGTTTATCCTGAAAAGATTAAATCATTGTCACCGAAAATGGAAGTTAGTGGACTAGCTTGTCCTAAATTCGTTCCAATTGTTGAATCAAACGAAATGACTTCAAGTGTTGCAAAAAAAGTTGTTTACGAAAGTTTAGCACCGCTTGTTGGAAAAGTCGATACATTGGTACTTGGTTGTACGCACTACCCATTGCTTCGCCCAATCATTCAAAATGTGATGGGACCAGATGTCAAATTAATTGATAGTGGTGCTGAATGTATTCGAGATGTGTCAGTGTTATTAAATTACTTTGAAATTAATCATAGTCGCACGGAAAATGCTGTAGATCACCATTTCTACACAACAGCAAGTAGTCAGCGTTTTAAAGAAATTGCGGTGAACTGGCTAGGAACTGACATTGATGTGCAACATGTTGATTTGGAAAAGTTGAACAAATAGAAATGAGATGGTAATAAATGGCTGATAAAATTTATGAGTATAAAGATAAAGAAAATTGGTTCCTTGGCGAGTGGGGTGGCTTCAATGCCATTTCAGGTCTTGGAAATGTCTGTGGTGACGATCTTTATGAATTGAGCCAACAAGTCGCAAAACTTGTTGCAAGTAAATGCTGTGGCAAATGTCACGGACACGGTGAAGGCGGCTGCCATAAAGACGAATTTAACGGCTACAATGTTACGGTTGTTAAAAAATCGTCTGATTTTCAGTTAATTCGTTTTGTTATTGGCATGATTAACGAAGAGACTGACCGTAAACTTGAAGTGCAACAACGTGCTGGCGCAGTTGTGGTTACTGAAGGTGAGCAGTTGCTTTTTGTACACTTGCCAGAAGACGGTGTTAATGCGACAGCATTTTTCGGAAAATCATCTGACAATGCCTTTGGTGATACGATTTTAATTGCTACACGCAACGAGGGCAAAACAAAAGAATTCCGCAAAATGTTTGACCAACTTGGTATTAAAGTTGAAAATTTGAATAATCACCCAGAATTGCCAGAAGTTGAAGAAACTGGTATGACATTTGAAGAAAATGCTCGTTTGAAAGCTGAAACTATTTCAAAGTTAACAGGTAAAATGGTTTTAGCTGATGATTCTGGCTTGAAAGTTGATGTTCTTGGTGGTCTTCCAGGTGTTTGGTCTGCACGTTTTTCAGGTCCAGATGCAACAGACGAATCAAACAATGCTAAGTTACTTCATGAGTTGGCAATGGTATTCGATATGAAAGATCGTTCAGCTCAATTCCACACAACTCTTGTAGTGGCTGCGCCAGATAAAGAAAGTTTAGTTGTCGAAGCTGACTGGCCAGGTTACATTGCTATGGAAGCAAAAGGTGACAATGGTTTTGGTTATGACCCACTATTTTTAGTTGGTGAAACAGGTCGTCACGCTGCTGAATTGACAGCAGATGAAAAAAATGAAATCTCACATCGCGGGTTGGCTGTTAAGAAATTAATGGAGGCATTCCCAGTATGGAAAGCAGAACAATAATTGTAATGAGTGATTCTCACGGAGATCGTGAGATTATTAATGATATCAAGCAACGTTATCAAGGTGACGTTGATGCTATTTTTCACAATGGTGATTCTGAGTTACCTAGTTCAGATCCGATTTGGGATGGTATCAAAGTTGTGCGTGGTAATTGTGATTATGATAGTGGGTATCCTGATCGATTGACAACTTATCTTGATGATGTTGTCATTGCTCAAACACACGGACATCTTTATAATATTAATTTTACATGGGATAGATTGGATTTATTTGCTCAAGAGCAGGATGCAGATATCTGTCTTTATGGTCACTTACACCGAGCAGCGGCTTGGCGAAATGGTAAAACTGTTTTTATTAATCCTGGTAGTGTTCTTCAACCACGTGGCGAAGTAAATGAAAAACTTTATGCTAAAGTGACTATCACAGATGACAGTATCAAGGTTGACTTTTATACGCGAGCTCATAAACTCTACCCAGCACTCTCAAAGGAATTTGATAGATGATAGCAAAAGAATTTGAAGCTTTTCTTCTTAGCCATTTGGATAATTTTTTGATTCCAGCAGAAGAGTTAGCGATTTTTATTGATACGCATAGTCCAAATCATGCGATGTTGTTGCTAGTTAACAACGGTTATTCACGTGTGCCTGTTATCACTAAAGATAAAAAGTACGTAGGAACTATTAGCATCGCTGATATCATGTCTTATCAATCTGATAATCAATTAACAGATTGGGAATTGGCACAAACTGATATTGGTAAAATGGTCAATACTAAATTGGCAACAATTAGTGACACTTCAAGTCTCACAGATGTTATGCACCTTTTGGTTGATTATCCATTTTTACCAGTTTTAGATAAAGATGGTCATTTCTTAGGCATTATTACTCGAAAATCGATTTTAAAAGCTGTTAATAGTCTTTTACACGATTTCACTGATTTTTATACGATTACTCCAAAAGATGATTGATTTTATCCAAGAATTTATTGATAGTAAGTCTCTTTCTGAAAATTCCAAAAACGCTTATTTTTATGATTTGCAGCAATTTGTTGAAACAGTTGATGGCAAGGTTAGCAAGGAAAAGCTAGCGCTTTATGAACAATCGCTGGCTGTCTTAAAAACTTCTGCTAAGAAACGAAAAATTTCAGCGGTAAATCAGTTTTTATATTATTTGTACGAGACTGAACGTTTGGATCATTTTTACAAATTACGCAATAAAGAGAAATTGTCTGTAAAACCTGTTGAGGAAGAATTGCTTGACTACTCTGTTTTTTATCAAGAAAGTCCTTATACAGCAGGGCAGTTAATTGCTCTTTTGATGATTGAACTTGGTCTATCGTCAAATGATATTCAACAGTTAAAGGTTGCAGATGTTGATATGACATTTGCAGTTTTACGTGTGCAAAAGGCTGGTTTGGTCAGAGTACTTGAAATTCCTAATAACTTGTTAGAGTACATTGCTGCTATGATTTCAGAAAATCAGATTTACCTTTTTGATAAGCAAGGTAAACCTTATTCAAGACAGTGGTTTTTCAATCAGCTAAAAGCATTTTTGGCTTCATTAGGTTTGGAAAAATTGTCTGCGCAGGATATGCGTCACCAGTATGTCTTACATCAAAAGGCAGCAGGAAAATCATTATTAGAAGTTAGTCGCAATTTAGGACTTAAAAGTCCAGTGACTTTAGAGAAATTTTATAACTAATGGATATTAAATTAAAAGATTTTGAAGGGCCTCTGGATCTGCTTTTACACTTGGTGTCTAAATATCAAATGGATATTTACGATGTTCCAATCGTGGAAGTTATCGAGCAGTATTTGGCTTATATTTCAACTTTGCAAGCTATGAAACTTGAAGTAGCTGGTGAATATATGGTTATGGCAAGTCAGCTCATGTTGATAAAAAGTCGTAAGTTGTTGCCAAAGATTGTTGAAGCAGAGCCTGAAGAAAATGACCCTGAACAAGAATTATTGACTCAAATCGAAGAATATCGTCGATTTAAGGCAATTAGTGAAGAAATGTTAGCTCAACACGATGAGCGTGCTAAGTTTTATTCAAAACCAAAACAAGAATTAATCTTTGAAGATGCGGTGCTTGCTCATGATAAAACAATCATGGACTTGTTCTTATCGTTTTCACACGTCATGGCTGAAAAACAAAGAGAACTAAAAAATAGTCATACGGTTGTTGAACGTGATGATTATCGCATTGAAGATATGATGACGGTCATTACAGAGCGTCTATCTCAGTCTAAAAAGCTTGTTTTGAACCGTGTGTTTAAAGAATGTCAATCACTTCCAGAGATGATTACCATGTTCTTAGCAACTTTAGAATTGATTAAGGTACACGAAGTTGAGGTTGAACAAGAAGAGAATTTTGGGGATATTGTTTTGCGAAGTGCTAGCTAGAGAATCACTTGCAGTGCTTAGCTAATGACATTTAGGAAAGGAACTTATATGAACTATTTAGCTCAGATTGAAGCACTTCTTTTTGTTGCAGGTGAAGAAGGCTTGAGCTTAAGACATTTGGCTAGTATGGTTAATTTAACGCCGACAGCGCTCCAGCAGCAATTAGAAAAGCTAGCTAAAAAATACGAATCAGATGAAACGTCAAGTCTTTGTCTGATTGAGACAGCGGGTTGCTACAAAATTGTGACCAAAGAGATTTTTGCGGATTTGTTGCGCGATTTTGCCAAAGCTCCTGTCAATCAAAGCTTGTCACGTGCGAGTTTAGAAGTGCTATCAATCATTGCTTACAAACAACCTATCACGCGTATTGAAGTTGATGATATTCGTGGTGTTAATTCAAGTAGTGCTATCAGTAAGTTGATGGCTTTGGGATTGATTCGTGAAGCTGGTAAAAAAGAGGTTATTGGTCGACCAAATCTTTATGCTACGACAGATTATTTCCTTGATTTCATGGGAATTAATGATTTGAGTGAGCTTATTGATGTTTCAAATATTGAATTGGTTGATGAAGAAATGACACTTTTTGATCAAGCTGATTTTTCTGAAGAAGCAGCAGAACTCGCTAAAACTGATGAAATGATGTAAAATAGCTAAAAAGCAGTTAAAGGAAAGAATATGAGAATTAATAAATACATTGCCCATGCGGGAATTGCCAGCCGTCGTAAAGCTGAAGATTTGATTAAAAGAGGTTTGGTAACCATCAACGGTAAAGTTGTCACAGAACTAGCTACAACGGTTAAAGCTGGTGATGTTGTTGAAGTTGAAGGGACACCAATCTATAACGAAGAAAAAGTTTATTACCTTCTTAATAAACCTCGTGGTGTGATTTCAAGTGTATCAGATGACAAAGGCCGTAAAACGGTTGTTGACTTGCTACCAAATGTTACAGAACGTATTTACCCTGTTGGACGTTTGGACTGGGATACTACTGGACTTTTGATTTTGACAAATGATGGTGATTTCACAGATGAAATGATTCACCCACGTAACGAAATCGACAAAGTCTACTTAGCTCGTGTTAAAGGACTTGCGACAAAAGAAAATCTTCGTCCATTGACACGTGGTGTTGTTATTGATGGTAAAAAGACAAAATCAGCTCGTTACAACATCATCAAAGTAGATCCTGAAAAAAATCGTTCAGTGGTTGAATTGACTATCCATGAAGGACGTAACCACCAAGTTAAGAAAATGTTCGAATCAGTTGGACTTTTGGTAGATAAATTGTCTCGTACGAACTTTGGGACTTTGGATCTATCAGGTCTTCGCCCAGGTGAATCACGTCGTTTGAGCAAAAAAGAAATCAGCCAGTTACATAATTTAGCTGTTAACAAACAAAAATGATAAAAAAACTGCTTATTGCGCTTGTTAAATGGTATCAAAAACGG
>FZPS01000174.1_pt146 | contig 11162 bp, 6 predicted proteins | sample 1817821 | NCBI WGS metagenome assembly FZPS01 (sample SAMEA104158645, study PRJEB21678) | metagenome | place: Germany | collected 2015-04-21 | reverse complement strand
ACGCTAATACAATTAACCTTTGTATTTAGTGAAATTATCATTATATAACTCTATATGAAATTATCATAATATATTCACAATAATTTCACTTTGCGGTATTTGTGTTATTGACTTTTCGCTTTGCTTTTATTATAATAATCAATGAAATCGCCGGTATTTGGTGCGCAAGCATAACAAGGAATTAGGTGAAAAGCCTAAGCTGTCCCAGCAGCCGTAAAGCGGATGAAATCAGAATTCCACTGCCCGCGGGCGGGAAGGGCTGAGAGTAAAGCGAAGCTGAGCCGGAAGACTTACCAAGTACTGAATGCGTTTCTCCTGGGTATGAGAATAGGCAAATATATTTCATTTTTATATTTCCTATTTTCATATTACATTATCGTGAAAGGAATGTAAAAATGAAAAAGATTTTTTTGTTTTTCTTATTGTTTTTGGCGTTTTTCGCCCTTGCCGGGTGTGACAATCCGGAAAACGACGCGAAAGGGACGATTACGGTCATCGTCGTGAATTATGAAAAAGAAGAGGTGTTTAACGGCGAAATAAGTTTTCGCGAGGGCGACACGCTTTTGGGTCTGTTGCAGGAACACGAGGAAATCCAAATGGGCGGAAGAGAAGAATCCTACGGTTTTTATATCACAACGATTTGCGATATCAACGCCGAGGATTATCCCGAGACCTTCTGGCAAATCAATGTCAACGGTCTCTCTTCGTTGGTAGGTATTTCCGATATTCCTCTGAAAGATAAAGACGAAATAAAATTTTCGCTTATTAATTGGTGACCAAAAGTCTAGTTGCTAGCAACTAGACTTTTTAGGTTTATTTTTCCAATTATCGTATATACTATAGTTAGTCTTATTTCGGAGGAAAAATGCGCGGAAGTGGGATATTATTGCCGGTAAGTTCGTTAAACAATCCATATGGGATCGGGACTTTGGGGAAAGAAGCCTATGAATTCATCGATTTCCTGGCGGCCGCCGGGCAGAAGTATTGGCAGGTGTTGCCCTTGGGTCCGACGACATACGGCGACTCCCCCTACCAGACTTTTTCCGCGTTTGCCGGAAATCCCTATTATATCGATTTTGACTTCTTGCGCGAGGACGGGCTACTCGCGCCCGAGGATTATAATTTGATGAAGACGGACGAAGGGGATATCGATTATTTCTATCAATACCGAAATCGCTATAAAGTGTTAAGGAAAGCATACGGACGGTTCCGTCACGACAAGGCTTATCGGGAATTTGATGTCGAAAACGAAAGCTGGTTAAAAGATTACGCCGTATTTATGGCGATTAAAAACGAAACGCCGGAGGGGGCTTGGGACCGGTGGGATGAGCCCCTTAAATTCCGTAAAGGCGCGGCCTTTCATGACTTTATCGCCGCCAAACGGGAAGAGATTGGTTTTTGGAAGTTTCTCCAGTTTTTCTTTCACAAACAATGGCGCCGGTTAAAAGCCTACGCAAACCGCGCGGGGATAAAGATTATCGGCGACCTGCCCTATTATGTGGCGTATGATTCAAGCGACGTATGGGCCGCCCCCCTTAATTGGCAGCTCGACAGCAACCTCGCGCCGCTTTCGGTCGCCGGTTGCCCTCCCGACGCCTTTTCACCCGAAGGACAACTTTGGGGAAACCCGTTATATAATTACGCAAAAATGGCTGAGGAGGATTATTCCTGGTGGGTCGAACGTTTTAGACACGCCTTGTCCCTGTATGATTGTTTGCGAATTGATCATTTCCGCGGGTTCGAGGCCTATTACGCGATTCCCCGCCAGGCCGACACCGCGCGCCATGGGGCGTGGATAAAGGGGCCGGGCAGCGGTTTATTCCGAAAAATAGCGGAAAAACTCGGCGAGCTACCTATTATTGCCGAGGACTTGGGTTATCTTACGGAAGACGTGTATAAACTGCGCGACGAGGCCGGTTTTATGGGAATGAAGATTTTGCAGTTTGCTTTCGATCATCGGGACGATAGCATATATCTTCCGCATAATCATGTGAAAAACGCTGTATGCTATCCGGGAACGCATGATAATCCCCCGACAAAAGCTTGGTTCGCGTCGCTTTCGCCTCCCGATCTGGCGTTCGTTTATGAATATTTGGGGATTCGCGAGCCTGGCGAAGCGGTCGAGAGATTTATTAAAGCGGCGCTTGCTTCCGCGTGCGATATCGCCATTATTCCGATGCAGGATTATCTCGAACTGGGGGCCGAGGCGCGCTTGAACACGCCGGCGACTTTGGGCGGTAACTGGCGATGGCGCTTGAAAAAGGGTCAAACGAACGCCGAATTAGCGGCGAAAATTTCCGCTTGGACCAAATTATACAGGAGATAGGAGACAGTTATGAAATATCCGGATTTTGTCGTAAATATTAACGAATGGCTGGGAAAAATCGGTCTCGATCTATATGGTGTCTTGCTCGGCGTCGGCATTATCGTTCTCGTCGAGTACGCGATCTACGCTTTCGAGAAGAAGGAGAGATACCCGCGGGCCGCGACGAATAAATTCTTGATTTTTATCGCCTTGTCGCTCGCTTTCGCTTTGCTTTCAGCCTTGCTTTTTGACGCCGTGTTTCATTATTTTCAAACCGGGGTTTTTGCATTTGGCCCGATTACTTATATCGGCGGCTTCATTGGCGGCGTCGCTGTTTTCGCCGTTTTAATTTACTTTTTTTATCCGGATGAGAGAAAGAATATTTTGCGGTTGCTCAACATAATTATTCCCGGCGTCGTATTGGCGCACGCTTTCGGCCGCCTCGGTTGCTTTACCGCCGGTTGCTGTTACGGGCGGGAGACGGACGGCGTTTTCGGCGTTTTGTTTCCCCCGGGAACCAATCCTTACGCCGACGGCATCCGCGTCCCGATCCACCCGACTCAGCTTTACGAGGCCTTTTTTCTTTTCGCGTTTTTCTTTGTTCTCGTATACGTTCCCAAGGTAAAGAAACATAAATTTGCCTCATACTTAATCGGTTACGGCGTTTTTCGCTTTGTCATGGAAAAGTTTTTCCGCGACGACCCGCGCGGGCTATTGTTTGGGTTTCCGCCGTCGCTCGTGTTAAGCTTCCTGATGGTTTTGACGGGAATCGCGATATTGTTTTATACATTATTCTTCAAGAAAAAACGCGCGTCGGGGGCGCCGGCGGCATGAGTCATTACTATATAAACGACCCGGGATTAAAGAGCGAGATCCGGAAAATAACCTACGATTACCGCGGCCATCGTTTGGTTATGTATACAGACCGCGGTGTTTTCGCGCGCGAGCGAGTCGATTTCGGGACGCACCTTTTGCTTCAGTCCTTCGTCCCGCCGGAAAAAAAGGATGTCCGGGCTCTTGATATCGGCTGCGGTTACGGGATAATTGGTCTTGCGTTGGCCAAGGCGTACCCGGGTTTTCGGGTCGAGCTAAGCGACGTTAACAAACGGGCCGTCGATCTCGCGCGAAGAAGCGCTCTTGAGATGAAACTTGAAAACGCGAAAGCGTACGCCGGTGATTTGTATGAAAACGCGGAAGGTCTTTTTGATGTCATTATCACTAACCCCCCGATTCGGGCAGGGATGGCGACTGTCGAAGCCATCTTCGCGCAAGGTTACGAACGACTCGCGCCCGGCGGATATCTCTGGGCGGTCATGAGAAAACGGCAGGGAGCGAAGAGGATGATGGAAAAAGCGGCCGCTTTATCCGGTTTTTTGGAGACCGTTCTCGTGAAAAAAGGATATTGTGTTTTTTATATCAAAAAACCTTTGACTTTTTGACAAGTTTGTGTTAACATAATAAAATGCGATATAATGTGCTTTTGCAGTCCTTTTCATTAAAAATGTGAGGTGGAAATCATTTGATTTGGAAAAACGTTACCTATGGGAAAAATCGGGTTCGCCGGAATTATTCGCGCGTCAGGACTAACGTCGAGCTCCCCAATTTAATCGAAGTACAATTAAAATCGTTCGAATGGTTTATGACCACCGGACTTAAAGAACTGTTTGCGGAGATTTCCCCGATTCGCGATCACGGGGAAAAATTGGAGCTTTATTTCGGTGATTTTGAATTCGAGCCGCCGAAATACAGTCCGATGGAGAGCAAAAAGAACGACGTTAGTTTCGCATCGGCCTTGAAGGTCGACGTCCGGCTTGTGAATAAAGAGACCAAGGAAATCAAGGAACAAAAGATTTTCCTCGGCGATTTTCCGATTATGACCCCCTCGGGTACTTTTATTATAAATGGCGCGGAACGCGTCATTGTCTCGCAAATCATCCGTTCAGCCGGGGTTTTTTACGCTACCCTGCTAAAACAAGGCCAAATCCAGTATTACGGGCAGATCATCCCGACCCGCGGAGCCTGGATCGAACTCGAGATGGGCTCGAAGGATATCTGGTATGCGAAACTAGACCGGTCAAAGAAAATACCTTTGACGACGTTTTTGCGCGCTTTGGGCCTTAATTCCAACCGCGAGATTATCGAGCTTTACGGCGACAGCGAGTATATCCGGAACACTTTCGATAAAGACGAATCTTTCGGTTCCGACGACGCCTTGGAGCAGCTTTACGAAAGAATGCGTCCCGGCGAGAAAGCGACGCCGGATGGCGCGAGAAATTACCTGTGCAACCGTTTGTTCGACACTCGCCGATATGACCTTGCGAACGTCGGGCGGTACAAGGTGAATAAAAAACTCGACGTTCTTGCTCGCGTTAAGGATATCGGCTATGATAAATGCGCTTTCGCTTCCGATATCGTTGATTCCAAGACCGGCGAGGTGGTATTTTCGACCGGGGAAAAAATCAGCGCCCAGGCGTGCGAATTTTTGGCTAAAAACCGTCGCCTGATCCGCGTCCGGAAGGAATACGAGCAAATGCTCGTCGGGAATTCCGTCGTTTTGGAAATCCTCGACATCGAGTATGAAAAACATCACGGTTTAAAGGAAACTTTCCGGCTCATCGGCAACGATCAGAGCGAAACCGCCAATCATATAACTTTGTCCGATATTTTCGCGGCGGTCGGTTATTATATCAACCTGCACGACGATATCGGCAAAATTGACGATATCGACCATTTGGGCAACCGTCGCCTGCGGCTTATCGGCGAGCTTCTCCAAAACCAATTCCGGATTGGGCTTGCGAAAATGGAGAAGAACGTTCGCGATCGGATGTCGACATCGTCCGACCCGCGCAGCATCATTCCGCAAAACTTGATCAACATCCGGACGTTGACTTCGTCAATCCGCGAGTTTTTCGGCAGCAGCCAGCTGTCGCAGTTCATGGATCAAATCAATCCCCTGTCGGAACTCACGCATAAACGGCGCATCAGCGCCTTAGGCGTCGGCGGCTTAAACCGGGAAAGGGCGACTTTCGAGGTTCGCGACGTTCACGTTTCCCACTACGGGAGGATTTGTCCGATCGAAACGCCGGAAGGGCAGAACATCGGCTTGATTAACTCTCTTGCGACTTACGCCCGCGTCGACCAGTACGGTTTTATCGAGACGCCTTATCTTAAAGTAAAGCAAAGAGCGAAAAAGAATCCGTTGATAACCGATGAAATAATTTATCTGACCGCCGATAAGGAAGAACAGTATCATATCGCCCAGGCGAATATCCGGGTGAACGAGAAAAACGAAATAATCGACGATGTCGTCGTCGCCCGTTTCGGCGGCGATACCTTTGAGGTGCCGAAAGAAACAGTCGATTTGATCGACGTCTCGCCGAAGCAAATCGTTTCCGTTTCGACCGCCTGCATCCCCTTCCTCGAGCATGACGACGCAAACCGCGCCCTGATGGGGGCCAACATGCAACGGCAGGCAATCCCGCTGCTACAGACGGAGGCCCCGTATGTCGGGACCGGGATCGAGGAAAAAGCGGCGAAAGACTCCGGCACCGCCGTCGTTTGCGAGAGAGACGGGGTTGTCGAATACGTCGACTCCCGGAAGATAATCCTTCGCGAGGCCGGCGGTAAACTGAAAGAATATAACCTGGTCAAATACGAACGCTCCAATCATTCCACCTGCTTCAATCAAAAACCGATTGTCAGGAAGGGCGAGTCCGTCAAGCGCGGCGACATCATCGCCGACGGTCCCGCGATGGACGGCGGCGAGCTCGCGCTTGGGAAAAACGTCACGGTCGCTTTTATGACCTGGGACGGTTACAACTACGAGGACGCGATCGTCATAAGCGAGCGTTTGGTTCAGGATGACGTTTATACATCAATTCATATCGAAAAATACGAGGTCGAGGTTCGCGACACGAAACTTGGCAAGGAAGAAATCACCCGCGACCTGGAAAACGATCGCAAAGAAGCGATCGCCAACCTCGACGAATACGGCATCGTCCGCTTAGGCGCCGAGGTAAAAGAAGGCGATATACTTGTCGGGAAAGTGACCCCGAAAGGACAGACCGACCCGACGCCGGAAGAACGGCTTTCCCAAGCGCTCTTCAGCGACAGTTCCAAAGACGTGCGCAACACCTCCCTGCGCGTCCCGCACGGCGGCGGCGGCATCGTCCACCGTATCGAGCATTTTCGTCGCAAAGACGGCGCGGAATTACCGCCGGGAGTCAACGAGGTCGTTCGCGTTTATATCGTGCAAAAACGCAAGATAAGCGAGGGCGACAAGATGGCCGGGCGCCATGGAAACAAAGGCGTTATTTCCCGGATTCTTCCCCAAGAGGATATGCCGTATATGGAAGACGGCACGCCGATCGACATCATGCTAAACCCGCAGGGGATACCCTCGCGGCTTAATATCGGTCAAGTTCTGGAGATCCATCTGGGGATGGCCGCGAAAAAGCTTGGCTGCTATATCGCTTCCCCCGTTTTCGACGGCGTCGAGAACGAGGACTTAAGGGAGATCATGGAAGAAGCGAAAATGGAGCCCGACGGCAAAATGGTTCTCTACGACGGGCGGACGGGCAAACCGTTTGACAGTCGTATCGCCGTCGGCATCATGTATATGATCAAACTCGCGCACATGGTTGACGATAAGATTCATGCGCGCAGCGAGGGTCCCTATGCCCTGGTAACGCAGCAGCCGATGAGCGGAAAAGCCCAAAACGGCGGCCAGCGTTTCGGGGAAATGGAAGTGTGGGCTTTGGAGGCTTACGGCGCCGCCTATACGCTTCGGGAAATGCTCACGATCAAGTCCGACGATATTATCGGCCGGAATAAAGTATACAAGGCGATCGTCGACGGCGACCCGATTCCCAACCCCGGAATTCCAGAATCTTTCCGGGTTTTGGTTAAGGAATTGCAAGGCTTGGGCTTGAGCGTGAAACTTATTGACGCTGAAACAGGCGAAGACGTCGCCAACAGAAGTCTCGTGGAAAGCGCGCCGCCGCGCGATAAGAAACAACGAGGATTGCAAGAGTAAATCGAGGTGAAAATTTGGAAAACAAGAATAAATATAAATACATTCAAATTGGCATCGCTTCCCCCGAGGAAATCCGCGGCTGGTCCCACGGCGAGGTAAAAAAGCACGAAACGATAAATTACCGCACGCTAAAGCCGGAACGCGACGGCTTGTTTTGCGAGGTAATATTCGGGCCGACGAAGGACTATCAATGCGCCTGCGGGAAATCCCGGCGTTCGATTACGCCGAAAGGCGAGACGAAATGCGAGCGGTGCGGCGTCGAGCTGACCGAAAGCAAAGTCAGAAGAGAAAGAATGGGTCATATCGAACTCGCCGCGCCCGTCGTTCATTCTTGGTTTTTGAAGAACATCCCTTCGAAAATCGCGTTGTTGCTCGACATGAAAACGAAAGAAGTCGAGGAAATCGTTTATCTCGCCTCCTATATAGTCGTTGACCCGGGATCCGTCGATATCCTGCATAAAGGGCAAATCCTCACCGAGCAGGAACACAGCCAGTTTCAGAGGGAATTCGGTTCCTCGAAGTTTAAGGCGCTTACCGGCGCTGAAGCGATTAAAAAACTATTGCAGGACCTGGATTTAAAAGAAACGGCCGAGCAGCTACGCGAGGAGTTAAAGAAAGCTACCAAGCAAAAGCGCGAGAAACTAATCAAGCGGCTTGACGTTATCGAGGCGATTCAACAATCCGGAAACAAACCGGAATGGATGGTCATGGAAGTTATCCCTGTCTTGCCTCCCGATCTTCGACCGATGGTCCAACTTGACGGCGGCCGTTTCGCGACGACCGACTTAAACGACCTATACCGGCGGATCTTAAACCGCAATAACCGTTTGAAGAAACAATACGAGCAGCGCGCCCCGGGCTTGATTACGAAAAACGAGAAACGGATGCTTCAGGAGGCGGTCGACGCCCTGATTGACAACAGCAAGCGAAACAAGAAGGTGGTCGTGGAGAGAAACAGGCCGCTTAAGTCCCTGTCCGACCTTTTGCGCGGAAAGCAGGGCCGCTTCCGGCAAAACCTTCTCGGTAAGCGCGTCGATTACTCCGGCCGGAGCGTTATCGTCGTCGGTCCCGACCTTAAGATGTATCAGTGCGGGATACCGCGGGAAATGGCGTTGATTTTGTTTAAACCCTTTATCATCAACGCGATTCTTGAACGCGACAGAGAAAATCCCGAGGGCGGAAACCGGATCAGCCTGAAACGGGCGAAGGAAATGATCGAAACGGGCGACCCGATCGCCATGACCGAGCTGGAAAAGATCGTTGTCGAGCACCCGGTGCTTTTAAACCGCGCGCCGACGCTGCACCGGCTTGGAATCCAGGCTTTTGAGCCGAAACTGGTCGAGGGAAAAGCGATCCGCTTGCATCCCCTGGTCACGCCGGCGTTTAACGCCGACTTCGACGGCGACCAGATGGCGGTTCACGTCCCGCTTTCGGAAGAGGCGCAAGCCGAGGCGAGGCTTTTGATGCTGGCCTCGAAAAACATCCTTGCGCCGAAGGACGGAAAACCGATCGTTACCCCCTCGCAGGACATGGTCTTGGGCAACTATTACCTGACGATCGAAAAACGCGGGGAAGAGAACGAAGGAAAAGTCTATTCCTCGCTGAGCGAGGTCGAGCTTGCTTACGAAAACGGCGATATTAATTTCCATACCCGAATCTTGATTCCGGCTAAGATTTTTAATAACCCGCATTTCACGCCGGAACAACAAAAAAAGTACTTGGTCACGACTTACGGCAAAATTATCTTTAATACGATTTTTCCGCAGGAGCCGCCTTATGTTCCTTACATTAACGAGGCGACTTTGGAAAATCTCACCGATAAAACGCCGGATAAATATTTCGTTTCCGTCCGGGATTTAAAACCGGGCGAAACCTTCCGCAATCTCCTAAACAGGATGGAGTCGCCCCACCCTTTCAGGAAGAAGTTTTTAAGCCAGATTATCGCCGAGGTGTTTAAGAAGTTTAAACTTGCGGAGACGTCGAAAACTCTCGACCGGATGAAAGACCTTGGGTTTAAGTACTCCACGATTTCCGGCATCACGATCGCCGCGGAGGACATCAGGGTCGTTGACGTCAAGAAAGAAGTCTTGGCGGAAGCCGAGGAGAAGGTCGATAAATACGACAGCCTTTATCGCAAGGGTTATATGACGAAAAAAGAACGCAGCCAGCGCGTTATCGAGGTCTGGCAAAAAGCGAAGGAGAAGCTTGAAAACGCGATTCACGCCGAGGTTCAAAAGGATTTTGCGACTAATCATTTGTATATGATGAGCGACAGCGGCGCCCGCGGTAATATTTCCAACTTCGTTCAGCTTTCGGGGATGCGCGGCATAATGGCCAAGCCCAACGGCGAGATCATGGATATCCCGATCAGGGCTTCCTTCCGCGAGGGACTGACGATGTCCGAGTTCTTTATCTCGACGCACGGCGCCCGGAAAGGCTCGACCGACACGGCTTTGAAAACGGCCGAGTCGGGCTATCTTACCCGCCGCCTCGTTGACGTGAGCCAGGACGTCACCGTTACCGAGGAGGATTGCGGCACGGATAAGGGAATGATCGTGACCGCGCTTGAGGAAAGCAACATCCCCCTTTACGACCGGATTCGCGGGCGTTTCACCAACAAGCCGGTTATAAATCCGAAAACGGGCGAAGTCATGGTCGCCGCGCAAACATATATCGACGACGATTTGGCGGAGAGAATCGTGAAGGCTGGTGTGAAGGAAGTGGAGATTCGCACGCTGATCACTTGCGATGCGAAAAGCGGCGTCTGCGTCCACTGTTATGGCAGCGACCTTTCGACGAGCGAGATCGTCGAGATCGGCGAGGTCGTCGGTATTATCGCCGCTCAATCGATCGGCGAGCCGGGCACGCAGCTTACGATGCGTACGTTCCATTCCGGCGGCGTCGCGGCCGAGGACATTACCCAGGGCTTGCCCCGGATTCAGGAACTTTTCGAAGCGCGCCAACCGAAACTTAAGGCAACGATTACCGAAATCGACGGCATCGTTACTTCCATCCGTCACGATAAAGACAACAGGTTTGAGATCAAGATCAAAAACAACCTGGAAGAGAAAACATATCTTACCGAATTCGGGAAAGTCCCGATCGTGCACGAGCGCGACCGGGTAAAAGCCGGTCAGCCCTTGACCGAGGGAATGATTCACCCGAAGGAACTTCTAAGAGTCAGCACCGTCGACGATGTCGGCAAATACATCCTCGGCGAGGTGCAGAAAGTTTACCGTTCCCAAGGCGTTGAAATCGCCGACAAGCATATTGAAATCATAATTCGACAGATGCTTCAAAAAGTGGTCGTCGTGCACGAAGGCGGGACCAATCTTCTACCGGGCACGCAAATATCGAAAAACGAGCTCTACGATATTATCGAAGACTGCCGGAAAAACAACATCGAGGTGCCGATAGTAAAATCCATGCTCTTGGGCATTACCCGCGCTTCGTTGAAATCCGACTCCTTCCTTTCCGCGGCAAGCTTCCAGGAAACGACGCGCGTTCTTACGGAAGCCGCCATCCGCGGTAAGAAAGACTATCTTGAAGGACTTAAAGAAAATATTATTATCGGCGGCTTAATCCCTGCCGGAACGGGAATTATCGACGCCGATTACGTTATTAATGTTGAAGAAGACGAAGAGTAGGTCGCTTCGCGATCTACTCTTCTTCCCCTAAAATATAAGTAAAAATTCTGTCAATATATAATGAAAATTTCACAAAAAATACCTGATTATTTGTCCAGTACTTGTTAAGCAAGGGTTTCCGCCCTGGACTTGTAACGCCTTCTTTTTCTGGCCAGATAGCTTTTATAGGTCCAGG
>FZPS01000026.1_pt193 | contig 11166 bp, 9 predicted proteins | sample 1817821 | NCBI WGS metagenome assembly FZPS01 (sample SAMEA104158645, study PRJEB21678) | metagenome | place: Germany | collected 2015-04-21 | reverse complement strand
CAACAAAACAGCGTTTTCTCCAAAAGCATCCCAAACATTAAACTCGCCATAAACTCGATATTGATTAAATTCAATTATCAAACCATCTTCTAACTTATGATAACTTGTCTTCTTAGTTTTAGCGTCGAATAGGAATAAATAAGTTCCTGGTGAAAAGGTTTCTTCATTAGTTACACCCATTCCGGAAACTTCGCCAGCCAAAGTATACTGTTCTTCAGCACCCCATCTTTTACCCCAATCATCGTCGTAATATTTTTTAGACAAGACAACTGAAAAATCCGAAGTTACTTCTTCACTAAAAGTATATACTCCTTCATAAACACCGTCTCCATCAGCGTCTGTTAAAAAGAATACATCTTCATCATTATCAATTTTCCAACCATTAAACTCACCATATATTCTAGGATTATGATATCGGTATTCTAAATCTTTCTCTAACTTTTCAATAGTAGTAACCTTAGTTTTAGAATTATAAATTACAAAGTAGTGACCTTCCTCAAATTCAAACTCGCTGGAATCTCCCATCCCTGCGACAGTACCATCTAATTTATACTGAACTTCAGCACCCCATCTTTGACCCCATTGGTCATCAAACCATTTCTTGTTTAAAACAAAACCGACATCAGAAGTAATCGCTTCTAAAATTTCAAATTTTGCTTCGTATATTCCATCACCATCATTATCTTCTAATAAAATTGCTTGCTCACCTGAAATATTCCAACCATTGAATTTACCATAAATACCAAAGACATCTTCAATAATATCTTCATCGATAGTTAAGGTATCAGTAATGAGCTTTTCATTTTCATCCCAAACTACTACTAAGGTTCCATTTGCCCAATGCCAAACTGAACCCAAGCCGCCACCCGTCGGTGAAACTGGTGCTGGATCGATGTAATAATTGCTGACGCCAAAGCATTTATCGGCGTCCCATGAGCCCTCTGTTATTTTGTAATAATGGCCGTCATAAACTTGATCGCGATTTTCTTCCGTTAATTCAACGGTAATCGTATATTTTCCTTCTTCACCCTTTACTTTACTTAAAAGATAATTTTTATCTTTCTCATTGTAGTGGTTAAAACTTCCCGCTAAATAATAGGAAGTTCCTGCGGGTTCATCATTTTCATCGCATGCGGTAAAAATAAATAACCCTAATAATGCTACTAACAATAACTTAATACTTTTTTTCATTTTATTCCTCTCCTTTATAAATTAAGTATTGGTATTTTTTTAAATAATCTTTCCTTGTTTTATTGGTCAATAAAACTTCTTTATCACTAATTTTAATTTCTTCACCTAAATTAATAATGACGCCAATGATTTCATTTTGATAAATTCTTTCGTAGGCAAGACAATTGTTTCCATAATCGAGAATCTTCAGCGTACCCTTTTTAATAACATCTTTTTGTCTTAACTTCCCTAATTCACAAAGCAAGTCAAAAAGACACCTCTTTTTTTCATCATTTAAATAATCAAACCGCATCGCTCTTCTATTATCAGGATCGACATCGCCTTTTAAATAAAGCTCATCACCGTAATAAATCATCGGGGAGCCTGGAAAAGTTAATAATAAAACATTAATAAGTTTTATCTTTTCCAATTCAAACAATTCTGCAATTCTTATTGTGTCATGTGAACCAAGAACATTAACAAAGTAGTTATAATAAATACTAGGATAATTGGCATAATATTTTTTGGTTTTATCCCAAAAACTTTTCACACTTATTTTTCCTTCAAATAGTTCAAGCAAGTAAGTTCTAAAACGGTAATTGGTCATCGTATCCATTTGAGTTCCATCTAACCATCTTTCCGCAGGAGTCCAAACTTCACCTATTAAAATGGCATTAGAATTTTGCTTTATCACTTCTTTTTTAAAATAGCGCCAAAATTTCGGCGACACTTCATCATAGACGTCGAGGCGCCAACCATCAAAATTAAGTATTTTCATCCAATAAATAGAAGCCTTAGTTAAATAATCTATTACTTCATCATTATTAGTATTTAAACGAGGCATAGAACCAACTAAACGATTACCAAAAGTATCATAATTTACTTTTTGTTCATCCACCGGAAATTCATCAAGATAAAACCACTCTCGATAGCGCGACTTATCTTGTTTTAAAATAACATCTTTAAAAAGTTCATTTTCATTGCTTAAATGATTAAAAACCCCATCAAAAATAACTTTCATTCCTATTTGATGACATTCTTCAATTAGACTTTTTAAATCTTCAACACTTCCATAAATATCATCAATTTGATAATAGTCTTTTATATCATATTTATGATATGTTGGAGATAAAAAAAGAGGACTTAAAACTAAAACATTAGCACCTAACTTCTTTATATAAGGTAATTTCTCCTGTAAACCTTGATAATTACCACCATAATAAGTGTTTCTGTCTGGCTTTTCTTTAATATCTTTTAAATCATGAAAATTAGTTCTTATTTTCCCTTGATAAAAACGATCAATTAAAACTTGATAATAAAGCGCTCCTTGATAAAAATCAGGAACTTTAATAATATCTGCTTCATTAATAACTGGATAATGAAAAAACTCCTTTAAATTAAGTTCTTTATTAATGCCTTCTGAATTAAAATAATAACCCTCATCGTCAGCAATTAAAAAACAATATTTAAAATAACCATGGTCATTACTACAATCCGCTTCATAATAATAGTGGCTATCATGAACAAAAATTAATTTCATTTTTTCTTTTTGATAAATACTAGCATCATGATTATAAATGTTTTTATGAATAACATAAATCGTTAATTGCTTTTTTGTAATTAAACGTACTCGAAGTGTTGTCTTATTAAGCGGATACACATATGGTAAATGAGCTTTATGAATCATTGTTTTACACCCCCTTCAACTAAACCACCAATAAAGTATTTTTGTAAAGAGTAAAACAAAATTATCATCGGGATACTGCCGATTATCGCTCCAGAACAATAAATTCCCCAATTAATACCATACTGGCCAACAATCATACTTTGCAATCCAACTGCTAAAGGCATAGTATCGATATTATCAGTCATTACTGTGGAAGCAATTGTATATTCGTTATAAGCAATAACAAAACTTTGTATAGCAACAATCGCTAACATCGGTTTAGCAAGCGGTAAGTTAATTTTAAGCAAAATTTGCAATGTATTGGCTCCATCCATTTTCGCTGCTTCATCAATCCCATAAGGAATCGTATCAAAATATCCTTTAGCAACCATCACCAAACTAATAGAAGCCATCGTTGCATAAATAAATATTAGTCCAATTGGTTTATTTAAAAGTCCAAAAGACGCAAAAATATTAAAAATAGAAACCATCGATAATGTTAAAGGAAAGATTTGAATAATTAGTAAGAAGTTAAAAAACCTTTCTCTCCCATACATCTTTAGCCTCGATAAAACATAAACACTAATTGAAACAAAGATAACCGCAAGTATTAAAGTTCCACCAGCAACTAAAAAGGAAACACCCATCCATCTTAAAAAACGCGTTTCAGTAAAAAGCATATTAAAATTTTGAAAGGTAAACTCTCTAGGAATACTAGAACTAACGCCGATAATATTTTTTCCGAAAGCCATTAAAATAATATAAACAAAAGGAATTAAAGTTATTACCGCAATTAAAAACAACACTACTTGTATTAATATTTTAGTTAAAATAGTTCTTTTTCCCATTCTTATCCCCTCTCTTTTCGTTGCGAAATGCTCATCGTAATTAAGGCGAAAAGACCCATAAAAATAAAAATAATAACCGAATAACTCGCTGCTAATGCATACCTCTTGGTATTAAATGAAGTATTAAAAACATAAGTTACTAAAAGATCAGTCGCTCCTGGAGCACCGATAACTTCTGAGGCCGGACCTCCTTGTGTTAATAAATAAACCCCAAACTGATTAAACTGCATAATGAAGCCCATTATTAACATCGGGGTTAAGGCCCTAAAAATTAATGGTAAAGTAATTTTAGTAAAGATTTGGACGCTACTAGCTCCATCGATATGTGCTGCCTCATAATAATCTTTGTTTAAGGATTTTAAGAAACCAAAAGCGATTACCATATAATAAGGAAAAGAAAAACCAATCATTACCATAATAGTGGAGAAACGAGCCATTCTTGGTTTTGTTAACCAAGGAATGTTTTTAATTCCAATAACACCTAATAATTGATTTATTAAACCATTTTCAGTGGCTAATAAACCTTGCCACATTAAGAGTGTTATTACTGTTGGTATTACCCAAGGCAAAATATAAATAACACGATATATTTTTGCAATCTTTTCGTTTGTTTTATCGATCACAGTCGCTAACAAAGTTCCGAAAACAAAAGAAATGGTCGTCACAAAAAAAGCAAAGCAAATTGTCCAAATAGTCATTTTTAATAAACCATTTAATTCTGTTGTAAAAATAGTTTTATAATTTGACAGACCAATGAAACAATAATTAACTAAGTTCGTGCCACTATAATTTGTCAGTGATAAATGAATGTTATGAAAAATTGGATAAAGATAAAATATCGTTACAATAGCAATAAAGGGAACGAGCAATAAATAACCGATGACGGTTTCCCTAGTATTGTTTATTTCTTGATATTTCTTTACTTTCCTTCTTCTTATTTCTAAAAAAACAATTCCCCCGATTATAATTATCCCTAAAACTATTCCCCCGATAATATAAGGTGCTTTCTTGACAGCAGTTTGACTATCATCGTTCATTTTTTTAACTTCATTTCTTAAATAATTAGCCAATTCTGTTAATTTTTGTTTAGCATCTACTTCATTACCGCGATCATCACCAAAGAAAACATTAGCTAAAGTAGTGCTAGTAACATTTTGATTATACCAAAGCGGCCCTTCAGGAATATTTGGGAAGGGTTCCACGTGTTTACCTATTTCACTAATTGCAGTTAATATTTCGTCTGATTGAATATAACTGCTTTCGATCACACTAATATTACAAGGATTTCTTTCACCAGTTTTTAAATCGTGTTTATTACCAGCTTCAATTAACTTTTGTTGGTTTTCATCGCGATATAAGTATTGATAAAACAATTTAGCGTTTTCCAAATTATTGCTATATTTATTAATTACATAACCTTCTACGGTCGATAACGGCTTTGAACGCTCATCTCCGCTATAAGGTAGTGGCGCTAACCCATAATTAACGCCTCTGTTTTTTAAAATTTGTGCTGACCATAAACCATATAAAAACATCGCTGTTTTTTGATCTGCAAAACTAGTAATAATAGGACTATAATCTTTTATTTCCTTATTTCTAATGGCCAAACCAAAATCATCAATTTCTTTCATTTTAGTAACGTAAGCTAACATCCCCTCATTATCAAGTCCAATATCAAAACAATTAAACTCAACACGAAGATGCTTTCCATAGTAATAACCACCATAATGACGAATAATCGGATAGTTAAACCACATATCTGTTAAATTAAAATAAGCGCCCCTTCTCACAATTTCATTTTTATCATTAAAAATAGTTTTATCTTTAGCTAATGAAAAAAACTCATCCCAAGTTTCTGGCAGTTCTTCTTCAGTAATTATATCTTTGTTATAAAGTAATCCGCTAGTACTATTATTATAGCCAATCCCATAAACTTCTCCATCAAGAGTAAAAGCCTCAAAAGCAACATCGACAAAACTATTTTTTAGTTCATCCGAAATAGTAATTGGTTCTAATAAATCCGATTTTACCAAACCGCCAATATCAGGGGCCTGTAAATAAACAATATCCGGAGCGGAGCTTAATTTAGCATTATTTACAAGAGCTGTAGGAACAGTAAAAATTTCCAGTTTTTGAATTACTTCAACTGAAATTCCCGTTTCATTTTTAAATTGGTTACCAATTGCTTGCATCGCTTCTTTTTCTTTTTCAATCGCTCCAACCCAAATTCTAATTGAGTCATTTTTAGCACTAATTTTCACTAAAGAAAAACTAAAAAAGAAAAGTAAAACAAGCAAAAGACAACTAATTGTTTTTTTCACTTTGCAAACCTCTTTCTAAAGTTCTTTAAATTTTTTTGCAAACTTTATCGCTTCATCAATATCTTTAACAGGAAGTGTAACAGAATAATTCCCTTTTTTTAAGTCCTGAAAGTTTTCCTCAATTTGCGCAAAACTCTCACAATCAATCGCTAAATGAACACCATTGGCATCTTCTGCTAAAGAGGCGGCATGTTCAATTGGTTTTGGAGCGTTGGGATCTGTTGGTAACCACAAATTAACAACATTTCTTAAACTGGAAATCTCTTTAACCAAATATAATGATCTAGAGTGTGTGTGCATATGACCTAAACCGAAATGATCGATTACTTTTTGAGTATAGGGAGCTGAAAATTCTTGATATTGTTCTCCCGAAATTAAGCAAGCGGTATCTTCGCTCATATTAATAATATTTTCAAGATAAAACATCCCATATTTACTATTTCCTAAATACTTTTTCGCTAGTTGATAAATATCATTAGCAAATTTAATTGTCGCCTCCGCACAATAATCTAGAAACTCTTTTAATTCTTCAGGATGATCATAAAAATCATAAAAGATTTTATCTCCTCTTAGAGCATAAGCTAAATCTAAAGGTGAAAAAAATCCCCGTGAAAAAGGAATTCCTGATGGAGCACTTATCTTTAAGATTTCTTCAGTAATAGCTAAAAAGTTTTGGTACCACATTTGCGTTCCCAGCTCATTAAACTTTTTATAATCTGTTAAGTTTTCTAAACTCGGTTTTGACCAACTCGTATCTTTTTGAAAAACGATATCACCATTAACAAAAGCGCTATAATCACCAATTCCTAAATTAATCGTTATTACGGGTATAAAGTTATCATCAACTTCTTTTCTTAATCGAAATGATTTTTCTAAAAATCGACATAAATCTTCTGCATATTTCTTATTATCGCGAGGAAAAGAATAAATGGTTAAATCCATTTTTTCATAGTAATCAACATCGCTTGGAGGTAACGCTCTAAAAGAAACGTGACCTTTTTTGTGATTTAAAGCATCATGATACATTTTTTGATACCATTTTACTGTTTCATCAATATTTGGCTTATAGTATTCTAATGATTTAAACATTATATTTTTCCTTCAAATAGTCGGCTGCCCATTCTGCTGCACTAGCTGCATCAGGACGATAAGAATCGGCACCAATTTGCACTGCATATTCTTTCGTAACAGGAGCACCACCAATCATAATCGCTACTTCTTTTCTAATATCAACTTCAATTAACGCTTCGATAATTTCTTTTTGGGAAAACATTGTTGTTGTCAAAAGAGCAGAAAGACATAATATATCTGGATTATGTTCTTTAATCCCCTCAATTACTTGATCGCCATCAATATCTACTCCTAAGTCAATCACTTCAATTCCTTTACCTTCAAACATCATTTTAACGAGGTTTTTACCAATATCGTGTAAATCACCTTTAACAGTACAAATCATTGCCTTACCAATTGGTTTTACACCTTTATTAGTTAAAACAGGTTTTAAAATCTCCATTCCAGAATTCATTGCACGCGCGGCAATTAAAACCTCTGGTACAAAAATCTCATTCGCTTTAAACTTTCTTCCAATTACATTCATCCCACCTAGCAAACCATCATTTAAAATTTTGTTGTGATCAATACCTTCATCAAGCGCTTCTTGAACAAGCTTTTTCACTTCATTTGCTCTCCCTTTTTGCAACATTAATGAAATATCAGTTAAAATCATTAATATACCTCCCATTATTAAATCTTCCATTTTAATTATAACAAAGACTGAAAACGCTTTATAACAATTATTTGCTGAAAATAGTAAAAATATGCTATTTTACAACTAAAATCGCAAAAAAACACTATCAGAAGACAGTGTTCGGTTTGAAAACATCAAAAACTATTTGTTTTCTTCAATCATTTTTATATAACTATATGGTGTAATTCCAACTTTATCTTTAAAAACTTTAATAAAATAACTTGAGTCATTATAACCAACTTGAAAAGCAATGTTTTGAACTTCTGTTTCTCCGTTTTGAATAAGTTTAACAGCGTTATCTATTCTTGTTTTAGTTAAAAAATTAGAATAAGTCATATTAAGCTCTTTTCTAAAGAGGTGGCTTAAGTAATCTGGACTTATATAAGAGTTTTCTGCTACTTCTTCTATTTTAATATTATCGCTATAATTAGTTCTAATGTAATTTATCGCTCTAATAATGTTTTCATTTGATTTAGAATAACCTCGTTCTTCATAAATGGTATCGATAATTTCTTCTAATCCTTCTTGTAATAATAAAAAGATTTTATCAAAGTCTTGACTTTCAATTATCTTTTTTGTGTAGGTAATAATAATATTAGCTAATTCTAATGATTCAGTTCCAAGTTCAGAAGCAGATTTAGATAGTTCCGTAATCATCTCTAAACTTTTAGTTTTAATTAAATCTAAATTCCCTCGTGAGCTTGTTAATAAAACTCCTAAAATTTCATTGATTTTTTTTAAAGCCATCTTCTTATCCCCTAATTGAGCATAACCGATGAACTCTCTTTCTAAATCTTTATTTTGTTTAATAGTTTTATTAAATTGACTTTCTAATTCCTTTTTTTCTTGAATTAGTTCGGATATTTGTCTTTGTTGCATCATAATTCTATTTCTTTGTTTATAAAACTCGTTATCTTCCTTACATAGAAGACCAACAATAAAAGATAATAGTTTCGCAGCATGATTCATTTCCTCACAAGACATTTTAGTGGTGTAGTTAATAACTTCTTTAACTTCACTTTCAGTCAAATTAAAACTTTCTTTTAAACTGCTCAACTCGCCTGAAACAAAGTCAGTTGAATCCCATAAAATAACAGGGCCTAAAGCAATACCACCGATAATCTTTTTATCATTTAACAATGGAGCGATACACCTGATCATTTCACCACATTTAAAAGTATAAGGCTCTCCAATTTCTGCCGATTTAAATAAAGCATAACTAGTGTGGCTAAGGCAAGCCTTTATTAAAGGGGTCTTTTTAGCAACAAAACAGATCGATTTTGTTTTATCTAATTTATTCGAAATAACTTCATTACCATTAACATCAACTAAAGAAACATCAATTTTTGTTAATTGCACAAAACTATCAAATAGTTCTTTTACTTGAGCAAAATTTAAGACTTCTTTTAAAAGCGGTTGGGATAACGTTTTTTTCATTATTCTTCCCCCTCAAACAAAATATTTTCAATAAAGCGATTATTAAAAAAGGTATTAGTTGCCAAATTAATTACTTTAATTTTTTTATTAATGTTTTCACCTAACTCAATTTTCTTACTATCAAGAAGACCAATAATAGTACCCTTCCCACAAGCATTATCGATAGTAATAATTTTATCTCGATTTAAATTAGGTATTAATCCCGTTTTAATAGCACTTTCTTTATTTAAATGAAAACCAAAACCACCGCTTAAATACAAATAATCTAATTCTTCTAAAGTTATCTTAGCTTCAAATAACAAAGTTTCAATTGCTGATTTAACAGCGCTTTTTGCTAGTTGAAACTCTCTTATATCTTGTTGAGTTAAATATACTTCCTTAGTTAAATAAACTTTTTCAGTAATCAGCTTTCCGGAAAAATCAAGTTTCTTATTTTCTAATAATATCGCAATAACATCAGTCAGCCCACTTCCGCAAATCCCTAACGCCTCTTTATCATTAATAGTTTTAATTAAAAATTCATTACTAAGATATTTAACTTCTTTAATCGCTCCTGAAACTCCACCCAAGCCCATTTCGATTTTAGCCCCTTCAAAAGCAGGGCCGACAGCAGCCGATGTTGCAAGAATGTTTTTACCTACTTTTAAAACTAATTCACCATTAGTTCCAAAATCAACAAACAAAATATTAAGATCATTCTCATCATAAATAGGAGTCAATAAAAGCCCACTAGTAATATCTCCACCGATATAACCATCAATACTAGGAAAAACAACCACCTCATTAATTTTTAAGCCAAGCTTTTCCCCTTCAACTATAACTTTATTAATGAATTCTGGTTTATAAGGAGCGAAACCTAAACTTTGAGGAGAAACATTTAAAAAAAGATGATTCATAACAGTATTCCCCGCTACAACCATTTTTAGAACATTACTATGAGGATAATATTTCTTTAAATAGTTTAAAAAACTTCTTACTTGTGTTAAAACCGCAGCAGATAAATCAGTTAAACTCTTATTGATAGCGTAATCAATCCTACTAATAACATCGCTCCCGTAATTAGCTTGTTTATTTAAAACAGAATAACTTTCTAGCAGCTCTCCTTTTTCCAAATCTACTACATAAAAACCTAGAGTAGTCGTCCCTAAGTCTAATCCAATACCGATTTTATTAACTGTTAAATTAACTTTTTTAACGGTCGTCGCTATTTCTTCAGTTTGATTTATTTCAATTTGACAAGAAGATTCAATTAAATATTGACATGATAACACCTTTTCACCATTAACTAAGCAAGTGCATTTTTTACATTTTCCTGCTCTATTACAAGCGACAGGAATATATATACCTTGTTCACTTAAAAAATCAAGCGCTAAAATAGGCTCTTTTAAATAATGCTTCTCTCTTTTATTATTTACAATTAAATCAACTTTAATCATCGTTTTCACCTAAAAAAATTAAAGAGAAATAAGTTACTGTATTAGGACCGTTGTTGTATTTTAAACCGTTTTTAGAGGCTGTCGCTGAAACATGAATATCCATCTTTTCTACTGGATAAATAACTAAGTTTGGAAACCTACAATCACTATGGGGATAAGTACATTCTTTACATAATGTACAACCACCAGGACCAAAAACCATCTCATCTTTAGTCTTAATCTTAATTATCTTTCTTAATAATTTTTCAAAATCAGCTTTCGCTTCAACCATTTTTTCATAATCAAAAGAATCTCTCAGTTGGTAAAACTTACTAAAAAAGATAACTTTATCCCTCCGATAAATTCGCTCCAAATTAAAATATTCCTTACACTCACTAGAACAAATCCAAGTAGAATTATAAAGGCCACATTGATTAGTCTTACAATACCTACTTAAAGACTCATCAAAAACAATATCCTTTAAAGTAATCGTTTTATATTCTATTTTTTCTGCTTTTAAAAACTCAATAATCATACCCATTTCAATTTCCTTATTATTATC
>FZPS01000013.1_pt44 | contig 11166 bp, 9 predicted proteins | sample 1817821 | NCBI WGS metagenome assembly FZPS01 (sample SAMEA104158645, study PRJEB21678) | metagenome | place: Germany | collected 2015-04-21 | reverse complement strand
AGAAGGTATGTGTTCAAAGTCTTCTTCAAAGGACCACACAACGGCGTTTTGAGCCGTTTCCTCCAACAACAAGCCCGCTCCCTTGATCTTGGGCAAGAGAGATATTTCTTTTCGCTCTTCTATGGATAATTGCGTGTTTTGGTCAAACACACGGATGTTTTCTATTTCGTCTCCAAAAAAATTGATTCTGTACGGTCTGTTTTCCGAATAAGAAAACACATCTATAATGCTCCCCCTTATGGCAAATTGCCCCGGTTCACTGACAAAATCTGTTTTTTCAAATTGGCTTTCAAACAAATATTCTTTCAAGAATTCATGTGACACCACATGTCCCGGAGACAAGCTCATGGCTTCTTTTTCCAAATGGGAACCAGCCGGAATGCCTTCTTCCAAGGCTTTGGGATACGTAACCAACACCATCCCCTCTTGCCTTGCTTTAGTATTGAAAACAGCCTGCAACGCCATAGCCCGTTGTACTTGAAAAGAAGCATCGGGCCGAGCCGTTTTTCCCGTTCCCCTAAAAGAAGCCGGAAATAAAAACACGCGCTCCGGTCCCAACAACACAGACAAATCACCGGCTGCATAGGTGGCCTGCGTTGAGTTTTCCCGAATGACTATTTGTAAAACACCCGGATATTCTTGAACGTAAGATGCCAAAGGAAAGTACACAGAAGACCCGGAAAGGCCTTTTAAAGGAAATACATCTGTATTTTGTGTACGGCCTTTTTCTGTAATAAATGTATGAATATCCCGTACATCAAAGGGTATCATAGGTTCGTTCTATAAGAGCGGAAATATCCTCATACATTTGAGACACTCTTTTTTTATCCAATTTTTTACCTGTTCGTTCGTCTTTTTCCAAAGAACCCATTACACGGTCGTATATAACAAACAATTGGTCTTCCAAAAGCTCCAACTGTTGCATAAAACCGGTACCGTTGCTGTTGTATATTTCATTAAAATACATGTACCGCGCCCCGTTGCCTCTTTTTACAGGAAATACTCTGTGTTTCAAGGCTACTGACCATTCACACAACGGAGAACGATTCTTTTCTCCTTGTCCCAACAACAAAGCCGGTTGTTGTTTTCCCATTTGTACCCACAAAGGAATGGCTACTCCCGACGGCGGATATCCCATAACAGTCCACATAATGGTATTCAACGGATCTTCTCCGTCTTGAACGCCTTCTATCACTATGGAACAGGAACTGGATTTGCGCGGAATAAAATCTTGATCTACAAACCATCCATTGGCTCTTTCCGGTGAATACAACGGGTCCCTTAAATCCATACCTAAAAAAGCATGGTAAAAAGAACGCGAAACACTTGAAAAAATCCAACGCGGCGTAAATCCTCCGCCTTCGGCAGATGTACCTATTGATCCTTGTTTGTGAAACAAATCCGTTGCTGTCAAATACCGCATATACCCCATTCCTTCATTCAATCTACCCGTATAAGAAAAGTTCGTATACACCAGATAACCTGCCGGAGCCAAGGCGGGATCGTTGGCATCCATTTTTACCCAAGAATGGTTGTTTACTTCGTAATAAGCAGCTCCTCCAAACGCGTCTATAACACCAAAATTGGCTTCTACACGCATGGGCCTGGAAAGCGTATCCAAAAAATGTTCAAAATCTTGCAAATTTCCACAGATTTCCAACGCCCTATACATGACTCTGCCTTCGTTGTCCATTTCTTTTACATCATCGTCTTTCAAATTGTAAGAAGCCGTATTCATAATGGAAAACCCGGCACTGTTTGTACCTGCCCACGCAATGCCTCCTTTGTCGGGTGCATTGACCACACCCAAAAACGCATATTTTCCTGTAGTAAAATATTCTATGCGGTTTTGTTCTTGTCCCGTATCGCGGTGTTTCCAAAGAAGCGGTTTCCCATTGGGAGTCACTTTACCTGTAATAATGGCAGACGTGCAAGCCCATGCTGAAGTTTGGATAATTATAAAAGCCAATGCAAAAAGAACGGCTAAAACATTTTTTTTGGTAGCAATTTGTGAATTCATGATTAAAAAATAGTTTGATTTTCTGATGATTGTATGCCAAGGTGTTCGTAAGCCAAAGCAGTGGCTTCCCTTCCCCTGGGTGTTCTTTGCAACAACCCTTCTTGAATAAGAAACGGTTCGTACACTTCTTCCAGAGTACCTACTTCTTCACTAACGGCCGTGGCAATGGTACCAATGCCTACAGGTCCTCCTTTGAATTTATGAATGATGGTGGATAAAATTTTGTTATCCATCTGATCCAATCCCCTTTTATCTATATTGAGTGCATCCAATGCATATTGCGTTATCTTCGTATCAATCTTACCGGAGCCTTTCACTTGTGCAAAATCGCGTACCCTTCTAAGCAAAGCGTTGGCAATACGCGGTGTACCTCGGCTTCTGGAAGCTATTTCTTGAGCTGCCTGTTCATCAATTTCCACATCCAAAATTCCGGCAGAACGAAGTACAATTGTCTTCAAAACAGCTGCGTTGTAATACTCCAGATGGCATTGTATACCAAACCGTGCACGCAACGGAGCCGTAAGCAATCCGCTCCGGGTAGTAGCGCCCAAAAGCGTAAACGGTTGCAAAGTCAATTGAACGGAGCGCGCTCCCGGTCCCTTATCCAACATGATGTCTATGGTGTAGTCTTCCATAGCCGAATACAAGTATTCTTCCACTACGGGAGAAAGTCTGTGGATTTCATCTATAAACAACACGTCCCCCTCTTCCAACCCTGTCAACAACCCGGCCAAATCACCCGGTTTATCCAATACAGGACCGGATGTAATCCGCATATTTACATTTAGTTCGTTGGCTACAATGTGCGCCAACGTGGTTTTTCCTAAACCGGGAGGGCCGTGCAACAATACGTGATCCAACGACTCTCCTCTTAACAACGCCGCTTTTACGAATATCTTCAGATTATCCGTAATCTTTTCTTGCCCGGAAAATTGTGTGAACTCTTTAGGCCGTATCTGTTCTTCAAAATCCTTTTCAAAATCACTCATGAACAATCAATATATAATAAGATATTTTTTTACTTTCTCTTGTTTGTTATTATAGCTTGTTGATATGTTGAAAAAATACTCTATGTAATTATTAATTAACGTATTACAGTGTTTAAATTGGTTTATTTTTGTTGAAATCACTGTGGGGAACATGGGATAAATACGTAGTTTTCCACAATAAAAAAGTTTTCTACAAAAAGGAAAAAATTATCAAGGGTTATTCAACATGTTATAAACAACTTTTTTCAATTCTTAAATAATGCAAATAATATACTAATGCATCGTTTCCCTTATTGGCTACCAAGCGTAAGGCACGCAAAGGAGCCGGTGGTACAAAACGACAGCCTCCGTTTTTCCATTCGCAATCAGCCTGTTTGAAATGTACACCGTCTGTGGAGTATTCCACATGTGCAAAATCAATGATATTGATATCTACAAAAGGCAAGCCTGTTTGTATACGAATGCCCGGTGTATGTACAAGCTCTTCAAAATCAAACTGTAAGTATTGCCCTTTTTCCAACGGTCCGTAACAAAAGACATGGGCGTTTTTGTATTCTTCTATATAGCCCAGAGGCGTACGGGGGTTGGTATTCATAGTTCCGCTAACGCGTACGGCCGGCTGTTGAAAACGTCCTTCCGGCAAAGATACTTCTACAGTCGTACTTTTTATATCGTCTTTATAAAAGGCAGCCAGTTTATACAGTTGCGGTGTATTGGTATCTATAGGACCCATATATAGAGGCGAAAGGGCATGAGGTTCTGTTCCGTCGCTCGTATAGCGTATAGCCATATGGGGATACGTATGTTCAACAACAATGCAGCCGTTGATGTATTCGGCTTTGGGAGGAGGAATCCGGAAACGTATGCCCATGTGGTACAGCCTGTCAAAATGCGATTTTTCCAATCGAGTATGGAAATCATCCCAATTTTTATGTTCAGGTAAGCTCCAAGCTACTTCCGACAAAGCACACAACCTTGGATATGTTTGATATTCTGCAATCCGCTCCGGCCTATCCAATAGTTCCGACCACAGACCGCCTTGTACGCCCAAAAGAAAAGAAGATTCTTCTTCTGTAAGACCTGACGTAGTAATGGGATCAAAATTATATACTTGATCTACTTCAACAATAGCGGCCCACATCATACCTCTTTCACCAAGGGTATGTTTCATATCCAAATAGCAGTATTGTGCCGGTTGTGCAATGATTTTGTATTGTTTTTCAGCCGCTTCTTTTATTTTTTGTACGCTTTGCCATGCATGAATCACCGTTTTGTTCCGGTCCAATTCTCCACCGTACATGATTTCATTCCATCCTACCAACGTTTTGTCAAACTTGTTGAGGATTTGTTGCATCCGTTGCACAAAATACGACTGCATTTCCGTTGGGTTTTGGATACCCTGTTCTTTCATAAAAGCAGAACACCGTGCGCAATGCGTCCATTGCGTAGTGACGACCTCGTCCCCGCCAATGTGGAAATACGATGACGGAAACAGCTCTACCATTTCCCCAACAATATCTTCCAACATCCGGTAATTGTCTTCAGAAGAGGCACACCACACATTGTTGCTGACTCCTTGAATACTCAAACCTTCGTAATCTGTCAAATCGCATAGAATGTGCGGATACGTAGCAATAATGGCTTTAGAATGGCCGGGTAGGTCAATTTCCGGAATAATCTCTATATGACGGGCCGCGGCGTATGCCACAATGTCTTTGATCTCTTCTTGTGTATAAAACCCGCCATACCGCTTGCCGGCGTGGCCGTAAATAGAGGAAATCACTTCATCCGGTCCCCTCCAAGCTCCTTTGGAAGTCAGTTCCGGGTATTTTTTTATTTCCACGCGCCAGCCCGTATCGTCTGCCAAATGCCAGTGAAAACGGTTCAATTTGTGGGCGGCCATCCAGTCCAGGTATTTTTTTACGTAATCTACGGTATAGAACTGGCGGCTCACGTCCAACATCATACCGCGGTATGAAAAGCGAGGGTAATCCGTGATATGTACGCAAGGCAATACCGCACGGCGGGTCGCAGCGTATTGATCCGGTTCGTATACGGGCCGATACACAAAAGGCGGGAACAGTTGCAACAAGGTCTGTACTCCGTAAAAAAAGCCGGCAGCGTCTGCGGCACCAATCTCTACACCTTCCTTTGTTACATTCAGGGTATATCCCTCCGTAGGCAAGTTGGTATTGAGAAGAAACGCTACGGCACCTGACGCGGGGCGTTCTACCACTTGTTTCAGCGGCAACCGGGTTGCAGGATATAGAGCTTTGTTAAGGAAAGACGCAGCCCCTTTTGCTGCAGGAGCCGCGTCTTGATGTATGTATAAAACAGTATGTTCGTCTATAAGAAAACTTCCGTCATGCTGTACCTGTTTCACAGGAGCCGGTATCAGATGTATGACGGAGGAAATCAAAAAAGCAAGGAAAAAATACATAATTACAATTTCACTTGTCCTAAGTACGTAATGGCAGACCGAACACTGCTGGTAACAGATAGTTGTGCCATGCCGCCGGCTTCTACAGTCAATGTAAAATCAAGTAGTTCGTTATGAGGAATTTTAGTAGAAAAACGAAAGATGGTTTTTTCTTTTTTTCCTTTTTCTTGTACAAGATCAACTTCAGTGTCTTTTAACACTATAGACAAATTAGAAGGGTCGGCAGGAGCATGGTGGTGTCGCCCAAAATAAGGCAAATACGTGTCTACAGTCGTTCCTATGATCTGCATTTCATACGTTGGAAATAAGTTTTTGGCCGTTTTGCCTAGTGGAAGGGCTTTATGGAATTCCACCGTAAACTCACCTGTTTCCAACAATTGACGCACTTGCTCTTTTTTTTCAGGTTGTCCTTTTAAAGCAAGAGGAAAAAACAGCGCAAAGAAACAAACACCTAAAAAATACGTTTTCAGAACATGTTTCATTTTTATAGCAAACCATTAAAGGGGATACAGCAAGTAGGGCTCTCTTTGCTTTTTAAACGCTTCCAAATCTTCTTGCCACAACGCCTCAATCTCTTCAATGGGAACGCCTTCCTGTATCATGGGGCGTACATAATCTACTCCCACCAATTTGTCAAAATATGCCGTAAAGAACGCATCGTCCATTCCGGCGTGCTCTTTCAAATTGGTATAAGCGTCCACAATGTAAGACAAATCAAAGCCGCGGGCACGGACGTATTCGTCAGATGGCTCCGTTCTTAAATCCACACCAAAACACAATTGGTCTTTTAAGATGGGCCTCATAGCTCCGGGCACGGGCACGGGGGTAAACGTAAAGTCGTATCCTACCATCAACGGGTGGCCGTATACCTGGAACGGAAACTCGGTACCTCTTCCCAGACTGGCGCGGGTACCTTCAAACAAGCAAATGGAAGGATACAAGTAGATAGATCTGTTGTTGGGTAAGTTGGGAGATGGCTTGAGCGGCAGTATATATTCTGTGCTGTGGGTATAGCCCGTACACGGGATAACGGTGATGTCTGCTTGCAGGTTGTCCGGCAGCCAATGTTCTCCGTTGATCATACCGGCCATTTCTCCCAAGGTCATGCCGTGTACTACGGGAATGGGTGCAATACCAACAAAAGACGTGTATTTTTCTGAATCCAAAACAGGGCCGGAAACAATGTGTCCGTTGGGATTGGGACGGTCCAATATAATGAGCGGAACGTCGTTACGAGCACAAGCTTCCATCAAGTAATACATAGAAGACAAGTATGTGTAAAAACGGAGTCCCACGTCTTGTATGTCAAAGACGGCAATATCCAGTTCTTGCATATACTCGTCTGCCGGAATGAGGGTTTTTCCGTATACAGACACTACGGGAATGCCCGTAGCTTCATCCACATGGTGATCAAAACGCCTGCCGGCGTCTGCGTCTCCTCTAAAACCGTGTTCAGGTCCAAAAATCATACGAATGTCTATACCATGCGATACAAGATGGTCTACCAGATGAATATCACCTATGGTTGCCGTATGGTTTGTAAGAATGCCTACTTTTTTTCCTTCTAGCAGAGAAAGATAAGCAGTAGTGTTTTCTGCGCCGGTGCGCAATGCGACTTCTTTCCCGGAATTTCCACAAGAAATCACAAATAGGGAAAGACAAAGAATTCCTATGTAATACAAATGTTTCATGCGTCTAAGTTATGAAAAAATTGCTTCTTGGCATTGTTTTGTATTTTTGTAATCAACAAAATATAAGGAAGTGAAACTCCAAGCAAAGATTCCGGAAGGTTCCATTCAAGAAAAATGGACAAATCATAAAGAAACGCTTAAAACAGTTGCTCCGGCAAACAGAAAGCATTTTGATATTGTGGTTGTGGGTGCCGGCTTGGCAGGTGCCTCGGCAGCAGCGGCTTTGGGTGAACAGGGATACAGGGTGAATGTGTTTTGCATGAACGATTCTCCCCGGCGTGCACATTCCGTTTCTGCGCAAGGCGGCATCAATGCAGCCAAAAACTACAGAAACGACAACGACTCTGTATCCCGCCTGTTTGTAGACACCCTACGCGGTGGAGATTACCGCGCCCGCGAGGCCAATGTGTACCGATTGGCCGAGGTCAGCAACTTGATCATAGACCATTGCGTGGCGTTGGGTGTGCCTTTTGCAAGAGATTATGCCGGATACCTGGACAACCGCTCTTTTGGAGGAACCCAGGTAAGCCGCACCTTCTACGCACGGGGACAAACGGGGCAGCAATTGCTCTTAGGGACTTATTCGGCGTTGAATCGGCAAGTAGCAGCAGGGAATGTTATCGTTCGCAGCCGACAACAAATGATGGAATTGGTTACCCATAACGGCCGAGCCATTGGCATTACGGCCCGCGATATGGTAACGGGCAGAATAACAAGTTACCCGGCCGACGCCGTGATTTTGGCTACGGGAGGATACGGCAACATGTACTATTTGTCTACCAACGCCATGTTGTCCAACGGGTCCGCATTGATGCAATGTTGGAAAGAAGGAGCGTACTTTGCCAACCCCGGCTTTGTCCAAATCCATCCCACCTGCATACCGGTCACGGGGGACTACCAGTCCAAGCTTACTCTTATGAGCGAGTCACTCCGCAACGACGGCCGCATTTGGGTGCCGGCCAAAAAGGAAGACGCAGCAGCGCTCCGTGAAGGCAAAATCAGACCTTCCGATATTCCCGAGCAAGACAGAGATTATTATCTGGAAAGGCGCTACCCGGCGTACGGCAATTTGGTTCCGCGTGATGTGGCTTCTCGAGCCGCTCTGGAACGGTGCGACAGCGGCTTTGGTGTCAACCCTTCGGGCCGTGCCGTTTTTCTGGACTTTACGCACGCCTTGGAAACGCAAGGTTGGGAAGTGATTGAAGAGAAATACGGGAACTTGTTCCAGATGTATGAAAAAATCACAGATGTAGACCCGCGTAAGGAACCCATGATGATTTACCCGGCCATTCACTATACCATGGGAGGTTTGTGGGTAGATTACAACTTGATGACCACCGTTGAGGGACTCTTTGCCATTGGCGAAGCCAATTTCAGCGACCACGGCGCAAACCGCCTGGGCGCCTCGGCCCTTATGCAAGGACTGGCGGACGGATTCTTCATTTTGCCGTACACGCTTCCCGATTATTTGGCCGGCTTGCCAAGAAAATCCGACCAACAAGGCACTTCTCAAGCCCAAGGGCTCATGAGAGATTCTGTGCTGCGTGTCAAGCAAACCCTTGCACTTTTGGCCGGCATGAAGGGAAACAAACCGGTCGATTATTTCCACAGGAGGTTGGGCAAAATCCTTTGGGAGAAAGTAGGTATCAACAGAACGGAAGAAGGTATGAGACAGGCGCTTCCTGAAATTCAGGCTTTGGAAGAACAATGGCGCCGCGAAGGGGGTATTACGGGAGGAATTGACACCGTCAACCAAGAATTGGAAAAAGCCATCCATCTGGAAGATTATTTTGCTTTGGCACAGTTGGTTATAAAAGATGCCTTGCAACGGAAGGAATCGTGCGGAAGTCATTTTAGAACGGAAAGCGCTACACCGGACGGCGACACATTGAGAAACGACGAGTTGTTTCAATTTGTAGGTGCATGGGAATACAAAGGGCCGCAGACAGAACCCGCTCTTCATAAAGAACCGTTGGAATTTAAATATGTAAAGCCCGGGGATAGAACGTACAATGGATAACAACAGCAACATGCATTTTGTATTAAAAGTATGGAGGCAAGCCTCTCCTAAAGCCAAAGGGTATTTTCAAACGCTTCCCGTAGACGGCATTTCTCCCGATACGTCCTTTATGGAACTATTGGATATTGTAAACAACCGCCTGGTTGAACAAGGTCAAGAGACCATCGCCTTTGACCACGATTGCCGAGAAGGCATTTGCGGGGCGTGCGGACTGTACATCAACGGAAGACCCCACGGACCGGACGACGAAATCACCACGTGCCAGTTGTATATGCGCCGTTTTGCCAACGGCAGTACCATAACGGTGGAACCGTGGCGCAGTGCGGCATTCCCTGTTATCAAAGACTTGATGGTGGAAAGAAAAGCGCTTGACAAAATCCTGCAAGCCGGCGGTTTTGTGAGCGTCAATACCGGTGCAGCCCCGGAGGCCCATAACATACTTATACCGCACGCAAAGGTTGAAGAAAGCATGGATGCTGCCGCTTGCGTAGGCTGCGGAGCGTGCGTGGCCACATGCAAAAACCGTTCTGCCATGCTCTTTGTAGCAGCCCGAGTCAGCAGTCTGGCCCTCCTGCCCCAAGGCAAACCGGAAGCCGCCCGACGCGCCAAAGCCATGGTCAAGGAAATGGACCGTCTGGGGTTTGGCTCCTGCACGAATATAGGCGATTGTCAGGCAGAATGCCCCAAAGGCATCACAGTGGACCACATTGCCCGCTTGAACCGCGAATTTTTGTATCGTAAACGCTGAGGCATAAACCGTCCGTCGGTGCGTTCTGTTGTTCCACCAGTATATTCTGTTGCTTCTCTGCTGGCACTCACCACCCCTAACCAAGTGCAGCGATCGGCTGTTTCGGCACGGAAAATCCTCCCCACCTTACGGCGGGTCCCCTCCCTTTTCGGGAGCCAATGTTTTCCTTAGCCGATATAGACCGTCTACTGGCGCGCCTTGCTGCTGTTCCTCCACTGGCGTATTCTGTTGTTCTTCCGCTGGTTCCTGAAAGGTAGTGAGTAGTGGTTTTGAGGGCAGCGTGTTAACGTGCAGATATACAGCTAGTTATGGCAACAAGAGGTTTTGTGTGCTCACTACCTTTAGTCAAAAAGAGCGTTTTTCCGTGTTTTCCGTGAAAGGTAGTGAGTAGCGGTTTTGAAGACGGTGCGCTAACGCGCGGATATTTAACTAGTTGTGGAGATAGGAAATATAGCAGCACTCACTACCTTTAACCTTGAGCTAGCGAATACAGTCACTACTCGGAGGATCTAATCAAATAAATTACTAATCCTTGACACAACGAACGGAACGACCCCAATCCTTGAAGTACTCATTCCTGTACACGATGCTGGTTTTGTCTTCCAGATACCGGTACCAGGCGTATTTTGAATTGAACTCTGTAGAACTCCACCAGTAGCCGAAGTTGCCAATGAGATAGAACGAACCACCTGTGTTATAGTAGCCCCCCGGAAGAGCTGTAAAACCAGTTTCATTGGTTGCTCCTTCATTTGGGCTTTCCCAATGTGTTGTTGCTTTCAATTTACCACCCACAACATTTGCATCACCAAGATAATTTATCAATTGCGTCCACTCTGCATCACTGGGTAGGTGCCAGCCGGTAGGGCAGATACCCTGCACACGACTGGGATTGGCGTCACTGCTTGGTTCCCCCTGCATAGCCGCCGGCCAGTTGTAGAGAGCGCCGTACGTTAGGTAGTTGGATCTTGTTTTAGCTGTTGTTACGTCTGTACCATAGTAACCGTAAACGTAATAGCAGGGGTCTGTGTCGCTCCTGGTTTCCGGACCAACTACAAAAGGCAAATAAGCCAGGTTCTCTGCCATCCAGACCTGGGAGCCAATAGTCACTGTTTTGTACACTTTGCCATCACGGCTGTCTTTAAAAGTATTAGGAGCCTCTCGCGGAGTACAGGAATACAACAGTACGCCTGCTAATAGGAACAGAACTGTTTTTTTCATAACTATAAGCTTTAAGTAAAATAATTTTGTAAAATGTTTT
>FZPS01000069.1_pt123 | contig 11167 bp, 8 predicted proteins | sample 1817821 | NCBI WGS metagenome assembly FZPS01 (sample SAMEA104158645, study PRJEB21678) | metagenome | place: Germany | collected 2015-04-21 | reverse complement strand
GGTGTGTCTTGACCCGCTGGCGGGAGACGCTTTCATAGTTGTCATCCCTGCCCGCGGTACTGCTGAAGAAATCCTTCAGCGCGTAGATTCCGAAAGGCGTCTCGGCATACTTGTGCTTCACCACCCGGGAAATGGTGGACTCACTCACCGAAAGGTCCTGCGCTATCGAAGCGTAGGTGAGGGGCTGCAACACTCCGTTGCCCGTGTAGAAAAAATCTGGCTGGTGCTTGATGATGGAAAGCGCCACGCGTTCCAGGGTGCGGGTGCGCATATAGATGCTTTTGATGAGGAATTTGGCGCTGTTGATGCGATCCCTCACAAAGTGCAGGGTTTCCTTATCGAAATAGCCCCGGTTGATCATCCTGCGGTAGCGGGGGCTGATGATGATATTCGGCGTGATATTGTCGTTGATGATCACCTCATACTTTCCGTCGATGAATTTCAGGGTGATGTCCGGATACACATAAGAGGCTTTCTCCGCCAGGATACGCAGGCCGGGCTTGGGGTCCAGCCTGGAAATCTGTTCCTTGGCGGCAAGGATGGTGTCTTCCCCCACATCAAAGTGGGAGGCCAGCTTCTGGTAGCGGCGGTGGATAAGGTTGTCGAACTGGTCTGAGCACAGCCCCACCAGTATCCTGTTCTTAAGCTGTTCTTCGCTCAGTTGGGACAGCAGGCACTCGCTGATGTCGCGGGCGGTGATGCCTTTTGGGGTGAGACGCAGCATGATCTGATGCAGCTCTTCCGCTCTTTGGACGGTAATTTTGTGCGTTTTGGCCAGACGGTCCAGGCTGAATCCCGCGGGGAGAAAACCGTAGTTGTCGCAAGAATCCACAAGATCCGCCGCGAATTCCATCTCGTTCTCCGCCAAGGAAAGGGGGTAGAGCTGTTCAAGGTATTTGTCGAGCAGATTCTCCTCATAGCGGATCAGAGATTCCCCCTGCTCGGCATCCTGCCTTCCCTGAGACCATTCATAGCTTTGGTGATAGTCGTTCCACTGGTCCAGGATCTCTGTCAGTTCTTTTGCTTCCGAAAGGGTGGAGTTATGTTCCGGCAGATCCTCAATGTCATCCAATGCCTGTTTGCTCTCGGGCTGGCTTCCCTCAAAACTTGATTCATCCAGACTCTCCTCTTCCTCGTCCTTGTCATCGCGGAGTTCCAGCAGGGGGTTGTTTACCAGCTCCTGCTTGATATAGGCTTCCAACTCCAGGATGGGCAGGGCAAGCATCTTCAGGGATTGCAGCATCTTGGGCTTGAGGGCAAGCTCCTGCTTTTGTTTCAGAGTGAGTCTTTGATCTAACATTTTTATGTTTGTTGTTCATCAAAGGGATTGGCTAAAAACCTCTCTCCCAGATAAACCTGTCTCGCTTTTTCATCGTTGATCAGCTCCAGAGAGGATCCAGACACAATTATCTTTCCTTCGAAGATAATATAAGCGCGGTTCACTATTTTCAAAGTCTCAATTACGTTGTGGTCGGTGAGCATCACTCCGATGTTTTTGTCGCGCAGCTTGCGGATCATATCCTGAATGTCCGCCACCGCGATGGGATCCACTCCGGCAAAAGGTTCGTCCATAAAAATGAAGGTGGGGTTGGTCACCAAAGCTCTGGTGATTTCCAGCTTGCGCCTTTCTCCTCCCGAGAGGGTGTAAGCTTTTTGGTTGGCCAGATGGGCGAGGTTAAGCTCTTCCAGAGCCTCTTCCAGACGCCGCAGCTGTTCCTTTTTCGTGATCTTGAGGGTCTGCAGGATGGCCATGATATTGTCGCGCACGCTCAGCTTGGAAAAGATCGAGGGGGCCTGGGCCAGGTATCCCAAGCCCATTCTGGCGCGTCGGTACATGGGAAGGCGGGTTATATCCTTGTCGTCCAGTAGCACCTTGCCGCGATTGGGTTTGGCCAGCCCCAGGATCATATAAAAAGTGGTGGTCTTGCCCGCGCCGTTCGGCCCCAGGATGCCCACGACCTCGCCCTGGGTCATATCCATGCTGAGGTCGTTGACGACGGTTCTCTTGCCATAGATCTTGATCAGGTTTTTGGCGTAGATCTTTCTTTTTCCGGTGTTGTCCATATTTCTATGTGCCGTTTCTTCAGGATTTATCCTGAAACTTGTAGATACCTTTGATGCCTTGCCGCATCTTCATGTCCTGCAGTTTGTTGTCCTCTCCAAACCGCGCTTCCAGATAGCTGCCGCTGGCTGAATTGATAAAGAAATCCCGTTTCTCGTTTGGGGATTGCAGATAGTAATAACTCACGGAGTTTTCCGCCTTAAAGTCCCGGATCGCCTGATCCTTGAACCCCAAGTTGATATAATCGGCGTTGACCCAGTTGCTTTTGGGCGCGTTGGGTTCCTCCGAGAACCACACCCGGCAGGAGTCCACCAGCTCCGCCCCAATCAGCTTTCTTTGCTCAAAGTAAAGATAGAACTCTCTTGCTTCGGCGCTGGCATAATCCGAATCGAAGCGTGGCGCGCCGGTGAACACGGCCTTGTCTCCGTTCAGGAAGTAGAGCAGGAAATCACTGGTGGCTTTGTAATCCCGGGTTTGGGCCAGTACGTTGAAAGTTGCCACCAGCTTGCGTTCCTCGTCAAAAAACTCGATCTTCTCCGCTTTCACCAGCAGCGTATCTTCAGCCGCGGAACGCACCACGGGGTTTTCCACCATGTAGGCGTAGCCGTTTTTCCTGTCCCAGAAAGCGTAACCACAGGTTGCCGAGGCCTTTTCGTCCTTGTCGTAGGAGGACACGTTTTGCCACGCCGTTACATTGTCCACCTTCATGTTGTAGATGGCAAAGTCAGACCTGAACCACCGGAAGGAACCGCTTTTCCGGGTTTCGGTGATATAGACCTTTCCCCCGGCGTTGAGCTGATCTGGTATCCGGTAGTAGGTGAGGCTGTCCGCTTTCAGGGCCAGGGAATCGTTGTTCACCTTTACGTTGCCGTCCAGCCGCGCTATCTTCTGTTTGTCGAAGATCATTGCCCTGTTGCTGTGGAACTCGGTTTCGCCATACCAGAAGTGCACGTTTCCATACAGCTCGAGGATTTGCTCGTCCTGCACCTTGTTCAGATACAGCTTGTCGGAGTGGATCACGCGGAGCTCCTCCGCCTTGTTTTTTCCCCAAAGAGGCAGCAAGATCAGCAGCAACAGGCTACCAATCCAGATATTCTTCACCGAAGACCCCCTCCGCGGATATCTTTTCCATTTCGGCAAACTCCACCCGGGAGTTGGTGCGCAGATTCTCTCCCCGCAACACATTGCCGTCTCTGACCAAGGTCACTTTTCCCGGCGCGGTGAGCAAGTCCAGGTTGCGGTCCCAGACAATCCTGGAGGAAGCCACGCTGCCTCCGGGTGACTCCAATTTAACGTTGCCATTGGCAAGGATCAGGTTGCGGGCGTCATCCACGATCGTGCTGTCTGCCTTCAGTTTGGACGTGTCCCCTGTCTTTGAATCATAGGCGGTGATGTCCACCTTGTAGGCGTTGAGGATCTTGCGGTCATTGAAACGCTCGATCCTGGCTGCCTTGAGGATATAGTCGATTCTGGTGCCGTTGAACTCCGTGATAGTCACGTTTTCGCTGATCTCATCCGGAAGCCTGCGGTCTAAAGGCGGGGTGGACACAGTCAACTGATCGTTTGAGCAAGCGCCGAGAGCGAGCAGCAGCAACAAAGCCAGGCTAACTGATCTGATCGAGGTAGGCAAGCAAGGCCTGTTCATATATCCCTTTGTTGGTCAGCACCATTTCGATGCACTCCCGCACCGCGCCATGGCCTCCCGTGTTGCTTGTAACGTAATCCGCCAGTTGCTTGATATCTTCCACGGCGTCCGCCGGGCATACCGACACAGCCGCTTTGAACATTGCCGGCAGGTCATTCCAATCGTCTCCCATCATCAGGACGTTGTCCCAATCGAGTTCCAGTTCCTGCAGCAGTTCGTTGATCTTTTGCACTTTATGGGCAATGCCCTGATAGAGGAATTCGATTTTCATGTCCTGGCAGCGGCGCTCGAGTATGGTCGAGGTCCTTCCCGTCACCACGGCGGTGTGGACTCCGGCTTCCCTCAACAATCTGAAGCCCAGCCCGTCCTGGGAATAGAAGTTTTTCACTTCCGTTCCGGCGCTGTTGTAGATTATTCTTCCATCCGTGAGCACGCCGTCGCAATCAAAGACAACGAGCTTGATCTTTTCCCAGTGTACCAGGGGTTTGTTAGGTTTGATCAGTTTTTTAAATTTCATCTTGTCCTCCCGATTTCCTGCTTTATGCGCAGGCATTCTTCAATCAAGGGTTTAAGCTGTTCCAGGGACAGCATGCTGGCTGCGTCGCTCAGGGCCTCGCTGGGCTTGGGATGCACTTCCAGAAAGAGGCCGTCCACCCAGCCGGTGGCTACAGCCGCCTTTGCCATCATCGGCGCGTATTCCGGGCAGCCTCCCGAGGTTTTTCCCGCGCTGGGCTTTTGCAGGGAATGGGTCACGTCATAGACCACGGGATGGCCGATTGCTCCCATGACCGCGAAAGACCTGAAATCGACCACCAGATCGTGATAGCCAAAGCTGCTGCCGCGTTCCGTGAGCAAAACTTTGGGCTGCTTGCCGGCTTTGAGGGCTGCCGCTTGCATGTCTTCCGGGGCCATGAACTGACCCTTTTTGAGGTTGACGATCCTGCCCGTCTCTGCCGCCGCCCGGATCAGCGCGGTTTGCCGGCAGAGGAAAGCCGGTATCTGCAGGATGTCGCAGACCGCGGCTGCCATTTCCGCTTCACTTTGTTCGTGGATGTCGGTCAGCAGAGGCAGTCCATATTCCCGTTTGATCTTTTCCAGGGCGCGCAGCCCCTCCGCCATGCCCGGGCCGGCATAGGAATCCCCGCTGCTGCGATTGGCTTTGGCGTATGATGACTTGAAGATCACGGCGATCTCAAACTCCTTCTGGATTTGGAGCAGAGTTTCCGCCACCTCCCGCATCACAGCGTCTGTTTCCACAACGCAGGGACCGGCGATCAGGAAGAGCTTCCGTTTGTCGCACAGCTTTGTATATAGATCCATTTGACCTGCCTATTTAAGCGCTTTGACCTTCTCCCAGGTAAAGTTGCCGTCATCACGCCCAAAATGGCCGTATGCGGCTGTGGGTAGATAACAGGGCCTGCGCAAATCAAGGTATTCAATTATGCCTTTAACTGTCAAGTCAAAACTGGAGCGGATCAGTTTCTCCAGTTCCATATCGCTCATCTTTCCGCTGCCAAAGGTGTCAACCATCAGCGACACCGGCTCCGCTTCGCCGATCACAAAGCTGAACTGCAACAGGCATTCTTCAGCCAAACCGGAACCCACTACGCTCTTGGCGATGTGGCGTGCCATGTATGACGCGCTGCGATCCACCTTGGAAGCATCCTTGCCGGAGAAGGAGCCGCCGCCATGCTGGGCCCAGCCGCCATAGGTGTCCACAATGATCTTTCTTCCGGTCAAACCCGTATCGGAGGCGGGGCCGCCATCCTCCCACATGCCCAGGGGATTGATCTTGATCTCGTAGTCTTCAGCCCTGAAGGTGCAGTGGGAGTCGCTTTCCATCTCCGCGACGGTGGGGCGGATAACCAACTCTGTGATTTCCTGTTTGAGGTCGCTGAATTGGGCTTCGGAGAGGGGCAGATGGTGGGTCGAGATCACCACGTTCTGCAGTGCCACAGGCTTACGCCCGCAAAAGAGCATGCTCACCTGGGATTTGGCGTCGGGCAGGATATTGGCAATCGTGCCGTTCTTGCGCAGCCTGGCCAGGTTTTGCAACAGCTTGTGCGCCATGGTGATGGGCGCGGGCATCAATTGGCGCGTCTGGTCGCAGGCGTAGCCGAACATCAGGCCCTGGTCACCCGCCCCCTGGTTTTCCATGAGGGCTGTTTCCTGGCTGTGCAGCAGGTTGAGTATCTGGCAATTGGCGTCAAAGCCCAGGTTTGGATTGGTGTAGCCGATGTCGGAAATCACCTTGCGCACCAAGGGGATGACGTCGATTTTCCTGTCCACGGGGGAGGAAATCTCTCCTGAAAGCACCACCTGGTTTTTGGTGCAGAGTGTTTCGCAGGCCACCTTGGAATAGCCGCTCTGACGCAGATAGGCGTCCAAAATGGAATCCGCGATCTGGTCGCAGACCTTGTCCGGGTGTCCCTCAGACACAGATTCCGAGGTGAAGGTGTATTGGTTTTTTGTGCAGGGCACGGAAGCGTGTAAAGCTGTCATCTTGTTCTCCTTATGATGAATAAATATCTTTTGCCGTCAGGGTCAGAGCCTTTACTCAGCGCAAAAAAAATCCGGCCGCTAAAGCCGGATGATACTCTTTCCGCACTTTAGCACATTTCTATCGCGGAGCAAAGAGCAAATCGCCGCAGTTTTTAAAACCCGTTCTCACGGGAGATAAAACATGGTACATCTCCGGGGATTCGAACCCCGGACCCACTGATTAAGAGTCAGTTGCTCTACCAACTGAGCTAGAGATGCACTATTTCGTTCCACAAAATTGCGGGGCATTTCCCTGTCAAGAAAAAGCTTAGCTGTGACTATCTCCCGCCCCGCTTTTATCTCTGATATGCCGCATCGCTATTTCACTATCGCCAGTTTGCCCGTCTGAATGTGTTTCCCCTGTTTAATCCTCACAAAATACATTCCGCTGCCAAGCTTGCGTCCGGAATCGTCCCAGGTTTCCATCCTCAACAGTCCCCAAAACCATGTCATCCCGGGAAGTCGGGGACCCTCTGGGGTGGCTTACCCGGGATCCAGTCTTTTGGGAGTGTTTGAAGTTTAGAGCCAACTTGTCTGGTGGCAGTTTACAGCCTGGTAAGGCTTTTGAACTCCATGCTGGCTTTGTTTGGAGTTCGAGCCGGCAAGATGGGTTTCATGCTTATGCCAGTCCTGAAGCCGGCTCGGACTTCAAACATTTTTATTCAAGACAGGTTTCGGCTCAAGCGGTTCACGCAGATTAGCGTGGATAATATAAGGGCTGCCGAAGTCTGTTCGGCAGAGGCAACTGAGTGCCTGTTTGGAAGAGACCTCCGGTCTCTGTGGCAAACGGACTTTGCCACCCCAAGGCACTGGATCCCGGGTCAAGCAAGCTTGCCCGGGATGACGCAGTATATAGTCTGGCAGGGTTTGTTTCGGGGGAACCTTTTCACCATTCCACATTCAAATATCTGCGCTCTTTATCTGCGCCTATCTGCGTGAATCACCTTTTCACTATGGAGAAAGTAAAACGCAAACAATATAGTATGACATTCACCAATAACACCATCAACAATCATCATAATCCTTCATAGCGCCCTCCCTTGCTGCTCCTGGCTTTGATGCCATCATCCTTAGGTCATCCCTATAAAAGTTAAGGATGACCTAAGGAAAATATAGACTTAGCTCACTCCCGCGAACGAGGGCCAACACTGTTTCAGTTGTGGATATTAAATGTCAAGGGTTACTTATTGGCCTCCATACTTTTCTCCTAATTAACTCTACGGATGTTAGTTAGCTTGTTGTTACAGTTTGCCGGATGCAGCATTCTTCTGCACGAAGTCCCAGTGGAATTAGGGGCAGTAGCTTTGGATTTGGGTTCTTTCTTCCGCACGAAGTCCAAAGAGCCCAGGCGTCCGGTGGATATTTGCAGCCGGGAAAGGCTCTTTGAACTCCGTGCTGGCTGAGTTTGGAGTTCAAGCCGGCAATGTAAGCTTCACAACTACCACCAATTACAAAGCCGGCTCGGACCTCAAACGATTCAGGTGAAAGCGGATTGCTATTACCCTGCGCAAGTCTCCCAAATCGGAGTCGGGCATATTTAATGATTGACAAATTGAGCCTTAATCAAATCTTGGCGAGATAAACTTGTTGGTATCAACAAAGGGCGGGAACACCTCAAAAAAACGCCGCGGACAACGCTCGCGCCTTCTGTTGATAATAACATTTGGAGTACAGATGCGGACATTTGACGCCATTCTTCCATATCTTAAAAAGAGTTATGGGAAGATCGGGCTGGGCATCTTTATGCTGATCCTGGTGGATTTGGTGCAGTTGATAACCCCGCGGGTGATGCAATACGCCATCGACAGCATCCAGGAGCGCACGATAGACCAGAAGGGCCTGGTGTGGATGGGCCTGATCATCCTGGGCCTGGCCCTGGCGGTGATGGTCCTGCGCTTTTTCTGGCGGGTGCTGATCATCGGCAATTCCCACATGATCGAGAAACACTTGCGGCAGGACTTTTACAACCATCTGCTGAGGCTGTCGCAAAACTTTTTCAACCGTAGCAAGACAGGCGACCTGATGGCCTATGCCACCAACGACCTGAACGCGGTGCGCATGCTGCTGGGGATGGGCCTTATCGCGTCGATGGACATCGTTTTGATGACGGTCGCCTCCTTTAGCTTCATGGGCGCGATAAACTGGCGTCTCACGGCCCTGGCGGTGATTCCGATGCCATTTCTGACCATCACGATAAGGTACTTCGGCAGAAAGATGCACAAAAGCTTTTTCCGCGTGCAGGAGAGCTTTGCCACCCTCACCGGCAAGATTCAGGAGAGCATCTCCGGAATTCGCGTCATAAAGGCTTTCGTCCAGGAAAAGTCGGAACTGGAAAAGGTGGATGAGGTTTCTCTGGACTACGTGAACCGCAACATCTCCATGGCAAAGATTGCCGGTATCTTCCATCCTTTCATGAGTTTCGTGATCAGCATCTCGATGATCATCACCCTCTATTTCGGAGGCCGTGCCACCATCAAGGGCGACATCACCATTGGCGAGTTCATCGCTTTCTTCCAGTATCTGGGCATGCTGGTGTGGCCGATGATCGCCATTGGCTGGATCGTGGATATGTATCAGCGCGGCACCGCTTCGCTCAAGCGCCTCAACGAAATCTTCCAGGAAATGCCCGAGATCGATGACAGGGAAGCCGACGACAGCATCAAAGCCCTGGAAGGCGATATCGAAATCAGCGATCTGAGCTTCCGCTATGGGGAAGGCCTGCCCCTGATCTTTGACGGGATAAGCGGCAGCATCGCCGGAGGCAAGACCCTGGCCGTTGTTGGCCCTACCGGTTGCGGCAAGACCACCCTGATCGAACTGCTGGTGAGGATTTACGAGCCTCCCCGGGGCAGCATCCTGATCGGCGGCCACGAGGTGCACCGCATTCCCCTGAATGTGTTGCGCAGGGACGTGGTTTTGGTGCCGCAGGATATCTTCCTGTTTTCGGACACCATCTCTAACAACATCCGCCTGGGAAATCCGGAAACCTCCCTGCAAAACGTCTATGACGCCGCCCAGGTGGCTCAGGTCTATGACGAGATCATGGAGTTTGACCACAAGTTTGACACCATGGTGGGAGAGAGGGGCATCACCCTTTCCGGAGGCCAGAAACAACGCGTGGCAATCGCCCGGGCGCTGCTCACCAATCCCGAGGTGCTGATCCTGGACGACGCCCTTTCCGCGGTGGATACCAAGACCGAGCGGCAGATCCTGGAACGCTTGATCGAGCTTCGCAAGGGACGCACCACCATCATCATCGCCCACCGTATCTCATCGATCCAGCACGCCGACCATATCATCGTGCTGGGCGAAGGCAAGATCGTGGAACGCGGCTCGCACGCGGAATTGCTGGCCCTCGGCGGCCTCTACAAGGGGCTCTATGAGAAGCAAAGGATCCGCGCCAGGCTGGAAGGGGAGGAAGAATGAACTTCGGTGGCGGCGGCGGACGCGGACGGGGCGGCTTCTCGGAAGACGAGCTGAAAGGCAAAATCTACGACAAACGCCTCTATGGCAAGTTGCTCTTGTATCTCAAACCCTATCTGTTTTGGGTGGTGGTATCCTTTCTGATCCTGATGGTGGTGGCGGCGGCTGAACTTATCCAACCCCTCATCCAGCGCAGCGCGATCGACGACCATATAGTCTCGGACAAACTGATCGCGGTCTTCGACCTGGAAGCGGAGATAGACGCTTTCCAGGCCAAGTATAAGATTCTCAAACTCAAGAAATATGCACAAAACGGGAAGTATTTTCTGATCTTCAGCGCCAACGACCAGAATAAGATCAACCGGACTGACCTTAAAGATTTGCAGGATAAAGGCATACTGAGCGGCAGAAAGGTCTTTTTGTTGGAAGATACAGTCGCCAACAGGGCAATCCTGAACAAGTATCTGCGCCAGAACACCAGCCCCCGGGGCGACGAACAAGGCCTGCAAGGCTGGATCAGCCTGGGCGGCGGCAAGATCGGCGTGATGAGGGAAAACCTCAACCGGATCCCGGGAGTTGAACGCATCAAGGTGCGCAGCCAGGCGGCCAACAGTCTGATCTGGCTGGCTCTGATCTACCTTGTGATCAGCCTTCTGCGCCTGGCGGCGGGCTATTCCCAGAGCGTGATCACCACCACCTTCTCCCAAAGGGCGATGAACGACCTGCGCCATGACGTGTTTGCCCATCTGCAGCGCATGCCGGTGCAGTATTTCGACCAAAACCCCGTGGGCAGGCTGGTGACCAGGGTAACCAACGATATCAGGGCCATCGACGAAATGCTGGCCTCCGGCGTGATCACCCTGGTGCAGGATGTGATCCTCATCGTGGCAATCGTGGCGCTGATGCTGGCCCTCAACTGGAAGCTCGCGCTGGTCAGCTTTATCATCCTGCCTTTCGTGATTTTGATGATCCGCGAATACCGCCGGCGCACGCGGGTGATCTACCGCGAAGTGCGGAAGTATCTGGCGGCGCTCAATGCGACTCTGGCGGAGCACATCAGCGGACAGAAGATAATCCAGCTTTTCAACCAGTATTTCCATAAGAGGCAGGAGTTTTCGGATATCAACCAGAAATACTATCAGACCTCGATCAGGCAAATGAAGCTCTTTGCCTTCTTCCGTCCTATCATCCACGTTAGCTCGCAGGTTGCCGTGGCGCTGATCATCTGGTACGGTGGCGGGCAGATTCTGCGCGACTCCATCACAATCGGCCTGCTGATGGCTTTCACCGCCTATATCCAAAAGCTGTTTGAGCCGATCAACGATTTTTCGGAAAAGTTCAACGTCTTGCAGGGTGCCCTGGCAGGCGCGGAGAGAATCTTCGACCTGATGGATCTGGATCCCGAGGACTACCGGGACGAGCTGATTTCCGGCTGCAAGATGAAGGGCGAGATTGAGTTTGACCATGTGTGGCTGGCTTACAATCCCGGCGAATGG
>FZPS01000027.1_pt555 | contig 11168 bp, 10 predicted proteins | sample 1817821 | NCBI WGS metagenome assembly FZPS01 (sample SAMEA104158645, study PRJEB21678) | metagenome | place: Germany | collected 2015-04-21 | reverse complement strand
GAAAAGCCCAGCGATGCACAGCTGTTCAGCGATTTCAACACACCGTTTACCGTTATCGGCTGGGATGATGATGCTCAGGTTGATGCAGGTGACGGAGTAAACAAGGTTCAGATCCTTGCCAAAGGCGGCAGCACCGGGCATTCGACAGTGGACGGGGCTATTAAAATTGAGTATAAATCCTCTGATGCAGACCCGTTTGTCCGTTTTAGGCATACTCAGTCCTTTGCCAGTACAGCTGACGGCGAAATTGTATCCAAATACAATTACATGGTAATTCGTATCAGGGGCACAGCGGACGAGGGTGTAAGTGTTAGCGGCGGGCCCGGCCAGGGCGCATTGTGCATAGGCTTTGGCGGAATGGCAAACTGGTCAAACGGGTTTACATTCCGCAACTCCGATTATTCCGGACAGGGAACTGCCGGAAAGGCACCCGACGGTTCGACATTGGCTCCTATTACTGACAAATATCAAACCCTGATTATCAAAATGGAAGATTCCTATTTCTCCAGCATGGGCGATGTCAGCGAAGGCAATCAGATGTCAGTCCGTTCAATTGGTAATTTCAATAAAACTGTTTACATTGATGAAATTTACTTTACAAACAACATTCCTCAGGTGGACACCGGAAGCGATGATGACGAGCCTGAATATACCGATAACAATGTGATACCTGCGGACGCAATTTTCATCGAGGACGGCCGCCGCGATGAATTCCTTCTTCCCTTTGGCGACAAGAAGATCACCTTTGCCAACGGGGACAAAACATCCTTCCTGAATGAGGTAACAATCAACGACGTAACAGATCCCGGCGCGTTCACCCTTTCAAATGGAATTATTACCTTCAATTGCGCCCCTGAAGCTTACCTCAATTATTCCTTTGGCGAAAACTACTATGTAAATTATGAGTATATCGTATTCCGCATCCGCAGCACTGATGGAAGCGACGGTTCGAAATTTGCGGTGCGGCTTGGCTCTTACGGGGCTCAGGAGGTAATGTTTGATAATCTCAGGTTTGATGCCGGGCATTATGTCAAGCCGATTACCGGAGAATGGCAGGATATCTATGTAAGCACCGAGGATTTCAACGGGTTAAACGGCATGGAGTATCTCAAATTCCACGGCAAAGCGAATGGCACCTTTGAGATTGATTGCATCTATATGACAAATACCGTGCCTGAAGGATATGAACCTGGTCCCGAAGCACCAGCGTTGGAAGAGCCTACAACTGATGTAACCGAACCTACTTCTAACGTTACAGAACCCACAAAGGATGGCAACGGAACCGGAACAACAACCACAACAGACACAAACAGCGGTTCGCCAAAAACCGGGACAACATTCCCGATGGGCATAATTGTTTTAGCAGTTTTCGCAACTGCGGCAATTATCCTTTCAGTTAACCGTAAAACTTGCAAATCCTGAATTACTCTTAATAAAGGCGGGTGAGGGATGTAATCCTGCCCGCCTTTTACATACAAACCTGAAGGAGTAGTTTAATGCAGTCCCTGTTTAAAAAAATAGTCCAGATGCCTGCTTGGTTTAAAATAATGCTGCTGGTTTATGCTGTTTTGGTTGTAACTATACCTCTTTCAATATTTATCTGGTCTGTTGCAAAACCTCAGGCACTGCCGTGGGATAGTTCTAAGCATGGTTCGCCTGAATTTTCTGAAACTTATGAATCAAACCAGCAACCCGGGGCAGTGAATAAAACCAAAGGCTCTGCGAAGGAAAATAAAAACAAAACGAATAATAAATCAAACAACAATTCAACCAAAAATAAAGATAGCAATTCAACCGTAACCGGCGGCAATTCAAAAACAGTCGGCTATGCCGTTGAAACATCAAAAACATCCGCAAACAGCAAATCGACAGGTTGTCCTTCCGGCAAAACCCTCCTTTATTCCGCACATGGAGGAATGAAATCCAGCGGTATATGCAAGGTTGCTGTTAACGGAGAGGATTGCTTTGTATACGAAACAAATGTAAATTTCCGCAGGGTATCGCCAAACGGAAATGCCAGCGATGTTCTTCAGCTTGAAAAAACGCCGGTGGCATATTTCGACCTTGAAGGCAGTGCCCTTGTAACTGTAACATTGCCGGAAAAAGTGACCTCTGCGATTGTCACTCCACGTTCAAGCGGGATTAAGGCAACTGTCAACGGAAACAGGGTGGAATTTACAGTCAGCAAGGCAGGGCAGTACACGGTTGAGTTTAATGATTCCGTCCACAAGGCACTGCACCTGTTTGTAAATCCCATTGAATCGAATCCGCCTGCACAAAGCAGCGATAACCTGCTGTACTACGGGTCCGGAATCCATGATGTTGGGGCGGTGTACCTGAAATCCAATCAGAGTGTTTATATTGCCGGCGGCGCGGTTGTCCGCGGATGGTTTGTAGGCAATTATGTTGAGAACGTAAAAATCTACGGGCGCGGGATTGTGGATGGCTCTATATATCCCCGTTATGGAGCGGATGGAAAAACAAGCGCCGCACATCCGCCTATACAGTTTTCAAAGGCAAAAAAGGTTTCGGTGGACGGGATAATCTTCCTTGACCCTGCAGGCTGGACGATTAATACCTACCATTGTACCGATGTGACCATCAATAATGTCAAAATCATCAGCTCCAGGCAAAACGGCGACGGAATCACCACCCAAAGCTGCACAAATCAAAAGGTTACCAACTGCTTTGTGCGAAGCTGGGATGATTCCCTGGTGGTAAAGGCATACGAAGGGAACACGAAAAATATCTCATTTAACAACTGCATTATCTGGACAGATTTGGCCCAGTCCTGCGAAGTAGGCTATGAGACGCGCGGGGATATTATGGAGGATATAACCTTTTCCAACATAACTGTGCTGCATAATTTCCATAAAGCAGTCTTGTCGGTTCACAACGGGGACCACGCTACTGTCCGAAATGTCCGATTTGAAAATATCGTCATAGAAGACGCTCAGATGGGAACAGGAGACGGGTCAAATTACCTTATTGACATTCTTATAGGCGAAACTATATGGAGCAAGGAAAACGTCCGCGGGAAAGTGGAAAACGTTTATTTCAATAATATAAATGTCCTCGGCGGAAAATTTCCTGGTTCCCGCATTTACGGGTACAGCAAAGACCATATGGTCAAGGGCGTAAATATTAAAAATATCACTATTCTGGGCAGGAAAATCAGCAGCCTTGCCGACGGGAAGCTTGTGACTAATGAATATGTTTCCAATATTGTATTTGAGTAATTTTAGGACGGGGGGGGTAAGTGTGAAAAAATTGTTGGCGACTCTTGCATTGGTTGTTATATCCTGTTTTTGGTGCGCTTCCGCCGAGGAGGCGAATCTCGCGAAAAACTGCACGGTTGAAGCCTGCGGATACAACTCTAATGGCGGATTGACCGGCACGGAAGTGGAAAATCCGGAATTGGCGGTTGACGGCAATGCCGACACAAAATGGGACTGTAATGTGAAATCCCATGATGAATTGGCAGATAGCGGAAAGATTCACTGGATTATGTTGGATCTTGGCTCACAGAAGGAATTTAATAAAATCGTATTAAAACACGCCTCAAATACCACCATCGACAAGGACTTTCCGACTTATAACACCAGACAGATGACTCTGGAATACTCCAATGATAAAACCAACTGGTCGGAATTTCTAACAATTCAGAACGGTGACCAAAAGCCTGTTAATACCCGTTACTTCGACAAAATAACCGCCCGGTATATCCGGTTGAATATTCAGATTTCCGGCACTATTGATACGGATGCGCGTATTGCAGAAATTGAAGTCTATAATTCCTCGGAAACTCCGGTTAAAGAGGAGGATGTACCTCTTAACGCAACAACCACGGCGACGGCATCAAGCAGTTCTTCGGCTCCGGCAAAAACAAGTCCTTCTTCAGTTTCGGGCACTTCCTCATCAGCGCCCGTTTCTCCGGTACTTCTTATTATAGTTGTATTGGTAGTGGTGATTTCTGTTGCGGTTGCGGTTGTATGCGCCGTTTGGGTTTTGAAAAAGACAGCTTCAAATGATTAAGTTTTAAATTTACGGATGGCTGGTATTGTAGTATTTGCTTGCTGGTCATCCGTATACTCATTGTTAATGCTAGTCTAAAAGTGTACCAGATGCCGGTCGAAAAACAGGCCACCTTAATCAAATTATCCTGTATGATTTTGTTGTCGAAGCATAATCGTACAGGAGGAAAGAGATGATTAAGATGGCACAATTAGAAGATATCAGAAAAATGTGCTTCATGGAAGATCTGAGCATACGGGAAATCAGCCGCAGAACAGGCCTTCACCGTGATACAATTTCCAAATATCTAGCTGCTGATGAACCTATGCCACCTAAATACCGGCTGACAAAAGAACGAAATCACCCGGTACTTGGTCCTTACATACCAATGATTAAACAGATCCTCGAAGAAGATAAAACGCGACACCGTAAGCAAAGGCACACCGGAACGAAAATCTTTGAAGTGTTGCAAAAGGCTGGTTATACGGGTGGTTATACAACATTAACCGACTATCTCAGAAAGGAACATAGAAAACAACGCGAAGCCTTCTTACCCTTAGAATTCGATTTAGGTACCTATCATATCCACGGGTTTTCAATACATAAGAAGAAATAGACGAATTTTCACACGATTAAACAAAAATTGCTTTAAAATCCGTGATAAATGTGTTATAATTTACAATATCTGAGGTCGTTATATCCTTTATATAAAGGGGTGAAAGCCATTGAAGAGCAAGTTCGCCTATAGGATATTTTCCTTTACTGCTGCAATTGTGTTATGTACAACGGTTGTTTCGTGTTCAAAAAGCTCGCAAAATGATAATAGCAGTATGACTGAGCAGCCTGTAAAAATTTCCGTCGGTATTTGGCCGCAGGAAACAGATAAATCGGCGACATCGGTTTGGGAAAAATACGAGGAGATAATGAAAAAGAAATATCCTAATATTACCCTTGTGCCGGAGCGCCTTTCATATTCATTTGATACTTTTATAACCATGGCGGCAAGCGGCACATTACCAACTATTTTCCAGACTTATTTTACTGAACCTAAAAGGCTGATTGCCAATAACGTAGTAGCTGATATAACCGATTACGCCGAAAAGTACGGTTTTATCGAAGGGCAGCGGGAGGATATACTCAGTATTGCGACAGAAAATGGGCGGCTGTATGGTATTGCCAGGGATGCCTATGCGCTAGCCCTTTTTATAAACATGAATCTTTTTAAGAAGGCCGGGTTGGTGGATAAGGATGGGCTCCCCGTTTATCCGAAAACCTTTGACCAGCTTGCTGAAATAGCAAAAACTATCAAAGAAAAAACGGGCAAACCGGGCTTTTTCCTGCCTAACCGCGACGGTGTAGGAGGATGGCATTTCTGCAATATTGCATGGGCTTTCGGCGCAGAGCTGCAATATCAGGACAGCGACGGGCGCTGGAGGTCGGGAATTGGAAGCCCGGAGGCCGTCAAGGCGCTTCAGTACGTCTATGATTTAAAATGGAAATACGGGGTTGTCGTCGATAACAGCAGCCTTGGCTGGGGCGACTGGATTATGAATTTTGCAACTGACGAGGTTGGAATGGTTTTCGCGGCTCCTGACGCGATGCGCAACCTGGTTATCAACTATTCGATGGATAAAAATGCCATTGCCGCCGTTCCCGTACCCGCAGGGCCGGGCGGGCATTATGCCTTGATGGGCGGGACATTTTACATGTTCGCGGCAAACGCCACCGAAGAACAGTTGGATGCGGGCTTCAAACTGCTTGAAATCATTGGCATGACACCGAAAGCCACCGACCAGATGATTGAGTCGATTAAATACGAGCTTGAAGCTCAGGTAAACCAAAACATACCTGTAGGGCCAAGGACAATTAATGTCTGGACAGACCAGAACCGTATTAAGGTTGAACAGGAACTTTATGATAAGTACACAAACGTCAATATGAGGCTTTTCCGGGACTACTACGATGGGCAGGAATCCAGGATAAGGAAGGAATATCCCATGTACTGCCAGGGAATGTACCGTACCCTCGACAACTGCATAAGGTCTGTGCTTACAGACAAAAACAGCTCGCCCGAGCAGCTTTTGACAAAGGCATCGCAGGAGTTCGAGAATTTCTATCTTTCCGGGAATAACTAAAGAAAGTGTGGGTAAGAAAATTGCTCAAGCTGATGGTTGTTGATGATGAGTATTATGTAAGACTTGGTATCCGTGAGACCATTGACTGGGGTTCATATGGCGTGGAGCTGGTTTGTGAAGCCGAGGATGGCAGAAAAGGGTTTGAGTTGGCTTTAAGATTTTTGCCCGACATAATTATTACGGATATTAAAATGCCCGGTATTGACGGGCTTGAGTTTATGGAAAAATGCCGTGAAGCCGGGATTCAAAGCCAGTTTATCGTGTTAAGCGCCCACGAGGAGTTTAGCTATGCCAAAACCGCCTTGAAGTATGGGGCTTCGGATTACTTGATTAAGCCAATCCACAATGACCAGATGATAGAGGCGGTAATTAAGGCAGGGAAGAAGGCGATTCAGCAAAACGAAACCCGCAGCTATTATAAAAAGCTTGAATCCGGGATTTCAATGGTTAAGGAAAAAGCCCTTATTGAAATATTGCTCAATTCCCGCATGAGCCCTGCAGAGATAAACGAAAAACTGGAAATTTTTAAACTCAAGCTGCTGGAAAATGCAAATTATGTTGTGCTTATACGCATACAGGATTACCATCTTGCACTGGAAAAGCTGGCGCCAAATGGGTTGAAATCAATCAGGGAAACTTTGTTTGCCATTGCCGGCAAACATCTTAACCCAAACAATGACTGCCATACCTATATCATCAACAAGGATGAAGAGGAGATTGTCGCAATCGTTCATACTGATTTGGATGACGAGCAGGCAGTTTCAAAGATCAGCGAAAGCTGTCAAAGTATTCTGAAGGAAATGCAGAAAGTCTGCAGGGATTTGACCATCACTGCAGGAATCAGCATGCGCTGCGATAGTTTAGACCAGCTTTCAAGCGGGTATAAGCAGGCATACATCGCTTCATTCAGAAATTCCCTTCAGTCACAATACAAGATATCCTACTACAGGGACAGCGAAATACCGGGGCACCGTCGCGAAATTGTGGATGCCCTGAATTTTATCAGGCTTAACTACAGCAAGGACATTACGGTGGAAAGCATTGCCTCGGAGCTTTTTATAAGCGCGTCCCACTTAATGCACCTGTTTAAGAGTGAACTCGGCAAGACCATCAACGAATGTGTTACCGAATACCGCATAGAGGCTGCAAAACAGATGCTGAAAAATCCAAAATACAAAATGCTGGAAATCAGCCAAAAGGTCGGATACAAAAATGAAAAATACTTTACAAGGGTATTTAAGAAAGTGACGGGGATGAATCCAAGCGATTATGCCAGGATGAATCGTTAGAACAAAAGGCTTGGGGACAACGCCATGAAGTGGATAGTTAATAAGCTGCGTAAAATTAATATCAGCACACGGGTTTTCCTGGTGGTATCCTTCTGTATAATCCTTTTTACCTCGGTGATGCTGCATCTTGCCCAGAAGTTGGCCGTTGGCACTATTGAACGCAACTATTTCAAGAATACCGAATGGACCCAGGATGAAATGGCAAAAGGCGTTGAGCTTTTTATTTCAGACCTTAATATGTTATCTATCAGGATTATGAATAATGACGAGCTTGGAAAACTTCTCGGGGATGACACACTTCCTTATGCATACAAGCTTTCGAAATACCGCCAGATTTTAGATAACATGGTTGACTGGAATACTGTTGGCGACGTTGTGGTGGTTGACAAGGCGGGGCAGGTGCTTTCCGTTGATAAAAAGAATTTTTCCGGCTCGCCGGATAAGCGCAGTATTCGTAAAATTGAAAGCAGCAACCAGCTGATGTGGGTGGATACGATTGAGACCGGGGATGATGGTACCCATTATGTAAGGCTTGGAAGGAAATATAACTATTACTCCACAGCAAGATGGATCGGTTATCTGTTTATATATGTTCCGGAAACAGTCCTGTTCAACTCCTTTGAGGATATGTCAGGCTCCGCCGCTTTTTCCATGATTGTCACCGGAGATGCCGTTGTCCTTTCCTGCAGGGATAAGGAAAAAGTCGGTTCATCCCTGTTTGACAAAAGCTTGCTCAACGGCTCGGGTTTCCGCTACAGCTATATGCCCTATCAGGGGCAGGACTGCATAATTTCTGTCAAGGATATTGATTCAATCAGGGATACTCTGGGTTGTGATTTGAAAACGGTGGTAATCAACCCCAAAAGGGACTTTTACCAGAGCATCCTCCATTTGAAAAGGCTGATTTTGATTGTCCAAATTGCAGTTACCCTGTTTGCGCTGTTTTTGTCTTATATTATTTCGCGCAGGATTGTGGAGCCGATTCACAAGCTTCAGGAAAAGCTGAACGACTTTGGGATCGGGGATGAGCTTAAACCGGTGTATCTTAAAAACATCGGCGATGAAATTCAGGAATTGGAAAACACTTATAATGAAATGATTGAGCGCATAACAGAACTGGTTAGAAAAAACAACGAGGAAAAGATTGAGCAGAGAAAACTGCAGCTGATAGCCCTTCAGGCACAGATTAACCCGCATTTTCTATACAATACGCTGGATACAATCATCTGGATTGCAAAAATAAAAAAACAAAAAGAAATTGAAGATCTGGCAATGGCTTTAACCGGGTTTTTCCGCATTAGCCTTCACAAGGGGGATAAGTACATACTTGTCCGGGATGAAATCGAATTTGTAAACAATTTTGTAAAGATTCAGCAGATACGCTTTCCGAACAAGTTTGAAATCAACTACGATATACAGGAGGATACAGGTTCCTGCAGGATACTTAAAATCATCATCCAGCCTTTTGTCGAAAACGCAATCAAGCACGGCATCGGTCCCAAAAACGGCATGGGACATATTACCGTGCGAGGGTATAAAAAAGACGAGGACCTTATTTTCGAGGTCATCGACGATGGCGTCGGGTTTGATGAGCATACCAAAAAACAAAAGGCGGGGGAAAACGGCGGGCTTAACGGGTATGGGGTTAAAAATGTCCACGAACGCATCCAGCTTGAATACGGGCAGGATTATGGGGTGAGCATTGCCAGCATTCCAGGAGAAGGCACCCGTGTAACTATTAAAGTTCGTTGTGAATGGGAACCTCAGCTTCAATAGAGGATTTCAACTGCTCGCTGTTCATGGTATGGTAAAGTTTTTCCAGAGGGTCTGAAATAGTTTTTGTAAGCAGATGTGATATATAAAAGGACAATGCCACAAAGATAATGAGTACAAGCAAAAGCGGTATCAGAATACCTGCAAGCTGCAAAAAAAGGATGTCTACTGAAACTAATGTGGCAATTTTATAATTTTCGCTGACCGGGGTGTAGAAAATGAGTTTGCGGTGGCGAAAAGATAGTTTGTATTTTTCGGGGGAATAATTGTCCCGGATAAACTGACCGAGGAGGTCTATAGTATCTGTTTCCCCTGGGTTGGGCAGGATTTCCAAACCGCTGCTTATCAGTACAACCCTGATATCAAGTTCCCTGTGAGTGTTGTCGGTAAAAATATTATAAATTGTCTGCGGGTCGATATCGATTAGCAAAAGGCCGTACCCGCCGTCTGCCATTTTGATTTTGTTAACGAGCGTAAATACGCCGTATTCCTTGTTATAAAACTTGTTTCCGTAGTATTTGGCTATATAATTTGTCCTTATAATCCAACTGCTGGATTTGTCTGATTTTAAAAACTGCTGGATTTCGGGAATGGATTTTATCTCCTCTGCTGTCGGGTACCCCGATGTCCGGGGAGAGAGGATTATCTCGCCATCTGGATATATGAATGCTGCACCGAGCAGGTTTTTGTTTATTTGCGACAGATTGCTTAGCATTTCTGAAACCTGATCATGGTTATTGGAATCAGCAGTATTAATGTCTTTTAAATCAAATCTTTTTGAGGTCTCTTCCATCAAATCCAGGAACAGGTTGAGGTTGGTGCTTTTTTGGCTGATGTTGTGGAGAGTGTTTGTTATCAGGGAATTCCAGAAGGAATGTATTGTGATAGACGCTATGACAGAAAAAGATAAAACTAAGCTTAGAAGAATAGGCGTATATATCCTGCGCCTATTTCTTTTTTTCATGGATTCAAACAAAATATCAGCCTCTTTCCCTCGATAACTGGTAAAATTATAGATAAGGTACAATAAATTGCGCAAATTTGAAATCTAATAAAAAGAGGACAAGTTGCCTACGTCAAGAGAAGTTCGCAAAAAGAGTTCCTGTGAAAATGAAGTTATGCCGCATTATATAGCAAAGTCTGGATGGACCGTTCGTTAAGATACGCTCTGGAAACTGACCAATCTTCGGCATATTCCATGAGATAAGTGGTTACCAGACGGACATGGGATTCTACATTTGGGAAAATTCCCACTACGCTAGTTCTACGGCGAATTTCCTTGTTCAGCCGTTCCAGCATATTTGAAGATGAAATCTTCCGAGGATCCAATTCAGGGAATGTGTAAAATACAAGTGAATCCTCCAAACCTTCTTCCAAACACTGCACCGCTTTGGGGAAGCGATGACCATATTTGTCAGCCAGCTCATTGGCCCGGTTGCGTGCAATCTCTGCTGTTGGCGCTAACCATATTTCTTTAAGTTCTGCAGCAAATGACTTCTTGTCCTTTTGCGGAATGTGAGCCATAATATTGCGCATAAAGTGAACCTTGCAGCGCTGCCATGAGGAACCAGGGAAACCTTCCCTAATGGCGGCAATTAACCCGTCATTAGCATCGGAAATGACCAGCTTTGGTGTGCTAAGGCCACGCTGCCGCAGATTTTGAAATACCAACAAATAGGAATCCCGGGATTCCTCCGCCATTGGCTCCGCCGCCAGCACAGCTCGTTGTCCATGTTCATCGACGCCGCAAATCACGAGTACTGCCATACTGACTACTCGGCCGTTTACGCGTACTTTCTCATACAGAGCATCAACCCACAGTACAGTCTAGTATGTTACAACCAGCCCGAACCTGTCGGACAGCGAGACTGACTCCTGAATGGTGTCGGCGTGATGTATCTCATCGCCGACGCGGTCGCTGAAGCTCTCCTTTAAAAGATGACGCCTGTTGGAAGTC
>FZPS01000175.1_pt108 | contig 11171 bp, 10 predicted proteins | sample 1817821 | NCBI WGS metagenome assembly FZPS01 (sample SAMEA104158645, study PRJEB21678) | metagenome | place: Germany | collected 2015-04-21 | reverse complement strand
ATAATGGCAGGATTCGCCTGCTGGGGGAACGAGAAGTGTAGTCATGGGCTGTTCTGGTGCATACGTTATTGAGTCAGGATCAGAGGAGGTAATGAGTCGATGGGTTTGATCAAAGCTGCAGTTGGTGCAGTAGGCGGTACGCTTGCTGATCAATGGAAAGAGTTCTTCTATTGCGAGTCCATACCGGTGGATGTGCTGATCACCAAGGGTAAGAAACGCATTTCCGGCCGATCGTCCAACGTACGCGGAGAAGAAAATATCATCACCAACGGTTCTGGGATTGCCGTAGCCGACGGCCAGGCCATGATCGTGGTGGAACAGGGGAAAGTCCTGGATTTCTGTGCAGAACCGGGGTATTATACCTTTGACCTTGGGGGAGAGCCGTCCCTCTTCGCCGGAGGCAGCTTTAAGGAAAATGCAGCGGCCTCGCTCCGCAGCGCCTGGGATCGCTTCAAATTTGGCGGCAGTCCCGGCAAAGATACCCGTGTTTATTACTTTAACTTGAAGGAACTTGTGGGTAACAAGTATGGAACGCCCAATCCCGTTCCCTTTCGGGTAGTCGACCGCAACATCGGACTGGACATCGATATTTCCATTCGCTGCTTTGGGGAATACAGCTATCAGATCAGCAACCCCATTCTCTTTTACACCAATGTCAGCGGGAATGTGTCCGGCGATTACAGGCGGGAGGAGCTGGACAGCCAGCTGAAGAGCGAGTTGATGACCGCTCTGCAGCCGGCCTTTGCTAGAATTTCCGCCATGGGCATCCGTTATTCGGCCCTGCCGGGCCATACCTCGGAGCTAGCCGAGGCCTTAAACGAGGTTCTGTCGGCGAAGTGGAGAGATTTGCGGGGGATTGAAATCGTATCGTTCGGCGTCTCTTCGGTCAAGGCCAACGAAGACGATGAACAGCTGATCAAGGATCTGCAAAAGAGCGCCGTGATGCGGGATCCCACCATGGCAGGAGCTACCTTGGTAGGAGCGCAGGCTGATGCCATGCGGGCTGCCGCATCCAATGAAGGGGGCGCTTTGACGGGCTTTCTCGGTATGGGTATGGCGCAGCAGGCGGGAGGAGCAGGAACTGCGCAAGGCCTTTTTGCCATGGGGCAAGGGGCGCCGACGCCGCCAACGGGGACAGCTCCACAAGACGCACCGGACGCTTCAGCCTGGATATGCCCAAAATGCAGCCATACAGGGAACACCGGGAAGTTTTGCGCCGAGTGCGGAGAAAAGAGGCCGGCTGAAGGTTGGGCTTGTTCCTGCGGCCAGATCAATCAAGGGAAATTCTGCCAAGAATGCGGTCAGCCCAAACCCGCCGATGCCCCCCTTTACAGATGTGATCAATGCGGCTGGGAACCGCAGGATCCTCTGAATCCACCGAAGTTCTGCCCTGAATGCGGTGATCGTTTCGACGAAGCGGACCAAGTCTAACTCGGAGGGGGCCATGACGGTGAGCATGATGGAGTTCAAATGCCCAAATTGCGGCGCACCCATTGAGTTTGACCCAGGCATCCAGGAGATGCGCTGCCCTTACTGCGAATCGACCTTGAACGTTGAAGCTCTGCAAGCCCTTGACGAAAGCCAAGAGGAAAAACCAGAGCCCATGGCCTGGGGATATGAAGGCAGCACATGGCAGGAGGGGGAGCAAGCAGGCTTGGCTGTCTACTCCTGTCGATCCTGTGCAGGGGAGATCGTGGCCGATGAGACGCTGGGAGCCACTACTTGTCCTTTTTGCGATAATCCGGTGGTGTTTGCAGCCAAATTCTCCGGCACCTTCAGGCCCGATGTGGTCATCCCGTTTAAAGTGAGCAAGGCCGAAGCTGTGGCCGCTTTGAAAAAACACTACTTGGGGAAGAAGCTGCTCCCCAAGGTATTTCAAGACGAAAACCACCTCGAGGAAGTGAAAGGGGTGTACGTTCCCTTCTGGCTTTTTGAGGCCGAAACCGCTGCCGATCTGGAGTACAAGGCCACCAAAGTCAGGGTTTGGTCTGACAGCCAGTATAATTACCGAGAAACGAGTCACTTTCGTATCTTCCGAAGCGGGCAGATTGCCTTTACCCATGTACCCGTGGACGGCTCGCGGGCCATCGACGATCGTCTGACCCAATCGATAGAACCCTATCAGATGGAGGAGGCCACTTCCTTTAAGGCCCCTTATCTAGCCGGTTATTTCGCCAACAAGTACGATGTGGAAGCCGCAGAGGCCGAGACTGCTGCCAATCGGCGCATGGAAAACAGCACCGCCAGGGCCTTTGAGGAAACGATCAAGGGTTATGATCTGGTGACACCACTAAAAACCCATATTCAACTCAAGCGAGGGAAACTTGCTTACGCACTCCTTCCTGTCTGGCTGCTCAGTACGAAATGGCAGGACCAGAGTTTTACCTTTGCCATGAATGGCCAAACGGGCAAATTTGTCGGCGATCTGCCGGTGGATCCAGCAGCGTACTGGAGCCTTTTCGGCAAGGTGTTCGGCGCCGCCTTCGTTTTGCTGTCCGCAGTCTTGCTCACGATCATAGGCTTGATGTAGGGGGGGATAGCTGTGGAAAATAAAGAGAAGTACTGGTTCAAGACCTGGTTACTCTATCTGACCGTTCTGCTTTGCTTAGGGGGAATAACAGGCAGCGTTACGGCAGCATCCCGCTACATTGATGAGGTAGGACTCTTAAGCGCTGCTGAAGGGCAGGAGCTGCGGGCGCGGCTCGATCAAGTGAGCGAAGCCCACCAGTTTGACGTGGTGGTAGCCGTTGTACAGGATCTGGACTGGCGGGAGGCCCATCTCTATGCAGCCGATCTCTTTGAAGAACGTGGTTTCGGCTACGGCCCAGGGAGGGATGGAGCCATCTTGCTCTTGGCCATGGGAGACCGGGATTTTGGTTTTGCCGCGCTCGGCTCTGGGCTGACCGCATTTACCCCCGCGGGTCAGCAGTATCTAGATAAACTGTTTCTGCCGGATTTGAAAGCCGACCGCTATTACCAAGCGTTCCTGGCCTTTGCCCATGGAGTCGACGATTTCTTGACCATGGCCAAAGCTGGAACTCCCTATGATTCTGGCAGCATACCCCTCCTCCCTTCGGAGCGGAGGAGCTACCAGATCAAAGCTCTCGGCATCAGCCTTGTGGCCGCCCTTTTGGCTGCTTTGATTACGGCCCAGTATCACAAGGCCAAGCTGAAGTCCGTCCGCGAAGAGGAATATGCCCATAGTTACATCAGGGAAGGCAGTATGGTGCTGCAAAACAAGAGGGATATCTTCTTGTACCGCCACACGACCAGAACCAGGCGGGAGCCAAAGTCCAAGGGAGGAAAGTCCTTTACCACTTCATCTGGGAGAAAAGCAACAGGGCATAGCGGTAAGTTCTGACCCTCTCCTTCTCTTCTGCCCAGAACGAGGCCCATTTTACGCACGCCTGGTCCCCTTGTTATGAGGCGAGCAGGCTTTTCTTTAGCAAAAGGAGAAGGAGCCAGGGATCCCGAATAGTAAAACGATATATTCGTTGGACTTTTGCCTAGACTGTAAGTTCTAAGGTTGTCTGCGTACGTTTAGGATCCGTTGAGGCACGGAAATGTCTGGATGATGGAGAAGGAATCATGCCCAAAGCCATGCTCTTTAACATACAAAGATTCTCTTTACATGACGGACCGGGGATCAGGACCACCCTCTTTTTCAAAGGATGTCCTTTACACTGTCTCTGGTGCCATAATCCCGAAAGCCAGAACCGCCGGCAGGAAATGCTGTATGACAGAGAAACGTGTGTGCTCTGCGGGGTCTGCCAAGAGGTATGTCCCCAAAACGCCGTGATGCGGGCGGGCGATCTCATGGTCACAGATTTGGAGACGTGCAATTTCTGCGGGGAATGTGTCATCCACTGTATTCCCGCTTCCAGGCAGATCGTGGGGAAAGAGTATACGGTGGAAGAGGTTGTCGCGGAAGCGATCAAGGACAGAGTCTTCTATCAAGAGTCAAATGGGGGTCTGACCCTCTCCGGGGGAGAACCCCTGATGCAGATTGATTTTGTGGAGGAACTCTTGCGCTGCCTGCAAGAGGAAGGTATTCACACCGCTGTGGATACCTGCGGCTTCGTCCCCTTTGGCGACCTTGAACGAGCGGCCAAGCACACTGATCTGTTTCTCTATGATCTCAAGTTGATGGATGATCGAAAACATCGGGAATGGATCGGCGTTTCGAATCAAGCGATCTTGAGCAATTTAGAGAGACTGACCAGGATCCATCCCCATGTGATCCTCAGAATGCCCATCATCGAGGGGGTCAACACGGAGACCAAGGAGATAGCACAGGCCATTTCCTTCATTGGGAACCTCGACCTTCAGGAAGTACACTTATTGCCCTATCATTCCATTGCCAAACATAAGTATAGTAAACTGGGCCGGGAATACCAGGAGACCAAAATGCAGGTTCCGTCCCTGGAGACGATCAATGGGATTCAAGCCATGTTGTTGGCACAAGGGATCAAGGTGAAAAAGGAGGGTTATCGTGAGGGGTTATACGGAACGAACCAAACGACTGCGCGAGCTTAGCGTGACAACACAGCCATCAATCAGCCTCGAGCGGGCGCTGCTTTTGACAGAATTCTACCAAGAGCATCTCGGATCCCTGGAAATGCCCATTTTACGGGCCCTGAGCTTGAAGAACTATATAGCGAAGCGCAAACTCTACATTGGAGACGATGAGTTGATTGTGGGGGAAAAGAGCGAAGGACCGCAGGTGGCCCCGACGTTCCCTGAGATTTGCGCCCATAGTGTCCAGGATATGGAGGTCATGAATGCCAGGGAGTTGATTGGTTTTCAGGTCAAAGAAGGCGACTATGCCCTGCAGGCGGAGAAGATCCTTCCTTATTGGAAGGGGAAGTCCACTCGGGATACGATGATGGAAGCCATGTCACCTGAGTGGAAGGATGCCTTTGCCGCTGGTATGTTTACAGAGTTTATGGAACAGAGGGCTCCCGGACATACCGTGGCCGATGACAAGTTCTATAAAAAGGGTTTTTTGGACTTGAAGGCAGAGATCGAGGAATCCTTGGCTGCATTGGATTTTGTCCACGATCTGGAAGCGTATGACAAAAAGGTACAGCTAGAGGCGATGAGGATTGCCTGTGATGCCATGGTGCTCTATGGTCAGCGCTATGCTGCCTATGCCAGGGAGTTGGCTGCGCAAGAAGCCGATCCCAGAAGGAAAGAGGAGCTGCTCTGGATTGCCGCCAATTGTGATGTTGTGCCCGCCCATCGGCCCCAAACATTTGCCCAGGCCATCCAAATGTACTGGTTTGTGCATACGGGTGTTACGACAGAACTAAATCTCTGGGACGCTTACTCACCCGGAAAGCTGGACCAATACTTGTATCCTTTCTATCAAAAGGAGCAAGCAGCGGGCACCTTGGATTATGATCAGGCTCGGGAGCTCTTGGAATGCCTGTGGATCAAGTTTAACAACCAGCCTGCACCGCCCAAGGTGGGGATCACGCTCAAAGAAAGCGCAACCTACACCGACTTTGCCAATATCAATACCGGAGGTATTGATCCTTACACAGGGGAAGATGGAGTCAATGCGGTCTCCTACATGATCTTAGATACCATGGATGAACTCAAACTCCTGCAGCCGAGCTCCAATGTCCAGGTGAGCTGCAAAAACCCCGATGATTTTGTGCAGCGAGCGGTGGAGATTTCCCGCAAGGGTTGGGGCCAGCCTGCTTTCTACAACACCGAAGAGCTGATCCAGGAACTTTTGCATGCGGGTAAAACCTTAGAAGACGCTCGTTTCGGAGGGGCCAGCGGATGTGTGGAGACAGGTGCCCACGGCCGAGAAGCCTATTGCCTGACGGGGTATCTGAACGTGCCTAAGATTTTCGAAATTACCATGAATAACGGGTTTGACAAGTATACAAACAAGCAAATTGGCCCGAGGACAGGCGATCCCGTGGACTTCAAGTCCTTTGAGCAGCTGTGGGATGCCTTTATGCAGCAGCTTGACTACTTTATCGATATCAAGATTGCCGGGAACCACGCCATCGAGAAGATCTTTGCCCAGTATCTGCCCTCACCTTTGATGTCCGTCGTGGTGGACGGGTGCAGGCAGAGCGGCCGAGATTACAATGCAGGTGGAGCCAAGTATAACACCCGCTATATCCAGATCGTAGGGATTGGCACCATCACAGATGCCATAGCAGCCATCAAGTACAATGTCTTTGATCAGAAACGGGTGACGATGAAGGAACTTGTCGATGCCATTGAAGCTAACTTCGCAGGGTATGACATGATCCGTAATTTCGTCCGTAATCACACTCCCAAGTACGGCAATGATGATGATTATGCCGATGGGATCATGGTCCGTATCTTTGAGAATGTCAGGGACAAAATTCGAGGCAGGAAAGCTGTTTACGGTGCCACCTATCAGATCGATATGCTGCCCACAACCTGCCATGTCTACTTCGGCTCCGTGATGGGGGCCTCGGCCAATGGTCGCTTGGCCGGTATGCCCTTAACGGATGGGATTTCTCCGGAAAAGGGTGCAGACACCAAGGGACCCACCGCGGTGATTCGCTCTGCAGCCAAAATGGATCATACATCCACAGGAGGCACGCTTTTAAACCAGAAATTTACGCCGGCTTCCATTGCCGGTGAAGAAGGTCTGACCAATGTGACCTCACTGATTCGCTCCTACTTTAGGATGATGGGTCATCACATTCAGTTCAATGTAATTGATCGGGCTGTACTGCTCGAGGCCCAGAAAAAGCCGGAGGAATACAAAGACTTAATTGTTCGGGTCGCCGGCTATTCGGATCACTTCAACAATCTGGAAAAGGCTTTGCAGGATGAAATCATCCAGAGGACCGAACAGTCCTTCTAACGGTAAGCATGGTCCATCTTGACAAGAGGGGAGCTCCAGGAGCTCTCTTTTTGTATGCCAAATTTTGGCTGCTATTCCCAGAACTTGCTATTCTGGAAACCTTCGTCAAGTCCTCCTGCCCTGCGAAGACTATCGGACAGAGGCCGGCACTCCATAGCTGCGGTGCTGGTCTGACCATAATCTAGGCTCTGCGCCTAGGGAAAGGACGTGCAGGAATGAAACAGCGCTACATACTCTTTTCATTTTCCATTTTGACTCTATTGATGTTGACGGGCTGTCTACAGACTGGCAGTTCTCCAGGGGGCACTGCCCCCGGCACCGCACCGGGTACAAAAACGGGGACGATCATGGGCAATGTGGTGGATGCCGCCAGCGGTCTCTCTCTTTGGAATGGACAAGCTACGCTAGCCGGCAAGACAGTACAGATTCAGGAAGGGAAGTTCGAAATAACAGGCATCCCAGTGGGAACCCATACCTTACTCGTTTCCAAAGCCCATTATCAGGATCAGACAGTCCAAGTTACGATCAGCGGTCAAGCCAGCATGGTGGAAGTGAAGATGCGGCCCGTCTACAGCGCGGCCCATCTGGACCTTTTGGCCCGCTTGGTGCACGCTGAGTCCCGGGGAGAGTCCTATGAGGGGCAGGTGGCTGTGGCCGCGAGCATCCTCAACAGAGTGCTGCACCGCAATTATCCCAATTCGCTCTACGGCGTAATCATGCAAAGAGATACCCGCGGTTATGCCCAGTATTCGCCGATCGATGACGGATCGATTAATCTTCCCGCCGCCCAGAGTGCTAAGGACGCCGTTTGGGATGCTTTGGCCGGTTGGGATCCATCCCAAGGAGCCACGGGCTTTTTTGCACCGGCTAAAGTTCCCAATCGCAGCAGTTGGGTTTGGAAGCAGATCCCTATTGTCCAAATAGGCAATCATCTCTTCTTCAAGAGTCAGATCGACTAGCCTCAGTCTTCGATTTAGCCGCCGTTATGGCGGTCTTTTTCTGGAGCGATTGGGAAGGCGATGGAAATTTTCCATAGAATACCGTCTGTGAAGGCTGTAATCTATGCTCACGGCGTTTCTCGAGGGAGGGGTATTTGTGACCGGCTATGAAGAATCAGCCTCGCAGTCTGGCTCTGACCGGACCGTGATCAATACCATTGCAGTCAAGTCGGACGACTGCTCTACGACGATCAAGGAGTGCCCTTTGACTATCTGTTCCCAGATGCCAACTCTGCCTATTTAGAGTCCCTGGGGCGAGCACGAGAAGAGATTTTGGGGAAGAGAGCGAGTGAAGTATTCACCCGTGTGGAGCCAGATTGGCTGAGCAAGTTAGAACAGGTTGTCAAGACCAAGAGCGCGGACCCCTTTGAGATGTTTAATCAGAACCTGGGCCAGGGCAAGGCGAGGGCAAACGAATGGCATCACTTTCCGGGTGGTCCTGAACCGGCAGATAGTTGATCTGAATGCACTTGTCGAAAACGCTGCGGGGGATACTAAGACGGACTTTGCCAAGATACGGATTTTTCCACCGTCCACCATAACAGAGGGCTGGGATTAGGTCTTTTCATTGTTGAGACGATTATGGAAATACATGGCGGAACCGTTGGCGCCAGCAGTCCCGGTTCAGGTAAAGGGTCCGTGTTTCAAATGCGGATCCCCGCAGTAGCAGCCTCAAAGTGAAAGGGGGTATTCACCCATGATCCTGATCATTGACGATAACAAGGATTTGGCCAACATTTACCGCAAGTTTTTCGCCCTGGCGGGACATGAGGTCAGCGTTGCTTACGGCGGGGAGGAAGGCATCGCCAAGGCCAAGGAGCAGAAGCCGGACGTGATTTTGTGTGACATAGCCATGGCTTGGCTGAATGGGTATGCCGTCGCCCAGCTCCTGTAGGAGGATCCGGAACTAAAGCAGGCCTACCCGGTTGCCATCTCGGGATACGCCAGTGATAGCTGAGTTTAGCGCTGGCCAGGGCTGCCGCAGGTTCGCTTTTACCATCTATAATGCAGTGACCACATACAATGATCGAAGGTGGCTTGTTGCATCCAGAGTGTACCCCAGAACTGAGGCCAATCCATGGGTTCTCCCAGATGCTCCTCGTTTGGGTCGCCGCTTTGGCTTCTGGAGACGGTCTGTAGAATCGTGTTGCGGGCAAAGTCTTGGTCTTCGCCATGACCGTGGCTGAGCAGCCTGCGCAATGTGGTCCAGACAGCAGGCATGGTTCTGACCTGTTCCTGCCTCTCCGCGCTCAAGTTTGGCCAGGCCTGGATCAACTGGGTTTTGAGCTCCTGTACGGTGCCTCCCTGGATCATGCTGGGGACTGCATGCCAGTCTTCTTCTAGCAGGTCTGCATAGGCTAGGAACTCGGCATAAGAGGCCGCTGCACGCTCCGTGAGGGGAATATTCCCGTCCACAAGCCGCCGATCAGCTGTGAGCATATGGACATGAATCAGGCGGACGATGGGGTCTTCTGGATCGCTGGCTTCAGCCCATTCCCACAAAGACGCTTCCAATGCCTCCTGGAGTTCGGCCAGTTCTGCCTGTTCCGGCAGGTACATTATCACCTGGACGATGCTTGGGTAATCATCATACACTGCCAGCTCTGCATCGGAATAGCGCCTCCAAGCATCCTTCAGCTCTGTTAAAATGATCGTCTCTTCAGACAGGGACAGGGGAGTCCCGAGGGCAAACTCTAAGATGAAGAGGAAAGCGTCAGCATTGCGGTCAATTCGCGCCGGTCGGTCCACAGGCTCGGACACAGCTGATCGCGCAGCTGGTCGCTGGGAGCTGTCGCCTGCTGCTAGGGAGTTCACGAAGCCCTCTAAGATGGTCTCCGCCCGTTCATCTAGGTAGGCATCGGCTGGAGTGAGGTAGTGAAACCAGAGGGCCTGCTTTGACTGGTTGTCCTTGAGAACCAGGCCCATGCCCTCCGCCCGCTGACGTCCGCTGCCATAGACTAGCTCAAAGAAGGCACCGTCTTCCGCCAGCTCCCAGGAGGTGGCCTGCATGTCGGGGTAATCTTCCTGGATGAGGGAAAGGAAGAACTCTGCATGGTCCTGGGCTGTCCAGAGGTTCTGATAGGGCAAAACCACCAGCCAGATTTGCTCGTAGGTGTCCGGCTCGTAGATCATAAAGCCGGATTCGATTGCACTTACGGTCCAACCCTGGGGGTAATGGAAGGAGAAGGCACCGTCGGCCGTCACGTACTTGTCCCATTCTACAGCGGCGGCACAGCCAGGAAAGGAGAGTGCCAAAACGACAATCAAGATGCTCCAGAGGCCGTACTTCTTCCCCATCACCTTTTTCACCTTACTCTCTTTAGTTTGGTAATACATGAAAGGATAAGGGAGTATTCTTGCGATCTTTGGGAAATCCTGCCCCATTGAGGGGCATCGATTCTTGCCAATTGGCACGCCGTATCATGCAGAAAAGCGTCCCAGACGGCCGTGGAAGGAATATTATCTCATCCGGCGAAGATAGGGGTAATTAATAAATAGTACGGAGAGGCGCAGGTGAAGAGACTGTGCATGCTGTTGATCATAGCGCTGCTGACAACGGGGTGCCTGGGAACCGGCAGCAGCAGGAGAGAGGTGCTGGGAACTGGTTTACAGGTCAGTTTTATCGCAAAACGTAATCCCTCCCCTGGTCAGTGCCTTGTTGGGAGATTTCCATACACCCCAGGACCATGGGGATACACTCTTTACGCGCGAGATATATCGGGAACCATTTGCCCAAGGCGAGGAAGGCAATTTGGTGGGCTCCTTTACGTCAAGCTCCATGATCATATCGCTGGAAAGTATCTGCGTGGAAAGACCGGGCAGTACAGCCGTGCTCTCCCTGACCTTGCATGTCAATAGTACCCCGGATGGCGGGTGGAGAATACTGCCCAACTTTGATCTAGCCTATGCTAATGAGATCATGGAAGCATCCTACGCTGTTCAAGACGGGGTTTTTGACTATCAGGCTGTGCGTGTCACTATGTTTACGCGTCATGCGAAATGGAGTGATACGAGGCCCAATCAGGAATTACCCTATGTAGGCGAGATTCGGGTCGATTTAGGGCCGGAGTACAGCGGTGTGGAGTTTGCCAATTCGAAGGGGATTACAGAGGATGGACTCCATGTCTTTGAGTTTGCTGATCTGGTTTTTTTAGAGGGCAGAGAACAAACTACCGTGCTCAGCATGATGTTAAGCGAGGGTAAGGATATCAGCATACGGACGGATCCGCCCAGAGTGGATCGGATCGAGCTTTCAAGGTATGAAGGTGGACAGGAGGTAGTGCTGCAAAGCCCGCTGACCCTGTCTGTCG
>FZPS01000213.1_pt328 | contig 11172 bp, 8 predicted proteins | sample 1817821 | NCBI WGS metagenome assembly FZPS01 (sample SAMEA104158645, study PRJEB21678) | metagenome | place: Germany | collected 2015-04-21 | reverse complement strand
TCTAAAGACAGAGATGGAAAAGATCCGGAACAGCCAAGAGCTGGACACGGAAAATGACAGCCTCATCGAAAGAATCTCTCAACTGCTGAAACAAATGAAGGGAGAGGATGAACCCGCCGTTCCGATGCAGGAAGAGCTTTCTGAGGAACCTTCCGAGGAGCCTTCTATTGAAGTATCAAGTGAAGAATCTGTACAAACGGAGGAAGAACCCCAAGAGGGCGCGACCTACTATCTCCACGTCCGTTTCTCATCGGACTGCCAGATGGAAAACGTGCGGGCGTTTTTGCTGGTAAACAAGCTGGATTCCTTGGGAAAAGTCATTCGTACCCTTCCCGAAGATTTGAACACCGACCAAGGCGCCTCCGAATTTATCACAAAAAAAGGCTTTTATTGCAGCCTGTCCTCATCCGCTTCTCCTGAGGAAATCGAAAAAGCTGCCAAAGGAGTCTCCTCTGTCGAACAAGTTGACTTTGTTGACGGTTTTCCTTTTGACGAGGGAACAGACAGCGCGAATAAAAACACGGAAAAATGTCAGAGTGAATCCGCATCCCAAAACAAAAGCGATTCAGACGACACCAACAGTTTGAACGATTCCGCCGACGCCAAGGATTCAAAGGGCAAAACCCCCTCATCTGACTCCGCATCGAAGGCCAACGGATCCAAGCAAAACCTCATTGCCGTAGATCTGAACAAGCTGGATGCCCTGATGGATCTGGTAGGGGAAATCGTGATCACAGAATCTATGGTCTCCGGCAGTGCGGATTTGGAGGGCCTCTCTCTGGAGAACTTTGATAAAGCCACCCGGCAGTTGCGAAAGCTTACGGATGAACTGCAGGACATTGTCATGTCCATACGAATGGTTCCCGTAGCCTCCACCTTCCAGAAGATGCACCGCATCGTCCGGGATATGAACAAGAAATTAAACAGGGACGTGGAACTGATATTGATGGGTGAATCCACAGAAGTTGATAAGACCATCATCGACGGCATCGTGGATCCTCTCATGCACCTTGTTCGAAATGCCATGGACCACGGCATTGAAGACAAAGAGACCCGAATCGCATCCCAAAAAGACCCCAACGGCCGGATCATCCTGTCCGCACAGAATGTGGGCGGCGAGATTATCATCACCGTCAGCGACGACGGAAAAGGCCTGGATCCCATCCAAATATTGGAGAAAGCCAAGAGCCGCAATCTCCTCTCCAAGCCGGAGAACGAATATACGGAAAAGGAAATATTCAATCTGCTCACGCTGCCGGGCTTTTCCACCAAGGACGCTGTCACCGAGTATTCCGGCCGGGGCGTCGGGCTTGACGTGGTTAAAAAGAACATCGAAAAGCTAGGCGGAACCATAACCATTGAAAGCCAAAGGAACGTAGGGACCACGGTGTTCATTAAGATACCTTTGACCCTGGCCATCGTCTCCAGCATGGAGATCCAGGTGGGCGAAGAGATCTTTGCCATACCCATCGCCAATATCCGGGAATCCTTCAAAGCCACTGCCGATCAGGTCTTTACCGATCCTGACAACAACGAAATGATCATGCTGCGTGGCACCCCCTATCCCGTCATCCGGCTGAACAGGGTCTACAACATAGAGGACGGCTTTGAAAATGTAGAGGACGGCGTGTTCCTTTTGGCGGAATCCTCCGAAGGAACGGCCTGCCTGTTTGCCGATGAAATCCTGGGCAAGCATCAGGTGGTTGTCAAGCCCCTACCAGCATACTTGAGCCGTTTCAATGTTTCATCCATGGGAATTTCCGGATGTACCATCCTCGGAAACGGCAACATCAGTTTGATATTGGACGTCCAGGGTATTTTAAAACAGTATTAAGAAATTTCCGAAGATCCGAAGAAAACCAAAAGAAAACCCGAATAACCCGATTGAGAAAACCCGCATCAAGGTAGACGGAGGCGCGACATATTGCTGCATTTAACCGACGAAGAATTTGAATTCATTACGAATCATATAAAGAACAACTACGGAGTAAACCTCACCAGGAAGCGGACGTTAATCGAAGGAAGGTTGAGCAACCATGTAATCGGTCTGGGCTTCACCAACTACATGGATTACTTCCGCTATTCCATGAATCCCAAGTACGCAGACGAGATGACGGTACTCATCAACAAGCTGACCACCAACCACACCTATTTTCTCAGGGAAAAGGACCATTTTGATTTCTACAGCGACACGGTGCTGCCCTGGATCGACAAGACTTTGAAAACCAAGGATCTGCGGGTGTGGAGCGCCGGCTGTTCCACGGGACAGGAACCCTACACCCTTTCCATGCTTACCTTTAACTATTTCGGCCCGGAAGCGGCAAACTGGGACACCACCATTCTTGCCACCGACATTTCGGCGAAAGTGCTCCAGACCGCTCAGGAAGGGATTTATTCAAAGGAGGATTTGTCTGAACTGCCGGATAACTGGATCCGCCGCTATTTCGTTCCCGTAGGCGACGACAAGTATGCCATTACAGATACTCTAAGGAAGAACGTGGCTTATCGCAGGTTTAACCTGCTTTCTCCCTTTAAGTTTAAGAAGCCTTTCCAGGCCATTTTCTGCAGGAATGTGATGATCTACTTTGACATGCCTACAAAGAGTGAGATCATCGCTAAATTTTACGATGCGCTGTTGCCGGGAGGGTATCTGTTCATAGGGCTCAGCGAGTCCCTGTCCTGCTGCAAGAATAATTTTAAGTTTGTCCAGCCTTCCATCTATCAGAAGCCCTTAGATTCGGGAGTAATAATATATAAATCCCGGCTCTTTAAGAAGATTTCCAACCCGGGGATCATATGAAGAGAAACCTTAAAGAGAAAACTCCCTACTGCCCTGGAAAGAGCCGGGGCATTAATATTTTAAAGTCGTTAAATTATAAAGTTTTTGATTGTAATTTTATAATGCTTACTGTAATGCCCGCTGTGTTGTGAATTCTAAACAATCAATTAACTGCGTTCTGATAAATATAAAGCCGTAGTTTTTCCAACTTCCTATTAAGTTTTTCGGGATTCTTCCGATACTATTAACGTAGGAGGTAAGCGCAATATGACAACCATAAACTCATTAACATCTTTAACTGCAAAAACCGGCATCGGCGGCCTGGTATCGGGCATGGACATCGATGAATTAGTCCAGGGCCTGACCGCTGCCAGCAGGCAGAAGATCCTGAAGCAGCAGCAAACGGTCCAAAAGCTCCAATGGAAGCAGCAGGCATACCGGTCCGTTATAAAAGCTCTGTCCGAATTTCAGAGCTCATATTTGGATGTGCTTTCGCCGACCAATTTCCGCAGCGCCTCCTTCTTTAACACGGTGAAAGCTACCTCGTCATCCTCTGCCGTTTCCGTAATTACCACCCCTTCGGCAACGGCCGGCACCATTACGATAAATTCCATTAGGCAACTGGCCACCAGCCAGAAGATAACCGGCACGCAACCGGCTTCAAAGGCTTTGTCCGGCACTTTGCAAAGCGAAACACCGGGCACCTTGACCGAAACGGGAATTGCCAATCTGGCCAGCTCCCTTGCCGGAAAATCCATCAGTTTGAATTTAGACGGAAAAGTAAGGGTAGTGACCTTTGACAGCGAGATTTTCGAAAACATCGCCACAGAACAACCCACTGCTACAGCTCTTGAAAATGCATTTCAAGCGGCGGTGGACAAGGCCTTTGGCGTCATCGATCCCCAAGATCGGATTATAAATGTTTCCATTAACGAAGATCAGCTTAGCTTTGCTGCCGATGGCTCCCGGCTTACCGTAAGAGCCGTAGGCGACGATGAGGAAACGCTGGAATTGCTCGGGCTCAAAAACGGTCAGTCCAACAAGATAAACACCGGTTTGGCTCTGGGTGATATTTCCTTTGCCAGAGAGCTCGATGATGTAGAAACCTTCAAATTCAGCATCAATTCCGTTGAGTTTGAGTTCGATAGATCCGTTTCTCTTACGGAAATAATGAGGAAGATCAACGCAAGCGACGCCGGAGTGACCCTCTCCTATTCCTCCATTACCGATTCCTTTACCATGGTGGCCAAAGAGACGGGAGCCGGCGAGAATATTAAAATAGAACAGACTCAGGGCAATCTGATGGAGGCCCTCGGGCTTACGGCGGAGAGCGGAGCTTCCGTGGTTTACGGACAAAACGCCCTGCTCACTGTCAACGGCAAAGATATCGTTAGAAGCACCAACGAAATCAACATCGACGGGGTGACCATCCAACTCCACCAAACTACGGAAGAAGACGCGGACCCCATAACCATCACTCTTGAGAACGATGCCACTTCCCTGAAGGAGCCCATAAAGAAGTTTGTTGAGGACTACAATGCTTTGATGGATCTGATAAACGGCCTTGTCAAAGAGGCGGTCTATGGCGACTACCAGCCCCTTTCCGAGGAGCAGAAGAGCGAGATGACCGAAAAGCAGATCGAGCAGTGGGAAGAAAAGGCCAAATCCGGTGTCCTTCGCGGCGACAGGATTTTGATTGGAATTGCCTCCAAGCTCCAGACCGCCATGATGACTGTGGCAGAGAGCGGCGGAATTAGCCTCTTTCAAATTGGCATCACCTCTGCAGGCTACCAGGAGAACGGCAAGCTGGAAGCCAAGGAAGCCAAGCTGGAAGAAGCCCTGCGTACGAGAGGGGATGAAATCAGAGACCTTTTTGCCACTGCCGAAACAGGACTGGCTCACCGGGTTAACAGCATCATCGAAGGAGCTATTAAGAGGACCGGCCCGGATAACGAGCGGGGTACGCTGATCCAGGTGGCTGGTATCGAGAATACGGTCTCCGACACGAGAAACAGCATTTCACAGACCATCGAGCGTACGAATAGATTGATCGAGACTTTGAGGAGACGACTTACCGATGAAGAAACCAGGCTGTGGAGGAGGTTCACGGCTATGGAAACTGCCATTCAGCAGCTGAATGTACAGAGCATGATGCTGATGCAGTTTTCCGGAAATAACTATTAAACTATAGCGCTAGAAAACAGAATCTGAATGTAGCAACAAATAATCCATCTGGATGTGGCAACAGAGCATAGAATTTGAATGTGGCAGTAGAATGGCATCTAGATGTGACAGCAGAGCATAGCATCTGAGTGTAGCACCAGGACGGCATCTAAATGTGGCAGCAAAAACAAGAAGGGAGAACATTATGCAAGCAACAAACCTTTATGAACAGTACAAAACCCAATCCCTGCAGACTCTTACACCGGGCGAAACGGTGGTAAAATTATTCGAAGAGGCTTCAAAACAGGTCAGCATGGCTATATTCCTGACCAACCAGGGCAAGACCGTTAAAGCTTTTAACGCCATTACAAAGGCGCAGAGAATAATATCCACCCTCCATCGTTCGCTGGACATGCGGTATCCCATTTCCCTTCAGTTGGACGATATGTACCGCTTCCTCTTCGACAAGCTGAACGAAGCTAACGTAAACAGAGACGTGGAGTTGATGAAGCAGCTTTTGGGCCTTATCGATGAGTTGAAGGTTACCTTCAGACAAGCCGATAAACTGGCTCGCGCAGAGAGTGTCAGGGGAGTTTCAAATGAGTAAAACCGTAGATGTCACGGATCCTGACGAACGCATTGAAACTGCAAATGCCGCTGATTCCGATGTGAGTATTGCAACTGCAGATGTTGCTGATTCCGATGGAAGCATCAAAACTGCCGATGTCACGGATCCGAATTCATATTATGAAATAAAAATGGATCTCTTGAAGCAGATCCTAAGCATTAATGAAGAAATACTCAGCAACCCGGATGACTGGGAGTCCTACAAGACCCACCTTTCGGCCCGGGAATCCATCATCCGCAAGCTGCAGGAGCTGGACGATGCTTTTGGCGTAGATGTTATCCGGTGCTGCCCACGTTCCCAGATCGTGGAAATGGATCGCATGCTCAACCTGATTTTGGCCCTGGATAAGGATATCATCGCGGTCATCGACGAAAACCGCCAGAAGATCCTTGCTTCTTTAAAGGCTACAGTCAGGGAGAAAAAAATCACCGGATACGGAAATCCGGTGGGCCATAGCGGCAAATATTTAGATAGCAAAGAATGAGCACTTATCACAACTTATCACAATAGTCCTATGCCTCTAAAGCGCGCAAGCGCTTTTGTTTTTAAAAATGGTTCCTTCCTTTTTTGTTGAACTCGAGGATGTCCGACAGGCTGTACTTGCCGAGTTTTTTCGTTCCGGGATCTGCGTTGGCCGGGTTCTCCCAGAGAACTCCTTTCTCCATCAATTCGTCTATGACCCTATGGACGTTAATGTCCCTGCCCTTCAGCGAAGCGCTGGACCAATAGATATCACAATTCAGAGGTTCATTTCCCTCTATGGATTTCAGCAGCCTCACCATGGTGAGCTTGGCTTTTTCTGTCTTCGTTTCCGGGAACAAGAGAGCGATGGATGTGTCGCCGCATCGCCCGATAACGTCAGTCTGGCGGATGCTCCCGTTCAAAGTTTCCGAAACATACGAGACCAGGGAATCCTTCTTTTTTGCAAATTCCTCCTCATTGCCCTTCCCCGGGCTCTTCCCCGGCCTGAGCGTAACGATGCCGAGGGATAAGGGATTGCCGTACCTCTGGCTTCTGACCAGCTCTTTTTCCGCCTGCTCGATGAATCCCCTGCGGCTCAAAATGCCCGTCAACGGGTCGATGCTGGCCAAAGCCCTTTCAATGATCTCTTCTCTGTCTATCTTGCCCAGGGTTTCGGCCAGGTACTTGAATTTCTGAATGACTCGCTTCAGGTCCTTGTATCCAAGACAGACCCGCCACTGGCCGTGGTCCAATGCCACGTATTTCTGGGTCCGCTCCTGGCTGACCTTCCCCGTGGTGGTTTCCATTTCCGTAAGGGTGACGGAAAAGTGTAAGATCTTCGGATAAACCACCCCTGCATATTCGCAGTTTTCGTAAGTGCGGGAATACTGTATCTTGTAATTGCCGAGCTTATATAGTTTGGCTACGACTTTTTTCCATTCGATGTAATCTTCGAGGGGAATGTTTCTGTGATCTATAAACGTAAACTTCTGAAAGGATTTCTGCCACTTCTCATTTACCAGGTCGTCAAAGAATTCCGCCAAAACCTTCTCCGCAAGTTCCGTCTCGCTTACCCGCGGCTTTTCGGTAAACCGCATGGCGCGAAAGTCCGGCTTTATTTGCGCGTTCATTCTGAGCCATTCCCTGTGATAAGCTTTTCGCTTCCTGGGATCGCCGATGACGTCGTAGGCCATGTTGATCTGCTTCATCTTTTCTATGGCTAACACGCTTTTATTTACATCCGGATGGTACAGTTTAGAAAAATGACGATAAGCTGCGTTGATAATATCCTGCCCAGCATCGTGATGTACTTGAAGCATCCTGTAATAATCAACGAATTTACTCATTGCCATAACCTTCAACCACCCACGTTAACACCGATAACAGGCACTGTAATTGCAATCCCGCACTCTAGTCCGTACTCTACTCCGTACCAAAGTCGGTACCCTTGTCCTTACCTGAGTCCGTACCCAAATCCGTACCCAAAATCGAATCGCATTATCGCAATCCACGCCCGGGACCGGGACTGGATTACGTCCTTGCAATCCTCGCCTGAAACCGATGCCATATTTTCTATCTCTCAATCGAGTCTGGATTACTTGTTGTATTCTCCAACCGGGTCCGGATTACTTGTTGCAATCTGACACCGAGTCCTGATTAATTATCGCAATCCTCAACCGCGTCAAATCCCGCCTACAGACTACTCAAAATTTATATTCCATATTATAACATCCTTCGACACAAAACACCATACCTAGTTGTTAGATTTGCAAGAATATACTTTTTATTGTGTAATCCGCATTTCATGTTGTATTGTGTTGAGTTGTGTTTGGTGTCTGACACTTTTTACAAGTATAGGACTTAAAGCAGCGGCCGCCACCTCTTAAACCGAACTGGCGTTGCCATTTACAAGGGAGATCAGCGAGAACTTAAATTAAATCAAAAAAATAGTTGCCTCTAACTTGCCGAGGCAGCGAAATTTTTAATCAAAACCAATTCATCGATGTTTTTTTCTGGCAGTGTCAACGAAAGTTTTACCCGAAGCAAAACCATCGCTGCTTTTTCCTGGCGGAAGCAGCGATAGCTTTAATTGAAAGCAAATATTCGATGCTTCTTCCTGACAGAGTCAACATTTATTGTACAATCGCCACGATTACTGTCATATCGTCCTTTTCCCGCAGTCCGTATTTCTGCACTGCTTTGTTGATGAGCAGATCTGCTATTGTCTGCGGATCTTTGGAGCGGATCTCAAGGATTGCGTTTCTGACCCATTCAAGCCCTTCAGACCCTCTCTCAGCTTCTGTAATTCCGTCGGACACCATGACCAACACATCTCCCTTTTTCAGCTGGATGGCGATGGACTCTACCGGAATCCTTTCGATGATGCCCAAAGGCAGGGCCGACATTTTAACAATTTTGACACTGTCTCCCCTTTTAATGAAGCTGGCCGCTGCGCCTATTTTAAAAATCCTGGCTCTCCCTGTGCACAGGTTTATAAATCCCATATCTACAGTTGAAAAAATTTCCTCTTTTGATTTCAGCAGAAGAATGGAGTTGATCATTCTGAGGGCAAGCTCCACTTCAAAGCCGGCTTTCATTAAATTATAGAGGGTATTTACGGTGAGATTGCTCTCTTCCGCTGCCCGCAGGCCCTGTCCCATGCCGTCGCTCAATGCGATGAGGAAATTTACATTATCGATGGGCGTGCAGAGACAACTGTCCCCGGAAATCTTACCTTCCTTCGCGTAGGTTGCCGTAGCGATTTGCAGATCGTATCTCTTTTTCATCACCCGCAGGGGTTGGTGCTCTGTCGAAAGATCCGTCGCTATTTTGTTTAGGGACTTGGCCATTCCTTTGAATTGTTGGGTCATGACATCCCTTGCCGGATGGTATCCATCTGCAGCCACACTGCCGCTGCATAGTGCCAACCTTTCAAACAAATCTGCGTATTCTTTGACCTGTTCTTTTACCTTCCGCTTGGCCATCAGTTCGTAATAATTGTCATCCTGACGGAGCAGCGAAAGCAGCTTTACGAACTGGTCCATTATCCTTCTAGGAACCAACACGAATATGGCAGCGGCCGCTACCGGCGCGTAAATTGAAATATATAATTCCGGGAAACCTTTCAGCATTCCGAAAGCTAATGCCAGCCCCACGTAGCAAATACCCACCACCAATCTATGTTTACCGCGAAACAGCCCGGAAATCGCCCCGCAGCTTCCCAAAATTCCGGCCAATGCGGGAGTATCGTAGGTCATCAGCATAATCAGGAAACCGCAAATAATACCGACAAGCCCACCTTCCGCAGGCCCCATGCCATAGCCTATCGCCAACGCGATGAGAAAAGCCATTACATGCAGCACAGAAACGGAGCTGATCTGCATGACGGCCAGGCCGCCAACGGAGAGCAATACAATAATTGAAAAAACCATTACTGTCTCGAGGGAATTTCTTCCGGCGCCAATTCCTTTGCTGAGGACATGGAAAAACAACCAAAAGACATATATGAACGCCAACAGGATCAGCAAATCCACCGCCATGGTCATACCGTCGTACAGGAACAAAAGCCCCGCCCAAAGATAATAAAGCACCTTTACGGAAACCATCACAGCGGAAGCCGCCAGCGCCCGGAGGGCCAGCGGGAATTTGCGAATCACCGGCAACAGGAAGAGAACGGCACATACGAAAAACGCTGCCAAATCGCCCAGATAAGCATAGCTTGTCCCCCTGACGGAAAGCATCCCTATTAAAATGAAGGGCAGGGTGTAAATGTTGGCTTTGCTTCGCATCAAAAGAACGGTAATCAGCGCAATGGCCACCGGCTCTATGGAATAAGCAAAAGCAGCCCTGCCTGCCAGCAATGCCACGCTTAATGTGGCCACCACCTGAACCAGCAAATGCTTGTCCGGTAAAGCAACGTCCCTGGTCTTCCCGTGTTTGCCTTTGAAGAATGCGTTTCTAAGGTTGTCCAACAGCAGTTCCACAAAAAATCCCCCCTTTTGCTAATCATAAGCAGGGGGATATGCGAAAACTGTAAAAGAGTGTCACCGCGGCGAATAAAGTTTCGACAAACCACGTGGAGCTGATTTACCTTATGTTGAAGAAACGCTTCGCGTTTTCACATGTGATGCGCGCTGTTTCCTCGTAGGTAAGCCCCTTGATTTCCGCAATTTTCCGGGCCACGTGTTCCACATAAGGGGATTTGTTGGGACGGCCCCGCGAAGGTTCCGGCGTCAGATAAGGAGCGTCCGTTTCTATGAGAAGGTGCTCGATGGGGATTGCCTGAGCCACTTCCACTAGCTTCCTCGCATTCTTATATGTCACCGGTCCGGCAATTGAAATAGTGGCGCCCAGTTTCACGTACTGCTCCGCCATCTCCCGGCTGCCCGAATAACAATGCATGAGCAGCCTGGCATCGGGGAGCCCGTCACTCTGTTTTGGGAACTGGTCCGTCCTCGCCTTGCTGAAGACTCCTTCTTCTTTAAGGATCTGCATCACGTCGTGATTGGCGTCCCTGTCGTGGATTACGATAGGCATTGAAAGCTCCAATGCCAGTTGAATCTGCTTGCGGAACCAGTGACGCTGAATTTCCGGATCGGAAAGGTTGCGGTAATAATCCAGACCGATCTCGCCGATGGCCTGCACTTTAGGTTTCTTGGCCAATCCTTTTAACAGAACCAGATCCTCTTCGCCCATTTTCTTTGCATAATGGGGATGGAATCCTACCGCGGCATAGCACCAATCGTATTTCTGCGCGTGGTTGCAAGCCATGAAGGAACTTTCCAGGTCAAATCCCACGTCCATCACATAGGAAACATCAGAATTTTCAATATCCCGGGCCAGTTTTTCCCTTTCCTTATCGTTGTAAGTTTCATTATTAATATGTGTATGTGAATCGAACAGCATTATAATCACCTTTTTCACATTGGGTTTAGGTATTCTGTGCAAAATTTCAGATTGTACGTAAATTTGCCTATTAGAATTCCCATTTTTTATGATGTTCTGTGCAAATTTTTAGATCATACGTAGATTAGCGATGTTTTTGCTCCCTACGTACGTATAATCTAAATTTTTGCACAAATTGTAATAAGTTGTACCGAGTGTCTAAAACCTACTACAAGTATTTAAAACACTATTACAC
>FZPS01000083.1_pt234 | contig 11173 bp, 9 predicted proteins | sample 1817821 | NCBI WGS metagenome assembly FZPS01 (sample SAMEA104158645, study PRJEB21678) | metagenome | place: Germany | collected 2015-04-21 | reverse complement strand
CAGCAACAGGGCGGAGGCGGTGGCCAGATAGCGGACCCCATGCCTGAACCCGACCAGGAGAGCGAGGCCGAGCACCATTTCGGCCCAGGGGAAATAGCGGACGATCAGCGGGATGAGCGTTTGCGGGAAGAGGTCGTAGGTGTAGAGCACGGCCTCGAAAATCAGCGGACTCTCCCACTTGAGATAGCCGCTGTACAGGAAGATGCCGGCCAGGACGAAGCGGGACAGCCAGTGCAGGATGCAGGTGACATGGAAGCAAACCCTGTCCTGCTTCGGCGACAGAAAACAGGGGAAGAGCCACTGCATGATGTGCGCGATCATCGGAGTTCCATTGCCCGGACGGAAGACCCGCCGTCCGGGGAAATGAGGTCCGGACGGGCCCCCTTGATGGGCGATCCCGTCCGGATGCCTCGGATTCTGCAAAAACGCTCCCCCTGCCGCGGGAAAGGTCTTTGCGCAGAGGGATGCCTATTTGGCCTTGAGCAGGGTCAACCCGTCCTGCCACTTGCTTACCGTCAGGAACCTGCCGTCACGCGAGACGAAGGGTTTTCCCAGCTTGGCCGGCACGCTTTCCTCTTTCCAGGTCTTGCCGCCGTCGGCCGTGCGCAGGGCGATCAAATTGGACTTGCCTTCAAGGCCCAGGACGACCAGGCCGTTGCTGGCGTCGGTAAAACGGATGGCGGCCTGAGGGGTCTCCACCCAGTCATTGTTGAAGCCGAGAATCGCCGGGTTGTTCAGCCCCAGGGAACGGGACTGCCAGGTCTTGCCGCCGTCCTCGGTCACGTACAGGGTTCCGCTCTTGTCCAGCAGGTACCCGTTAGTCGGAGTGCGGAGCGAAATCGCGGCCACCGCAGTGACACCCTTGGGCAGAGCCAGGTCCGTCCAGGTCGCCCCCCCGTCCGTGGTCTTCTTGAACGCGACTCCCTTGCCGACCCACCCCGTTCGGGCGTCCGCAAAGGCCAGGATGCTGGCCAGGCCGCCGACATCCTTGGCGATCACCTTCCAGTTCTTCCCGCCGTCGACGGTCAGGCTGGTGCCGCTCAGGCACGATTGCCAGATCGTGTTCAGGTCCACTATGTCCACGGAGAACATGCAGCCCCCGGTCTTGGCCATCGTCCAGGTCTTGCCGCCGTCATTGGTGTAGTGTTGCGCGCCGTCGTCTCCGGCGCCGCCCCAGACACCGAATTTATCATTGTGGAAGGCGGCCATCCTCACCTTGACGCCGTCGATCGACTTGGGTATCAACACCTCCCACTGTCCCTGGGCCACGGCGGATACCGCGCCCACAACCAGAACCGCCATCAGTACAGCCGAAAAAATTGTCAACCTGCCATATTTCATCTCTGATTGCCTCCTAGATAACTCCATACACGTTTGCCTGTTCGCCCCTGTTTCTTCGAAGGGCAGGAGAGTTCGGCCGCCGCCTCGGCTTCGGGCCCTTCATCGGGCCCGAGTGCGGCCCCCACCGTTCCCTCCCTGGCCGCCGACATGCGCCCCCTACGCTGCCGGCGGGGTCGAATCCGTCGGACTGGTGATGCGGACGTTCATCCGCAGCAGGGCCTGCTGGATCGCCTGGGTGTAGCTGCCCGCGACCATGACCTGGTGGATGCCGACTATGTTCTGCAGGAACCGGTCGATCTCCTTGATCTTCACTTCCGCCCTGTTGGTACAGTACCTGCGCATCTTCGACGGGGGGTTCTCGAAGGAGGGACGGTTGGTGTCCTTCGCTCCCTCCTGAATCCTGCCGGGCCACATCAGGAAGTTTTTGAGGTCCTTGCTGAACCCGCCCAGGGTGACTTCCTCCCCGATGGGGAACTGGACTTCCGGCGTGGCGCCCCCCATTCCGTGGTAATCGCGGATGCTGTAGGGGAGCGGGTCGGCGTCGCGCCCCATGAATTGCACGGGGGCCACGCAGTGCCGCAGCACGGTGGTAGATCTTCCGGTGTCCACCGAAGAAGGGTTGTAGAAGTAGGAAGGCTTACGGCTGATTTCCTGCATGAACATGGACGTGATCATGCCGCAGACATCGGCCTCGCATGGAACGGCGAACCCGTCGTCGCGCAGGCGGGCGAAAGCGAGGCAGGGGTAGGGAAACTCCGGCTTGGGAGTGAAAGTGAAACTCAGGCAGTCTATCGAGATGCCGAAGAGGCCTTCCTTGTCCATGAGCGAGCGCATGAACACGTAGAGCTTGCAGGCGTCGAAAATGGCCTGGTCGGTGGCTTCGGTGACCTTGACGGCCTCTTTCTTCCACCGCTCCATTTCCTTCCGGGCCTTGGCCTCGTCGACCCCGGCAAGACCCGCTTTCAGTTCGTCGAGCGGCCGGTACGACAGGTGGACGCCCGTGTGCCTATAAACGTAATCCGCGTTGAGGCTGGGGGTCGGCACGCTGGTGGAATCGTAGGGGCGGCCGAAGATGAGGGCCTTCCTGCCTTCGAGCAGCATCGGCGCCACTGCCAGTTTCACCAGTTCGACCGCGTGCTGCTCGGAATTGGCGAGCATGGCCGTGGTGCCCTTCGAGCGGAAGGTTGCGGCCACGTCGGCTTCGAGCATGATCAGGTCGAGGTTGACGGGGAGAAGAATCACGGGCATGTCGAGCGTGCCCATGTATTCGGCATAGATCCCCGAGTTGAGGCCGCTCCCCGTCAGGCACATGAAGAGCGCGTGGGCTTCCTTGCCCTGGATGTACTTGCGGATTTCTTTAGGGTCGCGGTAGTCGACCTTGACGGTCTCGACCACGACGTCGTACTCCTTGATGCCCCGGATGGCTTCGATCAGCGAGCCGTGCGCCTCCGGGTTGCTGCTCAAGAGGAGGACCTTTCTCCCCTTCCCGGCATACGTGGGCCGGACCGGGCCCGGTGTTTCCTGTGCAACGGCAGAAACCGTCGGGAGCGCGCCGGCCATCCCGGCGATCGCCGTTGCTTTGATAAAATCACGTCTGCCTAAATGAATCAATCCATGGGTGCAATTTGCCATTCGAATCCCCCTCGTTTCATCAATTATAATAGATCAGCATATTTATCACAAATGGTCGCTTTTGGCCCCATTGACAGCCGATTCCGCGCATCCCGCGCCCTCTCCTGGCCGGGCCCCGTTGCGTCGACCGGGGAAGGAGGCGGCGGGGAACCAGATGGTTACCTGCTGTAATTCATCCTCGAGCGCCGGTACAGCTCCTCCCAGAAGGCCGGGGTGGATATTTTCAGGGCATTCAGGTTGAGATAGGAAGGCTTTTGCGGATTGCAGAACCTGTCCGCGTATCTCCTTGCCGCCTCCCGCTGTTCTTCTTCCGTCGAGGTCTCCGGGTCGAACGGATCGGGCATCACGCCTATGAGCAATTTGTCTCCAAACAGGTCATAGATTTTGTGCGTGTCGTTCATGGCCTGCGGGCCCCAGGAATCCCAGCCCGCGGCGATGATGTTCGGTACCTGCTTCATCAGCTGCCCGCAGCTGTGCAGGTTGCAGTGTTTGCCTTTCGAGTGCAGAAAATCGGTCACCCTTTTCATGTAGGGCACGATCATTTCATTGGCCACGGAGGGGGCAAAAAAGGTCTCTTTCTGCGATCCCCAGTCGTCATGGATGCAGAACCCGTCGAGCGCCGGGAAATGGGTGCAGAATTTATCGAAGATCCTGATATATAGATCGGTCGCCTTGTCAAAGAAGGCCTTGACGGCATCCTTCTGGTCTTCGTCGATCAGGGCCAGGGCCGCGTTTTCAAACTCCATGAAGGTGATAAGCCTTTCATACCAGCCCGTCATGAACCAGCAGACGTTGAATTTGCTGTCATCGAGATAGGAGGCATTGGCTTTGGCGCTCCCCTCCCAGTCCCAGGTCTCGATGTCGGGCCACACAATCTTGTCCGGCCATTCATTGAAATCCTCCATGAGCGGCTTGCCGGGACGGATCATGGAGCCGCCGGCAACGGGGACATACTCCCAGATCATTCCAAACATGTCCGGTCCGCCGCCGGTGTTCGGATCAAAAGGCTCGGCTTCCAGGACAAACGAACGGGCGATCGCATCGGGAATAATTCTCGGGCTGAGCAAACGGGTCTCGATCATGTCCGCGACCTGCCAGACCGGCTCCCCTCTCAGCAGGCCTTTCACCGCCTCCCTTGGAGAAACAGGATAGCTGTAGACTTTTCGCGCAGGCATGAAAGGGGATGCGGGGATCTCCTCCTTGACTTCCATTTCCTTGGGATCGAATTTTGGGACGGCCATGGTTATTTCCTCTCAAAAGCTTCCGTTGGCAGCCATCGGATGGCGGTTTGCTCCTTCTCAAGGAGCGCAGGATATCATGGGACCGGGTGGAAAACATCCAATCCTTTGAGGATCGTGGACACTGTCGCCGGATCGACGATGAGGAGCGGCCTTTGCGCCGTCGTGACCGAAAGCGGCAGGGAGGGGGCGCGGAGCGGAAAACGCCCTCTCCCTGGTTTTTCGGCCTAATCTGTTTTCGGGGCGGCTCCGCGACCGGCGGGCGACAGCCCGCCCCCGACCGTGCGCTTGAACTTGATCTCATCCCCGGACAATGTTCCCGTCCAGGATATGGTCACGTCCTGGCCGTTGACCTGGCGCACGTAGCTGAAGGAAACCTGGTTCCCCTCCGCCCTCCCCTCCCGGAATGCGATGGCCCCGGGCATTTGGCGGTTTTGGATGGTTCCCGTCAATCGGGAGCCATCGGTTTCCAGGTTCAGCTCGATCTGGTTTTCGCCCTCCTGGATGAGCCACTTTCCCGCGGCCCCTGACGACGCGGCGGACTTTTCTCTCCTGGCGGTGAGTTCGGTCCCGGCGCCGCCCGGTCCCGCCACCATGCCGCGCCCCGCGCCGATCCCCCGGCCGGCGCCCATGCCGCCGAACCCGCCGGTGATGGGTTCACCGTTATAGCTCCCGATGGAGGGGGGAGGCGTGACCGAACCGACCGGTTGGAACAGCATCTGAGCCATCAGGTACAGGTTGTTGTTCCACACCATGACCTCGTGGCCGCCGGTGTCGACATACCAGACATGATCCAGGTTCTCCTTGACCAGGGCCTGGTGGAGATTCCAGCTTCCCGTTATCAGGTTGTCCTTGTCGCCGCAACCGATCCACAGCAGGTTCAGCTTGTGATTGGCCTGCTGGATCTTTGGGATGTGGACGGTGGGCGGCTGGAGATTCGGTGCGGAGGAGAAGCCGCCGACCCATGCGAACTTGTCGATGTTGTTGATTCCAAAATTGAGGGCCTGCCCGCCCCCCATGGAGAGGCCGGCGAGGGCACGATGCTCCCGGTCGGTTTTCACGGGATAGCGCGACTCGATGAAGGGGATCAGGTCCTGCAGCAGGTCCGTTTCAAAAGGGGCGTAGTAATTGAAATCCGCCATGAAATTGCTCGATGGAGGTTCGGCGGAAGCCCGGCCGTTGGGCATAACGACGATCATGGGCACGGCCTTTTTGTCGGCGATGAGGTTGTCGAGGACCTTGTTCGCGGCGCAGAGGGTGGTCCAATGAGTTTCGTTGCCGCCGATGCCGTGCATCAGGTAGAGAACGGGGTATTTCCGGTTGGGATCGTAACCCGGGGGGGTGTAGACGACGGCTTTCCGGTCGATGCCGACGCTTTTGGAATAGTACGTTACGGTTTCCAGGTTCCCCTTCGGCGCTCCCGGCCGGACCTGGATGAAATCGGCGGGCGCATGATTGGGCAATGTGACCGCCGCCTGCGCCGATGCCTCCGCCGTGGAAGGCACCATCGGCAGAATGCCGATCGCCATCGGCGCCAATGCTCCCCAGAGCAGGCAGCGGGCCGCGAATGGCCGACCCGGTTTCGTGAATCGTTTCATGAAAAACCTCCTTTAAAGAGATGGATTGCTGCACGATCAAGCCGGCACGTATTCCGGCGATTTCCCCCTTCCCGGATGGTGTCCAACGGGAATCCCCCTGCAAAAAAGGCACGATCGTCACTCGGGATACGGTGGTGCCGGACGGCGGCGTGCAAGCCCGCATTTTCGCTTGGATGGAAGGCTATAGAAATCATCATTCCCTTGTCAAGAAACCTATCACAAAGGTGTGACAGGTATTATATGATGCTCCTGCTATCAATTGGAAACGTCAACACTAGGGCATCCGAAAAGAGCCCGTTCGGATTATGCCGTGCCGGCTTTTTCCCGGAGGTTTTCAAGGAGGTTGGAAATGATCAGGAGAAACACCCTCGTTATCTGCGCACTGCTGATGACGGCTTTCGTTGGGGTTTCACAGGCGGCGCCGTGCGACCGGGATTGCCTTGCCGGGTTCATCACGGGGTATGTCGACGCGCTTCTGGCCAACAACCCGGGCGCGCTGCCCCTGGCCGCCAATGTCAAGTACACCGAGGACACCAAGGAATTGAAGCCGGGCGAAGGCATATGGAAGAAGAGCCTGAAACCCACCCAGTACCGCAGGGACATCCTGGACGTCCGACAGGGCGTCGCGATCTCCTTCCTGGTGCTGGAGGAGAACAACGCCCCGATTCTCTATGTGGTGAGGCTGAAGATCGCCGACAACAAGATCACGGAAATCGAGAGCACGGTCGTGATGAACAGGGAAGAGGGGATGCTGTTCAACCCGGACAACCTCAAGACGGTCCGCCCGGAGATGCTGGCCAAGCCGGAAAAGGACCAGTTGAACACCCGGGAAGAGATGATCAAGATCGCCGTCACCTACCCGGAAGGGCTGAAGGTGGGAAGCTTCGTCAAGGTCGATTCCCCCATGGTACCCCATGCCTACCGCTATGAAAACGGGAACCTCATGGCGGGCCCGGGCTGCACCTTCTTCAAGGGCTGCGACGTGATGAAGACCCAGATGATCCCGAGGTTGTCGGGAATCCGGTACCGGCTCATGGCGGTCGACGAGGAAATGGGCGTGGTGTCGATAAGGATGAACTTCGGCCCCGGCTCCCTCTTCTCGGGCAAGGGGGAGCTGGACGTATGGCACTCCTTCAAGATCTTCGACGGCCAGATCCACGCCGCCGAAGCATTTTGTGAAACCGTCCCGCCGGGCACGAAATCCGGCTGGGAGAATGGGGCGGAGTACTGACCCCGCCGACTTCGGATTTCACGCGACACACCGGCCTCCTTCCCGGGGCCGGCGTGTCGCGTGGCGGCTCACGAACTTTCCGCGCTTCCCCGGACGTGGACGTCTCCCGGCCCGCGTTTCCTAGCGGGAGGCGATTTCCTCCTGCATGCGGAGGATCTGCTTGTCGTCCAGCCGGTACCCGAAGTAGAAGATCACGGCGGCGAGGATGCACGCGGCCGCCGGGATCAGCGTGATCATGGAACTGATGCCGCTGACCACGAGCGGGGTCGGGGTGGTATTCGCCACGAAACCGATCGCGGCCAGGCCGACGCTCAGGATGACGCTGCGCAGAAACACCCCTATCTTGATCGGGATGTTCATCAGGGCCATGGTGAACGCGCGGATGTTTTTTCCCGTTTTCCACTCCCCGTAGATGACCGTATCGGAAAAGATCGCCGTGAGCATGGAGACGGCGATCGAGTACACCAGCATGGCCAGGCTGCATACGAGGGTGAATCCCCAGGAGGTGCCGCCGGTCAGCCTGGCGAGGGAATAGAGGAGCCCCGCCATCAGGAGAAACATCCAGTAGCACTTGCGCTTGCCGATCCTGACGCCGATCCAGCTGGCAACGAGCGAGCCGACGAACCGTCCGATGCTGGTGACGAGGATGAACATGGAAACGAACGACGGGTCGCTGCCGACATAGGTGAAGTAATAGACCGCCAGCGCCGTCACCAGGAACAGGCCGGTGATGTTGAAGGTCTGGGCGATGATCAGGTAAAGCAGCGGGGGGTTCTTGAATACCAGTCCCACGATTTCGCGAAGCGATAGCCCGCCGCCCCGGGCGCCGGCGGCCGCCTCGTCATACGGGTCCCTGCCGGTGGTGAGACGGTAGATGTACAGGTAGCCGAGGATGGCCGTCACCCCGAATACGGCCGTCGCGATTGTGAAGCCGCTGATGGGGTTGGTCAGGCGGCCGAAGTAGACGATGAGGGGCATGCCGGTGAAGGAAAAGAGGAGCCCGCCCGCGGCCATCCCCTGCGCCCGGCTGCTCGAAAGGATGGTCCTCTCGTCCGGAAGCGTGCTCAGCCGCCCCACCATCGACCCGTTCGCCGCGGAAACGACGTTCCACAGCAGGTGACTGATTATGAAGCCGAAGATGATGATGGCGGCCGCGGTGAAATCGGTGCCGATTTTCGTGAACTGCAGCACCACAAAGGGGAGGAAGAGGAGCGGCCCTATCAGGAACCACGAGCGGTATTTCCCCCCGAACCTAAGGGTGACTTTCTGCAGGATGACGCCTCCGGCCAGGGCGCAGACGATGTCGGCCAGGCTCGTGATGGTGAGGATCCTGCCGAAGATGGCCAGGGAGAACCCGGCGTGATCGGTCAGAAACGCCGCGAAGAAATAGACCTCCATGCTGGTCAGCATGACGAAAAACAGATCGGCGATTCCATAGCTGTAAAGCAACGGTTTGCTCAGTCGATCATCCATTCAGGGACTCCTCTTCTTGGGTCTTGCCGCACCATAGATACCGGCATTATTCACGGCAACAGCCGCGCCTACAACAAAATTGACTCGAAAACCCGATTCTTTCGAGCGGGTATCGGTTTCCCGCCCTCCGGGACATGTGCGCCGTCTTATCCTGGTGTAAAATGATACCCATCGTTTAGAGTGGTTGCCCGGCCATACAGGCGCACCATGTTCTTGCATGACCCGGCGCGGGCGACGGCGTCCGGGATTGTCCGAAGCTGCATCGGTACACAACAGACACGAGAGGAGCGGGAATGAACAGGTACGGGGTTATTGCTTTCTTGGCGGTGATTGCATTTGCGGGTTACGCCGCAATCGGCCGAAGCGGAGCGCAGTCCGGCAAGGCCCCTTCATTGAAGGCCGGCCAGACATTTCGCGATTGCGGCTCCTGCCCGGAAATGGTGGTGATCCCGCCGGGTTCCTTCATCATGGGAACGCCGGAGGGCGAAGAGTTTCGACGCGATCATGAAGTCCAGCACAAGGTCACCATTGCGCGCCAATTCGCGGTGAGTAAAACGGAAGTGACCTGGGATCAATGGGAGGCCTGTGTGCAGGACGGTGCGTGCGACGGTGTGGCCGTCGAGAACGCCCTGCGGCTCGACCGTGATGGAAAGCCCGACAAGGATTTCAAGGACTGGGGACGCGGCACGCGGCCCGTCGTCGGGGTGAGTTGGTATGATGCGAAGGTGTATGTCGGATGGCTCAACAGGCGAACGGGCAGTGACGACGCCTATCGGTTGCTGTCCGAAGCCGAATGGGAATATGCCGCGCGCGGCGGCACCACCACGGCGTTTCCCTGGGGTGATGTCCTGGACCACAATTACGGAAACTTCGGCATCCCCGGTCCGGGGCTGGGCGGCAAAGCCGAAGGGCGCGATGTCTGGCTGGACGAGACGGCGCCGGTCGCTTCATTCCCCCCGAACCCGTTCGGCCTGTATGATATGCATGGCAATTGTTTCGAGTGGGTGGAAGACTGTTACCTCGCGGATCTTACAAACGCCCCCGCCGATGGTTCGGCAAACAAGCAAGGCAGCTGCAGTTCGCGCATGTTCCGCTCGGGATCCTTTGTCAGCAATCCCGTGATGCATCGATCGGGCAATCGCGTACGCGGTTACGTGCCGACGACGCGCGGCCGCAACTATTTGACCATTCGCGTTGCGAAGACGCTTCCATAGAGGCTGGGAAGTCAGCGTCGGCAGGAAGCCCGGGAAACCGGTGAAACGCTCCGGATGCGACAAATGTCGGAGTGTCCGAAAGCGATAGGGATGGCCTGGTCTTCGCGGTGGTCCCTGTCCTGGCTTGGGAAAAGAGGCGGCGGTACAAGCGAAATCGTGCTTGAACGCGCCTTCCCCCCGCCACGGTCAGGCCGGCGGGAGACGACTACCCGCGGGCGGGGGAAGAGGGGCGGAAGAGGGCGAGCAGTTTTTTTCGGGCCAGGCCGGCCGCGGCCGCGGGGCCGTGCCGGCGCAGGTAGCGGACGAAGGTGCCGATCGGACGCAGGCGGAGGCAGCGGCGCTGCAACTTGAAGGATCGGGCGGGGGAGAGCGCGCGGTAGCGGTCCCAGAGGGGGGTCGAGACGCTGTCGAAGTAGAGCCAGGGTTTGTCATGGCCGGCCAGGTGGAGGATGGCCGCGTCGCGGCCGACGGCTTCCAGGGAGGGGTAGGAGGTCCCGAAGAAGCGGTTGATGCGCTCGACGGGGTATTGGTGTTTCTGGGACAGGAGGAGGTGTAAGCAGTTGTAGCGTATCGGCAGGAGGCGCACCCTGCCGGCCAGGAGGAGGTTCAGGCAGTCCTGGTCCATGTAGGTCAGGTCGGGCCTCGTCAGGCGCATCTCCTCGAGGACTTCCGGCGCCCCCTCTTCCCGCAGTTGTTTCAGGTTGAGGAGCATGACCCCGCTGTTGAAGTATTGGGGGATGTCGAACGCGTTATCTTCGAGGATGATGTCCTTGACGGCCGCCATCGGGCAATCCCCGAGCTCGGTCTCATACAGGGCGCGGAGGTCTTCCCGGACCAGGATGTCGCTGTCGAGGTAGAGCGCCCGGTCCAGGTGCGGGAGCAGGTGCGGCAGGTCGAACTTCAGGCAGGCGGCGTTGGTTATGTGGAAGGCATTGGGGATGTCGGCATATTTCCCCGCCGGGGCTTCGACGATGTGGATGGCGACCCCGGGATCGTCGAACGCGCGGAGGATGCCGACGTCGACCGAAGGGTCGGCGGGGACGATGTAAATCTCGTAGCGGGTGTCCCGGTGGCGGTGATGCAGCACAGAGGCGATGGTGACCGCGGTGGGGACCACGTAATGGCGGTCGCAGATGAAGGCCAATGCGACCGGGGCCGCTGCAGGGGAATCCCGGAACGGTTCATCGAACGGGCCGGTTTTCACGGACTCGTCAGGTACAATATTGCGATTCAATCGACCCTCTTGCTCCCATATTGGGGGTAAAATGGGCGAGGGTCAAGGGAGAAGCCGGTCTTGCCGTGGAAGTGGACGGAAGCCGGATCGAAGGGGCCACGGATTTTTCCCCGCGACGAGGCAAGCGGCCGTCTCTCCCGTTCACTCTTTGCTCCGCCGGGAGCGGTTCGAGCGGGCGCCCGCTGGCGGAGCCCATGTGCTATACCTGTCTC
>FZPS01000102.1_pt502 | contig 11176 bp, 11 predicted proteins | sample 1817821 | NCBI WGS metagenome assembly FZPS01 (sample SAMEA104158645, study PRJEB21678) | metagenome | place: Germany | collected 2015-04-21 | reverse complement strand
GTTCTGACATAACGTCATCAAGTAAAAGAATAGGAATTCTTCCTGTGTTTTTTTTCATTATTTCAATCTCTGCAATCTTTAAAGACAATACAGCCGTTCTCTTCTGCCCTTGAGAGCCATATTTTTTTAGTTCCAGGTCATTAAGCCTGAAACTTATATCATCTCTGTGAGGGCCAATAAGGCTAACTTCCCTTTCTATTTCCCTCTGCATTATCTTTTCCAGTGTTTTTATGTAAGTTTCTTTAATGTGCCTTTCATCGTATTCATTAAGCTCTATTGTATTCTCATACTCCAAGACAAGTTGCTCCTTATACTCAGAAATGTATGCATGGCTTTCATTGGCAAGGTCTTTCAATACATCTATAAACTTTATTCTTTCAGCAATTATTTTAGAGCCATATTCAGCAATCTGTTCATTCCAGACAAAAAGGACATCCTTCTGTTTTGGGTTTTTCTTTATCTGCTTCAGCTGCACGTTCTTTTGAGCTGTCAGTTTTGTATACTGTTGCAGGTTGTAATAGTAAAGAGGATTCAACTGGCTTATAGCTATATCAAGAAATCTTCTTCGTCTTGAAGGGCCATCTGAAAGAATCAGCAAGTCCTCAGGACAAAAAAGGACACATAAAAGCGCACCCATAAGCTGTCCAGATTTTCGTAAAAATATGCCATTGACAGCTATAGCTTTCTGCTTCTGTCTGTCATATCTGATAAAAATTTTGTCGGTTGCATCATTCTTAATACCGACATTCACAGTAAAATATTCCTTTTCATGATTTATCATCTCAATATCTTTCGATGTTCTAAAAGATTTGCCAACGGAACAGATGTATATGGATTCCAGAAGATTCGTCTTACCCTGTCCGTTCAAACCCTGAAAGATATTAATTCCATCACAAAAATTCAATTCAATATCTTTATAGTTTCGGAAATTTTCCAATCTTATAGAATCAACTATCAATGTCTTCACCGCTTGCAGAAACAACAAAGGTTCGACCAAAAATATCAACCCTGTCCCCAGGTCTTAGCTTCCTTCCTCTTCTTGTTTCTATTTCGCCATTAACGTAAACATCCTCACCAGTAATAATTTCACGTGCAGTACCGCCTGTATCGGCGATACCACACCATTTTAAAAACTGATCTAGTTTGATGTATTCGGTATTAATCAGTATTTTAGTTTCGCCCATAAATTATCAAAACCTCTTATTCTAATTACAATTTCAATCTCACTGGCATTACCAGAAATACATAATCGTCATACTCCTCGCCTCTTACAATACATGGTCCCAAACTGGTTGTAAAGTGCAGGGATATGGTTTCATCGTCAATTACCTTAAGGCAGTCAATAAAATTTGAAGTGTTAAACCCTATTGTTAAGCTTGACCCGTTTACTTGGGCAGGAAGCCTTTCTTCCGAGTGCCCTCTTTCTGCCTTAGCCGATATTACTATTTCGTCCATGTCTGTAGTCAGCACCATTGGATACTTGGAACTGTCCTGCATAACAAGAGCGGAACGCTCAATTGCATGAAGAAAATCTTTTGTTGATACTACAACACGCAGTTTATCCTCTCTAGGAATTAAATCCCTGTACTTCAAGTACTCGCTATTTATCAATCGGGATATTATTTTAAAATGGCTGTTGTAAAACATCACCTGTGTTTTAGACCAGGCCATGGACATGTTTTCATTCGTAATCTGCAGTACCTTGTATACCTCGTTGAGTATCCTGGTTGGCACAAGGATCTTGAACTCTTTTTCGTTTTCCATGGAAGTGTGCTTTATAGCCATCTTGCTGTTACAAAGAGCGACAAAATTTACTGTCTTTCCTTCCTTGTCAATGAAAACGCCCTTAAACATTGGCTTGGAATCATCATCCGCTGTTGCAAATATACTTTGCTTTATGAGACTTCTAAGAATTTCATTTTCAAAAGTTACCGATTCCTCTTCGTCAATGAAGTTGACCTGTGGGTATTCATCTATATCCATCATGGATATTTCAAATCTAGCCTTTCCACTGGTTATAATGACAAGATTGTTAGCCTCAGAAGTTTCTATTGTAACGTATATATCGGGCAGTTTCCTTACAATATCTCCAAATGTCTTTGAAGAAACAAGTACAGAACCCACTTCTTCTATTATTGCAGGTATTTCATAAGTTATACCAAGATCCAGGTCATTAGCAGTCATCTTAAGTTCTTCTATAACTTCTATCAATATGCCTTCTAGTATAGGCATGGTTGTTTTTCCTGATATAGCTCTCTGCACTACGTTAATAGCTTCTACCAAATTGTCTCTATTGCATGTGAATTTCATATGGCATCCTCCCTGTATGTATTATTATATATATTTCTTTTTAGTAGTATTAGTAGTAGGGGTTGTGCAAAATGTGGATAAGTATTTTTCCTACTATTATATATATCATTTTTTTGTCTGTGAAACAACTGTCAATAACTTGGGGATAACTCATGTTTTTATACACAGCTTATCAACAGAAGTTTTTTGAATGAATCTATCCACAAGTTATCCACAGGAAGTTGTGCACTTATCAACAGATTTCTGTTGATAACTTGTGGATAAGGTTGAAATCAGCAGACAATTGACTTTTTTATTTCCTCTATCGTGTCTCTAAGATCAAAACTCTCTTCACACTTTTTTGTTATCTGTTCGTGAGCATACATAACTGTTGTATGGTTTTTTCCTCCGAAGGCTTCTCCTATTTCAGGAAAAGACAGATTGGAAAGTTCACGGCACAAATACATTGCTATCTGTCTTGGAAAAGCTATTTCCTTGTTTCTCTTCTTTGACAGTATGTCCTCAACAGTGAGATTATAATACCTTGAAACCACATCTATAATAACCTTTGGGGTAATTTCCTTTGTTTCAGTTTTCTGTAAGTGTCTTAATGCTTCTCTTGCCAGGTTCAAATCTATTTTTCTTCCTTGTGAGGAGGATATTGTCAGGTGGTTGATTATACCTTCCAGTTCTCTTATGTTGTCTCCTGTTTGGAATGCAATATGTTCCAAAATGTTTTTCTCGACAATAATATTGTTTTCATCGGCTTTTCTTTTCAAAATGGCCACCTTTGTCTCAAAGTCAGGTGCCTGTATGTCGGCTATGAGTCCCCAGGCAAATCTTGTACGCAAACGGTCTTCAAGTATGCTTATCTCATTAATCGGTCTGTCACTCGACACAACAATCTGTTTGCCATCGCTGTAGAGAGAGTTGAATGTATAGAAAAACTCTTCCTGTGTTCTTTCACGTCTTGATATGAACTGAATATCGTCAATCAGAAGTACGTCAATCTTTCTATACTTGTTTCTAAACTCATCATTCTTTTTTTGTTCGAGCGCCTCAATAAATTCGTTTGTAAATGTCTCAGATGTGACATACAGCACCTTTTGGTTAGGATCTTTGTTTAATATCTCGTTTCCAATTGCATGCATAAGATGGGTTTTGCCAAGCCCGGATTGTCCATATATAAACAATGGATTATATGCCTTGCCTGGACTTGATGATATGGCAACGGCGGCAGCATAAGCCATACGGTTACTGTTGCCTGTTATAAAAGAATCAAAGGTATATCTGCCATTCAGATGGGAGTTGAACCTTGGTATTATTTGCTTGTTTTCCTGCTCCTTTTTCTTGTATTGATCGGGCAAATAAAAATGCAATCTATATTCTTTGCCTGTGTGCAAAGTAATTGCATTTCTAATCTGTGGATAAAACTTGTTTTCTATTGTGTTTAACAGGAATGCTTCTGGAACTTCAAAGGCTATTATGTCCTCTGTTATTTCCAATGGAGTTATACTCATAATATACGCATTGAACAATGTTGGCTGTATGTCCGCACTTAACGTATTCAGGCATTTTTTCCATATGTTTTCTAAAGAATCTGTCATTAATATTCCTCCATCTTATGTATCAATAATTCATTTTGAGTCAAAAAAATACTTGTGTACTTGTCTATTGAAGCACACATTAACCTTATAACGTTCTATTTCTCATTAGTAATCTGATAATTTTATCTTATGTATAATCATGAACTGTTCTGATAAGAACGTATAAATAATATAACAAATAAACATACCGAGTGCAACAGAATTTTAAAAGCAGAAAGAGACTGAATGCTGTCATAAATATGCATGATTTCAATGTTTTGTGGTAAAGTGCATTATTAAATACTGTATATAGAAACAATCATGAAAATAATTCACAATTAAATTTGATACCCATATTTTTGTCTCTCCTACGTTCTGCGAAGGCAAACAGTTTTATTGACAGAATTAAAAACTTTATATATAATAACGCTGATTTGGATGTATTTATGGATCCAATTAGAATACACGTTGGAGGTGATGTAGAAATGCTTAGAACATATCAGCCAAAGAAAAGAAAGAGAAGCAAACTTCATGGATTCAGAGCAAGAATGAAAACAAGAGGCGGAAGAAAGGTCCTGAAAGCTAGAAGAAGAAAGGGAAGAAAAATTCTGTCTGCGTAAAATCAAGGGTTTTACGCAGCGGTGTTTGGAGATAGATGTTTATGAAAAACATGGTTTCGCTTAAAACAAACAGAGAGTTCTCAAGAGTCTTTAAAAAGGGCAAGTACAAGGCAGGAAAACATATTGTGGTGTATGCATTGGAAAACGGTTTTTCATACAACAGAGTGGGCATCTCCATCAGCAAGAAAGTTGGCATTGCTGTACAAAGAAACAGAGTCAAAAGACTAATTCGCGAAAGTTACAGATTGAGTGAAGACAGCATATTGACAGGATACGACATAGTAATTTTGGTAAAGTCGACCGTCCGGGCAGCAAAAACACCAAACAACAGACTAAAGGCCGTTTCTTTGCCGTCGTTTCATGATATAGATAGCGAATTCAAGAAGCTTGGTATGAAACTGGGAATTTTCAAAAAAGAAGAAAGTGATTAAGCTGAAAAGGGTATTAATTTGGATCATCGGCATATATAAAAAATATTTGTCACCTTTGAAAAGACCTTGCTGCAGGTTTTATCCTACATGTTCATCGTATGCAATTGAAGCAATAGAAAAACATGGCGCTGTAAAAGGACTTGTGATGTCAATTTGGAGAATTTTAAGGTGCAATCCTTTTAACAAAGGAGGATATGACCCTGTAAAATAAGTAAAAGGAAGTGTAGCATAACTTGAATTTTATAATCAAGCCGTTCGGAGTACTAATGAAACTGATATATGACACAATTGCCTTTCAAAGCTATGGGCTTACTTTGATATATTTCACAATATTCGTAAGAATATTGCTTTTTCCCCTTAACTTGAAACAGCAAAAGTCATTGCTCAGAAATCAGGAACTCCAACCAGAAATAGAAGAACTAAGACGACTGTACAAAAATGACAAGGAAAAATTAAATGAGGAGCAGATGAAGTTATACCAAAAGTATAACATAAATCCCATGGCAGGTTGCTTGCCTACGTTGATTCAATTCCCACTTATTATTTCGTTGTATCGCATAGTAACCCAGCCATTGACCTATATATCCGGTGTTTCCATTACCGCAATAACCGCACTTCAAAAATTTGTGGCAAATGCCCAGAACATATCAAAAAGTAAAGCTGTAAGCGAAATAGTAATCAATGACTTTTTCCTAAAGAATACGGACAAGCTGGCGGAAGTGTCGGAACACATTACCGGAGGACAGCTCCTGAACATGAAGTTCTTGAAGATATTTGATCTTGGTATGACGCCATCCCTGTCAAAGTTGTTTTCAGATCCAAAGGTTTATTTGCCCTTGCTTTTGATACCAATTATATCCGCACTAACGTCATATCTTATACAAAAGACCACAACAGCAAACAGCGCTAATAAGAAAAAGAAGGAAGACGAAAAAGAGAAAGCATCTAATCCTTTGGAAACGATGACCAAAATCATGCCGATAATATCATTGCTCATTACATTCAATGTTCCTGCAGGTGTAGGTCTGTACTGGATAATAGGCAATGTACTTGGAATAGGACAGAATTATATAACTAAGAAAGTTTTTCAAAAAAAGAAAGAAGGTAATGTATAATGGCAAAGAGTGTTGAAAAAAGCGGACGTACAGTAGACGAAGCCATTAATGCGGCTTTGGCGGAACTCAATATTGACCTTGAAGATGCGGAAGTAGATATTCTTGATGAAGGTTCAAAAGCAGTATTGGGTTTGTTTGGAGGCAAGGAAGCTAGAGTCAGAGTTACGGAAAACAAACCGGATAGTAAGGTATTGAGAGAGTTTTTAGGTATTGTTGTGGATACAATGGACGTTGAGGTAAGATTGAATATTGAGAATAACGAAGATGCATTGAGGGCTGACATCTATGGCGAGGATGTTGCATTCCTTATAGGCAGGCATGGAGACACTCTCCAGGCGCTTAATTATCTCTCCAACCTGATTATCAACAAGGAAAAGGAAAATTACAGACGTGTTATTGTTGACGTGGAAGATTACAGAAAGAAGAAAGAAGAAAATCTAAGAAGCCTTGCAAACAGAACCGCAGCAAAAGTTGTCAGATACAGAAGACCTGTTTCTCTTGATCCTATGCAGGCATATGAAAGAAGAATAATCCACACTGAACTGCAGAATCATGAATATGTAGAGACCGTAAGTCAGGGAGAAGAGCCAAACAGGTGTGTAACAGTTAGATTGAAACCTAATGCAAATCTTCGCAACAACAAATACAGAGGTTCATATAGAAAGAGATACTAATGAACTATGTTGAAGACACAATAGCAGCAATTTCAACACCGCCCGGAAGAGGCGGAATCGGCATAATAAGAATAAGTGGGAAGGAATCAGTAGCCATTGCAAACAGGATATTTTGCATGGCTTATGGTCGTTTAGGGGACTTTGTTCTAAACATGCCAACCCACACCATAAAGTATGGATTTATCAGGGATCCGGAAAGCGGCGAGATTCTTGACGAATGTATGCTGACGAGAATGGATGCTCCTAACACATATACCAAGGAAGATGTTATAGAGATAAACTGTCATGGCAGCTATGCAGTATTAAGAAGGGTTCTGGAGCTGGTATTCCGCATGGGAGCAAGAAGTGCCGAGCCGGGTGAGTTTACAAAGCGTGCATTTTTGAACGGTAGAATAGACTTGTCCGAAGCGGAAGCTGTCATGGACCTAATAAATTCTCATACCGAAGAGGCTAGAAAAGCAGCAATAGATCAGCTTGGTGGAAGATTGTCAAAACAGATAGAGAGAATCAGACAGGGGCTGGTCTCGGTGCTTGCTGAAATTGAAGTAAATATAGATTATCCGGAATACGAATCTGAACTCGTTACTGCAGATGTAACAATGAAAACCCTGAATAGTGTTATTATTGAACTTGAGGATCTGTCTAAAAGCTACAGACAGGGAAGATTGATAAGGGAAGGCCTGAAGATAACTATTGCAGGAAAACCAAACGTAGGCAAATCGTCCCTTATGAACGCACTTACAGGATACAACAGGGCAATAGTATCTTCCATACCTGGAACCACTAGGGATACGATTGAAGAATATATTGAAATTGACGGAATACCTGTTATTTTAACTGATACCGCCGGTATCAGGGAAACAGAAGATGTAATAGAACAAATAGGAGTTAAAAGGGCAGAAGAAAAGATAGAAGAAGCAGATATTGTAATATACATGATAGACAGTACCGAACCTGATATTGAAGAAAAGATACTGTCCATAAAGAAACCGCTCATAGTAATACTCAACAAAATTGACATTGAAACGAATTACCTCGAAGAACTTGGAAGAAAATTAAAGAATTACGACGTTATTGAAACATCACTTACAGAAGACATAGGCGTAAAAGAAGTTTTCGACAGGATAAAAAAGTATTTTTCTGAAGAGAAAATTGGAATAAACACTGAAAACATAATTACAAACGCAAGACACAAAACCCTTATAGACACAAGCCTTGCATCACTAAAGAAAGCCGTTGAAAACTACAACACTGGAATGCCTCTGGATATTATAGCCTTTGACATATGGAATGGCGTGAATACTTTAGGAGAGATTACAGGGGCTTCGGTAAACGAAGAAGTATTGAACAACATTTTTTCGAGATTTTGTCTTGGTAAATAGGAAGGGAACAAAATTGAGATTTATAGCTGGAGAATATGATGTCGCAGTTATTGGAGCAGGCCATGCAGGTTGCGAGGCTGCCTTGGCTTGTGCTAAACTTGGCGTTAAAACCGTAATATTTGCAATGAATCTGGACAGTGTAGCCAACATGGCATGCAATCCCAGTATTGGTGGCTCTGCAAAGGGTCAGCTGGTTAGAGAGATTGATGCCTTAGGTGGCGTTATGGCCAAAATTGTAGATAAATCAGCAATTCAGATAAGGATGCTCAACAAGGGAAAAGGACCTGCTGTACAGTCTTTAAGAGCTCAGATAGACAGGAGAAAGTATCAGCAGGAAATGAAGCATGTTCTGGAACTACAGGAAAACCTTGATCTGAAACAGGCTGAAATTGTTGATATGGAAACTGTTGAGGAAGATGGAGTAAGGAAGGTTACCCATGTGGTGACTCATACCGGTGCTGTCTACAAATGCAAGTCTGCCATTGTATGCACGGGTACTTTTTTGAATGGAAGAATAATAATTGGTGATGTCAGTTTCCAGAGCGGGCCTGACGGACTGTTTCCATCCATTCGATTGTCTGATACTTTAACAAATCTGGGATTTAAATTGATAAGACTTAAAACAGGTACTCCTGCCAGGGTAAATAGAAGGAGCATAGACTTTTCCAACATGGTTCCCCAGCCCGGAGATGAGGAGGCAGTCCCCTTCTCTTTCGAGACCGAAGAATTGGAAATAGACCAGATACCCTGCTGGCTTACCCATACTAATATAAAGACAAAGGAAATAATACTTGAAAATATACACCGGTCTCCAATGTACAACGGATCTATTGAAGGAATTGGTCCTAGGTATTGTCCTTCATTGGAAGATAAGATGGTTAGGTTTTCAGACAAGGACAGGCATCAGGTTTTTGTTGAGCCAATGGGTGCCGATACGGAAGAGATGTATCTTCAGGGCATGTCTTCAAGCCTTCCTGAGGATGTACAGATTGAGTTTATGAGAAGTGTTGAAGGTCTTGAGAATGTTTCCGTTATGAGGCCTGCATATGCAATAGAATATGATGCAATAGATGCAAGGGTTTTGAAACTGACTCTTGAGAGCAGGTTCGTGGATGGACTGTATTTTGCCGGACAGATAAACGGTTCATCAGGTTATGAGGAAGCTGCCGCCCAAGGTCTTGTTGCGGGCATAAACTGTGCCTTGAAGCTTCAGGGAAAGGACCCTCTTTTTATTGACAGATCCGAAGCATATATAGGTGTACTCATAGATGACCTGGTAACAAGAGGCACAAGGGAGCCTTACAGAATGATGACATCAGCAAGTGAATACAGGCTTCTTTTAAGGCAGGATAATGCGGATGAAAGACTTACTGAGAAAGGATACAAAGTCGGACTGATATCTGAAGAAAGATATGCTAACTTTAAGGAAAAATACAGGCTTGTAAAAGTAGAACTTGACAGGTTGTCAAAGACACATGTATCTCCTACCCCAAGTGTAATAGAGTATATGGAGAAAATAGGGTCAACTCCTTTGAAAAGCGGTGCTTCGTTGGAAGATCTTTTGAAAAGACCTGAAGTTGACTATGAAGATGTGTTGGCAATTGAGGAACTCAACTTAAAAGACAAGGGTCTTGATTACGAAAGAAAGTATCTACCTAAAAGCGTAATAGAACAGGTGTGTATCAACGTCAAATACTCAGGATATATAAAGCTTCAGCTTCAGCAGGTGGAGCAGTTCAAAAAGCTGGAGAAGAAACTTCTACCTGAAGACATTGATTACGATGAAATCAGCAATCTAAGCATGGAGGCAAGAGAGAAGCTAAGTAAAGTAAGGCCTGCCTCCATCGGACAGGCAAGCAGGATACTGGGAGTATCTCCTGCGGATATTACCGCTTTGTATATCTATCTGACAAGAAGGAAGGAAAAATAATGAATAAAAAGGCTGTTGAGATGCTTTACGAAGGTGCAAAAAGGTTTGGTATACAACTGTCGGATGAACAGGTGACGATGTTTCGCTCCTATTCTTCGATGCTTAAGGAAAGAAACAAGGTTGTAAATCTTACTGCTATTACTGAAGATGAGGATATTGCAGTGAAGCACTTTCTTGATTCTCTTACCTTGTATCCATATATACAGGAGCTTAAGGGTAAAAGCCTTGTTGACATAGGTACGGGTGCAGGTTTTCCCGGCATACCTCTGAAAATAGTTTGCCCGGATTTGAAAATTACCCTTGTGGACTCCTTGATAAAAAGGGTGGCTTTTTTAAATGATGTGGTGGACGAGCTTGGCCTCAAGGATATTAATGCCATTCATGCCAGAGCTGAAGAGATAGGAAAGAATAAAGAACATAGGGAAAGGTATGATTTTGCTACAGCCAGGGCTGTTGCACAAATGCCTGTACTGCTTGAGTACTGTATTCCACTTGTAAAGGTTAACGGTTATTTTCTGGCCATGAAGGGGGCAAAAGAAGAGGATAACTACGAAAAAGCGTTGGAAGTACTGGGTGGAATATTTTATAAAAAGGAATTTCTTGAGCTGGAAAAAGACGATGAAGTTATACAAAGAATAATATATATTTTCAAAAAGGATAAAAAGACTTCGACAAATTATCCAAGAAAACCTGGTGTACCGACAAAAAAGCCTCTTATTTGATAGGTATTTTTGTCGAAGCATGTCGAAAATGTCGAAAAAATCAAGTTTCTCACTTTTGTGTAGTGTTGAAAAATATATGTGGACAAGTATAATGAAAAATACTATACAAAAACTGAAAGAAGAAGTGATTTTGTGAGACTGAGAGACTTGAGAAAGAGCGTTGAACAAAAGAAGGATTACCAGGAAAATGTAGTTCGAATACCTCTTGATCGTCTCAGATGTAGTCCTTTTCAACCGCGAAAGATTTTTCAAACTTTGTCCTTGAATGAATTGTCTGAGTCAATTAGGGAGTTTGGAGTTCTTCAGCCTATTCTTGTCAGGGATATGGGCGATGGTTATTATGAGATTATATCTGGCGAAAGAAGGTACAGGGCATCTCTAATAGCGGGAAAAACAGATATTCCTGCGATTGTATTAAGTATTAATG
>FZPS01000082.1_pt258 | contig 11181 bp, 9 predicted proteins | sample 1817821 | NCBI WGS metagenome assembly FZPS01 (sample SAMEA104158645, study PRJEB21678) | metagenome | place: Germany | collected 2015-04-21 | reverse complement strand
CTTTGGGGCTGGTCAAGCCGGCCAGAGGCCGGGAATTTATATAATGATGATATATAGTTAACTTACTAACGACAGATACTACACGTGAAAACTAAATTGGAACTGAACCGCAAAGCAGGCTTTACCTTGATTGAGTTACTGGTTGTGATAGCGATTATAGCTATCTTGGCCGGTATGATTTTGCCAGCCCTTAGCAAGGCCAAGGCCAAGGCGCAGGGCATTACCTGTATGAACAATCATAAGCAGTTGGCTCTGGCCTGGAAGCTTTATGCGGATGACAACAATGATAATGTCTGTTTTGCCTATGCTAGCAATGAGCAAAGCCAGCCTGCCAACTACACGCTGGGTAAATCCTTTATTGGTGGTTCCATGAATTACTCGGGTTCAAACCCGGCTAACTATGAGATCACCAACAACATCACTCGCAGCCCACTCCATCAGTATGCGAAGGCTCCCAGTATCTGGAAGTGCCCTGCCGATAAATCGACCGTTCAGGTGAGCGCCGGCCGCCAGGCGGGCTCCAGAAGCCGCATTCGCAGCATGAGCATGAACACCTTTGTGGGCGGGCAGACTGATAACTATGTGAATGTGGATTCGGGTTGGCATGTTGGCGAGGTCAAGCTCTACACCAAGACCAGCTCCATGAGGCGTCCCTCCTCTACCTGGATTATCCTGGATGAGCGTGAGGACAGCATCAATGACTCGGTCTTCATTGTGGACGTGACTCGTCTGGTTGATCCAAACTATACGAGTTATCTGATTGTCGATTATCCGGCGGCCTACCATGGTAACGCGGGCGGATTTTCCTTTGCCGATGCTCACTCTGAGCTCAAGGGTTGGAGGGATACGCGGACGGCGCCGCAGTTGCGGAAGGGAGAATTCCTGCAGTTTAGCGTGGCCAGTCCGGATAACCCTGACGTGCGATGGATGCGTGAGCGCACGACTGAGCCGGAGAACCGCTAAGCGCAGCCTTTAGGAAAGGCAATTTCAGGAAAACGAGGAGGCATAAACCCCCTCGTTTTTTTTATTTGCCGGCAGGTAATCGGATTTTTGATTTCTCTTCTCAACGCTTGCAATAGAGGGAGTTTCCTGTTGTAATATCCCGCGTGTTGCAACAAAAGACATTGAGGCAACCGGCCTATCTTTCCGGCACAGGGCTGCATACGGGCAATCGAGTTAATTTGGCGATTCTGCCAGCGCCTGAAAATACGGGAATCGTTTTCCGAAGGACGGATTTGGAGGGTAAGCCGGAAATTGAGGCGAAAATTGAAAACGTGGTGGAGACCAGCCGCTCCACGACCCTGGGCAAAGGCAACATCCGTATCCATACGGTGGAGCATCTCCTGGCCTCCCTGCTGGCGCTGGAGATCAATAACGCCTATGTGGAGCTGGACTCCTGCGAGCCGCCTATCTGCGATGGCAGCGCGCGTGAGTTCGTGCGGTTGATTCAGGTCTCGGGCATTGAGCTGCAGGCGGCGCCGGTGGAGCCGATTCTGCTATCCTCGCCGATTGAGTTTACCGTGGGCGAGACGCAGATGATCGCTTTCCCGCATGACCGGCTCAAGATTTCCTGTACCAGCGCCGATAAGAAGGGCCGCTTCACCCAGTTCTACAGCCTGGAGGTGACGCCGGAGTCATATGTCCGTGATTTGGCCAGTGCGCGTACTTTTTGTTTTTTTGAGGAGATTGAGGGGCTTATCCGTGGCGGGCTGATCAAGGGGGGCGCGTTGGAGAATGCGGTCGTCATTCGCGATGACGCGATTTTGACGACTGAGCCTCTCCGTTACGCCGATGAATTTGTCCGTCATAAAATCCTCGATATTGTGGGTGATCTCTCGTTATTGGGGCGGCCTCTTTGCGCCCATGTGGTTGCGGTGAAGCCGGGCCACGGTGCCAATTGCGAGCTTGACCGGCGGATTCTGCGTCAGACTTTGAGCGATGAACGGGCGATGGCGGTCTTTTTACCGCCGCCGGAGCGGCCAGCCCCCTCCAAACGGACCGTCACGGTGGAGGATGGCAAGGGGCTCGATATTGACGACCTCCACCAGATATTGCCCCATCGTTATCCTTTTCTGATGATCGACCGGATACTGGAGGTTCAGCCGACGCGAGTCGTCGCCCAGAAGAACGTGACCATCAATGAGCCCCACTTCCAGGGGCACTTCCCCCGCAAGCCGATTATGCCAGGAGTCCTGCAACTGGAGGCGATCGCCCAGGTGGCGGGTATTTTGACGATGCGCAGCGCGGAGAATTTTGGCAAGCTGGCTTATTTCATGTCTGCCGAGAATGTGAAGTGGCGCAAACCGGTCGTCCCGGGCGATACGGTCATCATCGAGGTTGATATGCTCCGGACGCGTGGCAAGATCGGCAAAGCCAAGGGGGTTTGCAAGGTCAAGGATGAGATCGTCAGCGAGGCGGAGGTAACCTTTATGATAAGCGACCCTTTGGACTAGACGATATGACAGAAATTCATCCTACGGCAGTGATTGCACCTGGGGCCCGGATCGGCAACGATTGCGTGATTGGCCCGTACTGTGTGATCGGTAAACATGTGGAATTGGGAGACCGCTGCCGCCTTCACTCGCATGTGGTGGTTGAGGGCTATACGACTCTGGGCTCGGATAATGAGATATTCCCTTTCGCTTCTCTGGGGCACAAGACCCAGGACCTCAAGTGGCGTGGCGGCATCACCTATACGCGGATTGGCAATCGCAATACGTTGCGCGAAGCGGTGACGGTAAACAGCGGCACCGGAGAGGGTGAGGCGACGGTAATCGGAGACAATAATCTGATAATGGCCTATTGCCATGTGGCTCACAATTGCTGCCTGGGCAATCACATCATTATTTCAAACGGGATGGCGATGGCGGGCCATGTGACGGTGGAGGATTATGCGGTCATTAGCGGGCTGGTGACGATTCATCAGTTTGTACGGATTGGGACCATGGCCATTATCGGCGGCTCTTCCAAAACCACTCAGGATGTGCCGCCTTACGTGATGGCCGATGGGAACCCCGTCCGCCCCAGAGCGTTGAACAGGGTGGGGCTTGAGCGCAGAGGGGTTTCGCTGGAGGCGCAGGCGCAGCTCAAGCAGGCTTATAAGCTGCTTTTCCGCTCGGGAATGGCGCTGGATAACTCAATTCAACAGCTTGAATCCAGGCAGGATTTATTGCCGGAGGTTGAGCACCTGGTCAACTTCATCAAGGGCAGTCCGCGGGGGGTCTGCCGGTAGCAAAGGAAGAATTTCATTGGAAAAGAACGCAACTTTTACTCAAAATAAGTGTTTCTCTTCCGGTAACCGGCGGCTTGTAGCCGTTTGAAAAGGTAGATAGAGATAAATATGTTAGCGGCATCCTTAACGACTCTATTTGAGGAAGAGGGTTTGGCGACGCGGGAGGAGTTCTCGCATTGGCTCAGAGCGTGGAAGACCTCCGTCGATGGAGGCGCCACCGACTCGATGCTCTCTTTTTTCGCCAGAGAAAAGGGGGCTTCCGAAGATGAGTATCTCGATAAAGTGGCCCGGATATTGGGCTGGGAGCGAGTGGATATTCTCCAGGCCGATATTTCCCGCGAGGCCAGCATGAAGCTTTCCCCCAAGGTCGCTTTCCAGTTTACGGTCATGCCCATCTCGCTGGAGGAGGATTTACTGACGGTGGCGGTTTGCGACCCCTTTGATTTATCCATGCTCAACTCGGTGCGCTTTGATGCGCATTGTATGGTGAGGTTCCAGCTCGCCTCTCAATCGGATATCGAAAAGACGCTTAAAAAATATTACGGCGTCGGCGCGGAGACCCTTACCGAGATGGCGGAGGATGACCTGATGGATCTGGATATCTCCTCTGACAAGGAGATTACCGAGGGCGACCAGGATGCCAGCGTCATCAAGTTCGTCAACCAGATCATCTGGGAAGCTTTCAAGGACAGAGCCACCGATATTCACTTTGAGCCGGCGGAGGATGAGCTTCGCATCCGTTACCGCATTGATGGTCTGCTCTACCAGACGCCGATGCCGCCGCAGTTGAAGCGCTTCCAGGCCTCGATTATCTCCCGCATCAAGGTGATGTCCGGGATGAATATCTCTGAAAAGCGGCTCCCGCAGGATGGCCGTATCAATGTCCGCATCAAGGGTGAGGAGATCGATATCCGCGTGTCGACGGTGCCGACGGTCTATGGTGAGAGCGTTTCGCTGCGTCTGCTGACGCGTGGCAAAATTTTCCTGAGTCTCGATAAGCTCGGCTTCAACCCGCGCGATGAGAAGGCGATCCGAGAGGTCATTGTCAAACCGCACGGTATTTTCCTGGTGACCGGTCCGACCGGTTCGGGTAAATCGACTTCTCTGTACGCTTTTTTGAGTTCGATCAACTCGGTCCACAAGCGGATTATCACGGTTGAGGAGCCGGTTGAGTATGAGCTCAAGGGGATAAACCAGATTGCGGTGCGTCCGGATATCGGGTTGACCTTCGCCAGAGGGCTGCGCCATATTTTGCGTCAGGACCCCAACGTGATCATGGTGGGTGAGATTCGCGACCTGGAGACGGCCGAGATCGCGATTCAGGCCTCTCTGACCGGTCACCTGGTGATGAGCACGCTCCATACCAATGATGCCTCGAGCGCCTTTACGCGATTGATCGATATGGGCATTGAGCCGTTCCTGGTGGCGACCTCGGTGGAGGCGGTCATGGCCCAACGTCTGGTGAGGACGATTTGCAAAGTCTGCAAGACGCCCCAGCAGATGGAGCTCGATTACCTGCGGCGGATTGGCTACCCGGCCAATGAGATCGCCAATACGACTTTCTACAAGGGGGTGGGGTGTGAGGAGTGCCGCCTGCAGGGTTATGAGGGACGGATGGGTATTTATGAGCTGCTCCTGGTCACTGAAGAGCTGCGGACCCCCATTTTGGCGCGCTCGCCCTCGAGCACGATCTCGCAAATCGCCATTGAGCAGGGGATGAGGCTTTTGCGTGTGGATGGCTGGGAGAAGGTCAAGCTGGGCCTGACCACCGTGGAGGAGGTCTTGCGAGTGACACAGATCGAGCAACACCTGGACCACTTTGAGGAGGAAATCCCCAGCTAAGGAACCATGAAAAAGAAGGAGACAAAGAAATCAATATCCAAACAGCTCCGGCTGGTCAACTTCCTGATCCCCGGGGTGGTGACTCATCGCATTCAGCAGTTCGAGTGCGTGGGTGCCGATTTCAAAGCTCCGCGCTCCCAGGATTGCCCCGTCCACCAGAAACCGAAGGAGAACTGGAGCCAGAAGGATTACCGGAACCTGCTTCGCCAGAAAATCAATGTCTCCTGGGCCAGCGTGGAGGATGTCTTCCTGAAGGTCATTCACCTGCCGGGTGAATCGCCAGAGGAGCTCCGGATGATGGTGGAACTGCAACTGGAGAAGCTCTCTCCGGTGCCGCTTGCCCAACTGGTCTGGGATATACAGGTGCTCCCCAATCCGGTGCCGCTGCCGATGCCAGAGCCCGACCCGACCCATCCGGAGGAGAAGCTCAACCAGATGTACCGTTATGCGGTGGTAGTATTGATGGCGGAGCGCAGCGCAATCGAAAACTTCCTGGCGCTTTTGGAGGAGAGCGCTTTCCATGCGGACCGTGTAGAGCTGCCTTTCCTGCACGAGATTTTACAATCGCCGGAGACCCGCAACGGCCTTTACGTCTACCCGATGCGCAGTGGCTCCCGCAATCTGGCCGTGACAGCCTGGTGGACCCAGGGGCAGTTGCAGAATATCGATATGATTTACCTGCCGGTCGATGAAAGCTGGAAGGCTATTTTTCCGGTCCAGCTCAACCAGGTGATCTGGGCGGGGCAGGTGGCCGGCTGGTTCAAAGACCAATTTTCCTGGACGCTTCTGGCGCCGGCAGAGGATGACGAAGCGCTGCCGATTGGCGAGTGGAGCGCCCTGCTGAGCGAGCTTTACGGAGAGGGCAAGCTTGATAAGCGGATGACTGAACCGGAGCTGGCGCGGCTTAACTGCTCATTGATTTGTAGCGGCCCGACGGCCAACCTCCTGCCGCCGGAGTTTGCCGGCACCTACCGCCAGCGGTATGTGGATAAGCTCTGGTTGCAGGGGATTACCGCCACAGTGGCGGCCTATCTGCTCTTCTGCCTTGTTTATTTTGCGGGGGCGACGGTGGCCGATTTCCAAAAATCCCGTGCCGAGGCCAGAGTGAAGCTTTTGGAAGGGGATTACCAGACGGCGCAGAAACTGCGTGAGCAGTTGGACCTGCTCCAACTGCAGCACAGCCTCAAGTTCGCCGCGCTCGACAGCTACCGCCTCAGCGCCGAGCTTTTGCCATCGGAGCTCAAGCTGACCCGATTCAATTTCAATGGCGGCTCGGAGATTTCTTACGTGGGTGAAGCGCCCTCTGAAATGATCGGGGCCGTGACCGCTTTTAATGAGCAACTCTCACGCGCAATGACCTACGGGAATGATCCGGTGCCGTTCTTCAAAAAAGTGAACCCGCCCACTTCGGTGCAAAAGGCCGGTTCGCCGGATACGCTGACCTGGCGTTTTTCCTGCGAACTCAACCTGCCCGAGCTCAATACGGAGGTTAAAAAGAGATGACGACCTGGTTTAATAGTCTGAATTTGAGGCCGCAGGAGCGGCGTCTGGTAATCGGAGTCCTGATCGGCGCTTTTATCCTGCTCAACGTCTGGTTCGTCTGGCCGCACTTTGGGGACTGGGCCAGGAATACGAAGAGGGCGGAGGAGACTGAACTGAAGGTCAGGCGTTACCAGAATGAGGTCGAAAACATCAGCCGTTACCGCTCCCTGATACAGGAGCTGGAGCAGGGCGGCGGCGCGACGATTGCTGCTGCCGAACAGGCGGTTCAATTCCAGAAGACGATTCAGGAGATAGCCAACCGCAGCGGCGTGGCGATCAACCGCTATGACCCGGCCAATCCGCGCCGGAGTGCCCTGGGCGGCTCCGGCAGCGCCGGCAGTCTGACCAACAGTTTTTTTGAAGAGTCCGGACTTTCGGTTCAGATGCAGCAGGTGGATGAGAAGGATTTGGTTCTTTTCCTCTACAATCTGGGCAATGGCAACTCGAATATCCGCGTGAAGGAGCTGGAGCTGAGCCCGCACAATACAGGTACGCGGCTGGTTTGCAAAGCGCTCCTGATCGCCAGTTACCAGAAGGCACCGCCGGCCAAGAGCTCACAGGTGGCGCCGGCTGCGGCCAGACCCGGCTCGCTCTCCACCAATAACGGAAGCCCCAGAAGCAATGCGGCACCGGCTGCCGCCCCTGCAACCAATACGACTGCTTTAAGACAACAACCCTCCCCAAGAGCTCCCGGAGCCACGACCAATCCGGCACCGGCAGCGACAAGATAAAGGATACAGTGTAAAATGACGAAAAAAATTATAGCTGTTTTTTGTGGAATCCTGCTGTGCATTGCAGCACTTCTGCCGGTCATCCATGGGCAAAACTCACCGGCACCGGCATCGCCACCACCGGCAGTTTCCCCCATTCCGGCCGCTCCGGCTGATGGTGACCTCAATCAAGCTGAGGAGCCTGCACCGGAACCGGAACCGGCGGCTCCAACAACTCCTCCGGTGGCACCGGAACGCGAAAGCGACCCGCAGGAGCCCGCTCCCGCTGAACCCATTGAACCGACACCCGTACCAACACCAACTCCGGCTGAGCCCGAGCCCGCCCCGGCAGCTCCTGCAACTCCCGCAGGACCGATAATGCCGGCCGATCCGGTCCAGCCGGGACCTGAGAGAAGCAGAGCGACCATGACCAACCGGATGGCCGCTCCGAACGCTCCGGCACGTCCTGCCGGCTGGGATCGCTCACGGGTCGCACCGCAGGAAAGGGGTACTGAAAGGGGAGGAGCATCTCCCCGGGCTGGCTCTGAGCGCACCATGAGAAGCGCCGGCGCTGCCGATCGCCCGGGTGCCATCCCCGCCGCCCAGGGTGAGCGGCTGCTTTCCTCACAAACTCTGAATGCCGATGGCACCTTTGCCCCGGCGACAGCGGCGACGGGGCCCGGCGCAACGGCCGCCTTCCCCGAAGAGCTGCCGACCACTTTCACCACTCTGGAGCTGGAAAACCCCAACGAGATCATGCCTGTGGGCGCCTGGCAGATTCAGAACATGCCGCTGGATGCCTTCCTGGATGTCTATGCGGACCTGGTCAGCCGCACGGTGATTCGGCCCTCCACGCTGCCGCAGGCCCAGATCAACTTCAAGATGAAGACGCCGCTTACCAAGCGCGAGCTCGTCCAGGCGTTGGAAGGTGTCCTCATGGTCAACCAGATTTCGATTATCCCTTCGGGCCAGAAGTTCGTAACCGCATCGCCTCTGACGGATGCCGCCGGCATGGGTGCCAAGCTCAATGAAATGGAGCTGGAAGAGATACCCGAGTCGCTCCAGTTCATGACGCAGATCATCCAGTTGACCAATGCCTACCCCAGCGAAGTGATCGCCTCCATTCAGCCCTTTGCCAGAATCCCCAATGGCATCGTAGCCATTGAGGACTCCCAGTTGGTGGTGATTCGTGACTATGCCGTCAACGTCAAGCGCATGATCGAGATATTGAAGCGGGTCGATGTCCTCCTGGAGGATGATTACAGTTTTAAGGTGATCCCGATTCAATACGGGACGGTGGAAGATGTCAGTTACGTAGTCGGTACTTTGATTGGGACCGGTACCACCGGCATCGGCGGCGCCGCGCGTACGACTCAGGCAGGGATTGCAGGCCGCACCGGCAGTATCGGCGCCAGCAGTCGCAGCCGGGGGAGCACCACCTCGCGGAATACCCGTGTTGGTGCTGGCAGTACATCGCGCCTGATGGGAGCCCAGGTGAACATTCAGCGGCTGGGAGCCGGAGCCGGAGTGGCCGGTCCGGGAACCTTCCAGAGCCGTATGGGTGGCATCATGGGGCGTGCCGCAGGTGGCAGTCAGCAGGTATCACTCCTGATGGATAGCGCGCAGGTTATCCCCGATGAGCGCTCCAATTCCCTCATTGTCTATGCGACCAAGCGCGACATGGAGGTGATCACCAACGTGGTTGCCCAGCTCGATTTCCTCCTGCCGATGGTCTTGATCGAGTCGGTCATCGTGGATGTCACCTTGGGCGACAAGTTTGATTTCGGAGTCTCCGCTGCGCAGATGCGGACGAATAACTCTAATTTCTCCGGTTTGGGCGGGATGTTCAACGGCCAGGGCACCTATTCCTCGGCTGTGAGTAATGCGGGCAACTTTACCAATATGCCTGCCGGCTTCAGCTATTTTGGCAAACTCAATGACGAGTGGGAGTTCGGCGTCGCGGCCGCGGCCTCCAAGAACAAGGCCACGGTGCTGCAGCGCCCGCGGATTTTGACGATGCACGGCGTGCCGGCCAGTTTCTTCAACGGCCAGCGGATACCGTATGCCAGCAGCAGCTACTATGGCGGCTATACCAGTTCGGCCAACGTCTCTTTCGATTATCTGGATGTCGGTATCCAGCTCGACGTCACCCCCTACATCACCCCCAATGGGCTGGTCCTGATGGATATATCGCAGACCATTGACGAATTTGCCCAATGGGTGGAGATGGGTAATGACCTCAAGGCGCCTCAGACCGTTAACCGTGACGCCACGGCGATGATCGCAGTGCAGGACCAGGAGTCGATTATGTTGGGCGGCTTCATCCGTCAGAGTAAGAGCAAGGGCAATTCCGGCGTTCCTTACCTCAAAGATATACCGCTTCTGGGGTATCTCTTCCGCAGTACGAGCACCTCCAATGACCGCTCGGAGCTGCTGGTCTTCATTCGGCCGACGATTCTGGATGATCCGGAAAAAATCCGCGAATTCTCCGAGACTGAAAGTAAGACTCTCCCCGGAGCCTACATGGCTCTGCGCGAGTACAACCGCGATACCCGCAGTCAGATGCTCTCGGCTCTGGAAGAGGAGAAAGCGCTCGAAATCAAGGAAAAGAAAGACCTCCTGAAGTTTCAGGAGAAGATGGACCAGCTCGACGCCAAAGCGGCCAGAAGCCAGGAAAGACTGGACCGCCGTGCCGAGAGCCGTGACCTGGGGACTGTGGAAATCCCCGATACGCTTGATCCCGCCATCTCTGAAATCGAAACCAAAGCCGGAGCACCGGAACCCATTTCGCTGGAGCCCTAGCGCTCAATCAAAAGATGGATAAATCTGTGAACAACTCAGAACAGGCGCGCGAAAGCGCGCTTTGTTCTATGGACCCCTCACGCCCCCTGGAGCCCTGGCCGGTGCTTGGCTCCCAGGTGGTCGGCGATTACAAAATCTTCACCTTGAAGTCGACCCGCAAGCGCTCCCCGCGTACCGGTGCCGAGGTCACCTACTATGCGCTCGATACGGTCGATTGGGTCAATATTGTCGCCCTGACGCCCGAGCACGAAGTGGTCATGGTCGAGCAGTTTCGGCACGGCACCAATACGGTCGAGCTTGAGCTGCCCGGCGGCATGATGGACCGGGGCGAAAGCGACCCCGTGGCGGCCGCCTGCCGTGAGCTGCGCGAGGAGACCGGCTATGAAGGGGAAAATGCGCGCAGGATCGGCTGCTGTTTCGCCAACCCGGCCATCCTGACCAACCGCGCCCATACGGTCCTGGTGGAGCGCTGTATCCGCAAGCATGAACTGGAATGGGATTCCGGGGAGGATATCCGGCTGCGGCTGGTGCCGGCTGCGCAAATCCCGGCCCTCGTGGCCGAAGGCAAAATCAGGCACAGCATCATCGTCGCCGCTCTCTACTATTACGACCTCTGGAAAAAACAGCCGCCCCACCCGGTGAACCATTGAAGCAAGAAGCGGGTTGACAAAACCGCTTTCCCGATTTATTCTTTTGATGCTTTTGGGGCCAGCATAGCTCAGCGGTAGAGCATTCGATTTGTAATCGAACGGTCATCAGTTCAATCCTGATTGCTGGCTCCATTTTTGTCCCTTTTTTCGCTCATTTTGCAACACGCAACCCCTTTAAACACAACATGTTATAACATTACCGTTTTTCTTACCAATGGTAGAAAATAAAAAAGCTTGACTTTTGTTGTCATTTGTGCGGTGGTGTTATTTCGTGTGTGATTTACGCCAACATTTACGTCAACACGTCAACACGTCAACACGTCAACACGTCAACACGTCAACACGTCAACACGCCAACACGTCAACAAATCTGTGAGCTTAGGGAACCTTCTAGGTGGCAGGG
>FZPS01000018.1_pt654 | contig 11183 bp, 11 predicted proteins | sample 1817821 | NCBI WGS metagenome assembly FZPS01 (sample SAMEA104158645, study PRJEB21678) | metagenome | place: Germany | collected 2015-04-21 | reverse complement strand
ATATAAATGCCCCCTGCCTTATAAGCTCTGCTCCTGCAGAAATTTGGCCATCAAGATTTCATCTACCCATTGATCCCTGAAGTAATACTGTTCCCTCCGTATCCCTTCAACAACAAAACCCAGCTTTTTATAGAGGGAAAGAGCCCGGTGGTTGGTGGAAAAAACGCTCAGACAGATTTTATGATAGTTCCGTTCCCTGGCCCAGTCAATACCATATGTCATCAACATTGAGCCAATGCCCAATGATCTGGCCCTTCGGACAATATGAATTCCCAGGTTGCAGAAGGTCTGAGACTTGGGCGATGTACCACCAACAAAAAGGCCCATTCCACCTACAATCTGATTGTCCAGGGAGGCAACCGCTATCAGATTGCGGGACCAGTCCAGATAACGTATGATTCTTTCCTGTTCAGCCGGGGTACGGGTGGCATGATCATGCAAAAGGTAGATTCCCTCATTGGAAACTTCCTCCAGGGTTTCAACCAGAGCATCGGCATCCGATGGACAGGCAGGTCTTATAATCAGGTTCTCCCCCCTGCCCGTCATGGAATGCCACGACCTCTTCATAAATACCGCCTCCCGTAAAAAAGCAGGAAAATCAACTATTAACATACTATTGCCAACATGCTGGTTTCATTCAACACAAATTCATTTTAATTTAAGAATAGGAAAAAAGAAAGAAGATGGTGTCAATCTTCTTCAGAAAAGTTGTTTTCAATGAGTTTACTGATTTTATACATAGCTGTTATTTCGTCAGGGCCGTCTGCACGTACGGTTATTTTAGTACCCTTGTAAATGCCAAGTGCCAATACGGACAGGAGACTTTTTGCATTTCCGGTTTTGTTGTCCCGGATGATGCTGATATCCGACAAAAAGCTGCCTGCCAGCTTTATCAGCCTGGCCGCTGGTCTGGCATGTAATCCGGCCTCATTTTCAATGATAAATTCTTTTTCAATCATTTGTTTCCCCTTCTCCATTCCAAATCATATCTACCTGCTTGATTAAAATTTATCCCTTGAACCATTTGGCCTGATGAGATTCAGCCATTTGTTCCCGAATTGTCTCCCCACAAATTATTAGATACATTGTACATGATATTTGTTAAAAGGGCAAGTTTTTACTTGACAATTCTTCTTAATTCAGGTCATAATAATGGTTAAAGATTGACGGTAATGACAGGGAGGAGTAGTATCCTGCCTCTGCCATAAGCGAACCGGGGATGGTGGAAGCCCGGCGGCATGCAGATATGAAGGCGCCCTGGAACCGGTGTATTTAAAGTGGATTCCCTCTGCAGGGGATCAAAAAGGGTGGAACCGCGGAAGAGAAGTCTTTCGTCCCTTTGCCGGGATGAAAGGCTTTTTATTATATAGCAGTTCTTATGAAAGGAGACACTTGAATGACAATTGAAAACAAAATGGATAAACTGGTCGCCCTTTGCAAGGGCAGAGGCTTTATATTCCCTGGTTCGGAAATATACGGCGGCTTGGCCAACAGCTGGGATTACGGTCCCCTAGGTGTGGAACTCAAGAATAATGTCAAGGCTGCCTGGTGGAAAAAGTTTATTCAGGAGTGCCCTTACAATGTAGGCATGGATGCGGCAATTCTGATGAATCCTCAGACCTGGGCTGCCTCCGGCCATCTTGGAAGCTTCAACGATCCCCTGATGGATTGCAGGGAATGCAAGGCAAGGTTCCGGGCAGATAAGTTGATTGAAGATGCTATGGAGGCAAAGGGTGAAAGTGTGGAGGGAATAGACGGCTGGTCCCATTCCCGCATGGAGGAGTATATTGCTGAACACAACATCGCCTGCCCCGAGTGCGGCAAGTTCAACTTTACTCCCATCAGACAATTTAACCTGATGTTCAAAACCTTCCAGGGTGTGACTGAAGATTCCCAGTCCGAGCTGTATCTGCGGCCGGAAACCGCTCAGGGTATTTTCGTCAACTTCAGGAATGTACTGCGTACCAGCAGAAAAAAGCTTCCCTTTGGTATAGGTCAGATCGGCAAGTCCTTCCGAAATGAAATTACGCCCGGTAATTTCACCTTCCGTACAAGGGAGTTCGAACAGATGGAACTGGAATTTTTCTGCAAACCGGGCGAGGACCTGGAATGGTTCGAATATTGGAGGGCTTTCTGCAGGGATTGGCTGTTAAGCCTGGGGATTTCGGAAGGGCATATCAGGATGAGGGATCACAGCGAGGAAGAGCTCTCTCACTACAGCAAGGCCACCACTGATATTGAATACCTCTTTCCATTCGGCTGGGGGGAATTGTGGGGCATTGCCGATCGGACAGATTATGACCTGAAACAGCATGCCGCTCATTCAGGCGAGAATTTCAATTATCTGGACCCAGAGACCAACGAACAGTTTATTCCCTATTGCATTGAGCCGTCCCTGGGTACGGATAGGGTGGTCCTTGCCTTCCTGTCTGAGGCATATAATGAGGAAGTGCTGGAAAACGGCGACACGCGCATAGTCATGCATTTGCACCCGGTTCTGGCACCATTTAAAGCAGCTGTCCTTCCCCTCAGCAAGAAGCTGAGAGAGCCTGCCGAGAAACTGTATCGCAGACTGAGCAGTAAATTTAATGTGGATTATGATGAGTCCGGTAGCATAGGAAGACGCTACCGCAGGCAGGATGAGATTGGCACACCTTACTGCATTACAGTGGATTTCGATACATTGGAAGACCAATCTGTTACGGTAAGAGACCGGGATACAATGGAACAGATTCGCATACCTATGGATGACCTGTCAGCTTACCTGGAAAAGAAAATCGAGTTTTAAAGACCATTGAGTATAAACAGGAAGAAAGATCAAGTGGACTTGAATCAAAGAAGCCGCTGCCATGCAGCGGCTTCTTTACTGCCATATGCCAAATCGTTATGTACCGGTCCGGTGTTCAAATCTCTTTGATGGCTTCCGTAGGACAGCTTTCAACAGCTTCCTGTACCGAATCCTCCAGTTCTTCCGGAACATCCCCGCTGACAGCCTCAGCCTTGTCATCATCGTTCCAGTGGAATACCTCTTCGCAGATGCTTATGCACAGCCCGCAGCTGATACACAGATCCTGATCAACATAAACCTTCACAACCACGCCTCCTTGATATTCACATATATTCACATATATACTATATTACCCAAGGCTAATATTGTTTAAACAATATGCAGAAAATTTCTTACCTTGCCATACAATGCCTCATCTACTTCCGCTTCTATATGAACTCCTTCAGCAGCAAATTCCTCGTTCAGGATTTTTCCTTCTTCATGAAGCATGGAGCGTACACTGCCCTGTTCATAGGGAATTACCAGTTTTACCAACCTGGTTTTTCTGGGGAGGTTCTCCCGGATCAGATCAAGCAGGATATCCAATCCTTCGCCGTACAGGGCTGAAACGCATGCCTGAGGCTTTTCAACAGGCAGCAGCACAGAATCCCCGGCCAAATCCATTTTATTGTATACGGTAATCATTCTTTGTTTTGCTCCCAGCTGATTCAATACCCTTTTCACCACCATCATCTGCTCTGACAAATTAGGAGAGGATGCATCCACAACATGGAGCAGCAAGTCTGCCTCCGCGACTTCTTCCAGGGTGGAATGAAAAGCCTGCACCAGATCATGGGGAAGCTTGTCAATAAATCCTACCGTATCAATCAGAAGAACCTTCTGACCATCAGCCAGGGTTATCCCCCGGGATACAGGATCCAGCGTGGCAAACAGTTTGTCTTCAACCAGCACATTACTGCCGCTCAGTGCATTCAGCAAAGTACTTTTGCCTGAGTTGGTGTATCCTGCCAGAGCGCAGATTAACAATCCCTCCCTTTCCCGTTTGCTCCGAAGTGCGCTTCTGCGTTCCTTAACCCTGGCCAGCTCAGATTCAATTTCATTAATCCGCCTATGGATATGCCTGCGATCTGTTTCCAGTTTCTTTTCACCCGGGCCTCTTGTTCCTATGCCGCCGCCCAGCCTGGAAAGAGCATGGCCCATTCCTGTAAGCCTGGGCAGCCGGTATTTAAGCTGCGCCAGTTCGACCTGCAGTTTTCCCTCCCTTGATACTGCATGCCGGGAGAAAATATCAAGGATCAGGGTTGTCCGGTCAATAACCTTAACACCCAGCGTGCTCTCCAGATTTTTTATCTGAACTGCTGACAACTCATCGTCACATATTACCAGATTGGCGTTCATGGACTGACACTGCAGAGCCAGTTCGGCAGCCTTTCCCCGGCCGATATAGGTTGCCGGCTCCGGCATCTTTCTGTTCTGCGTAGTCTTATGGAGGACCACCGCTCCGGCCGTTTTTGCCAGCTCTTCCAGCTCATTTACCGAACGAATCCCCTCTCCTCTGTCATCCAGGCCGACCAGAATGGCCCGTTCTTCTTCATCCTGCATGGTGTCCACTGTCTGCGGCATACTTATCAGGGGATCAAGGCGTCTTATTTCACGCATCAGCTCTTCACCGCACAGAGCTTTCAATGTAAAGGGCCCGTATATGATATAGGGGTCAGGATCACCGGGAGGAGTCAAAAAGGCGGTATAGCTGTTAACATAGCTTCCATCCTGCACGCCGATGGCAGTCATTGCATCAAAACGCAAAGCAATAAGAGAGTTCAGATCAACCCCGGATAACAACCCGCTGCCCCCGGGATGAGTGTGAATACATCTGATGCCGCTCAGGCGCACATTGCTGCGGCGCAGGCTCATGTCAGACAGGGACACCTGAGTCTGATCACCCACTGAAACATCCATAACCTCTCCCCTGCGGTTCAGGTATACGGATATCTCACGGTTTATTGTTCCTGTAAGCTCACACAAAAGCAGCACCATTTCCTCAGACAGAAAATCTTCCCTTTCAACTGACATCTCATAGATACTGTCCAGTCGTTGCAGGATTTGCTTGGATAAACCCTCAATGTTGCCATTTATCATGTAATAATCCCAGCCTTTCAAGCTTATGATACCTAATCCTGCTTAAATTTTCAAAGTATTTCTTTGTTATATCTGATTTTCCCCATAACCTGTCAGATGTTCCGGAAGTATTTCCTGCAATTTTTGTAATACTGCTTTTTTTCCTTCTTTATTTTCTTATAATGCCCTCCTTTTATGATATACTGAAGTATAAGCATCAATTGTGTGAACGCTTAACTATTTTCAGAATACTATGGGGAAAGGAAGGATGCGAGTGAAAGAAAGACTCAGCAACAGACAGATTTCACTTCAAAGGGCCGCTGAGCTGTCCGGCAAGACCGGCGAGTATCTGGAGGCTAAAAAGTGCATACCCAGGGGAATGGAAATGCAGCAGGCATTTGACGCCTCCAGGAAAAAGCTGCTTGCTCTTTTCAATGCCAGGGAGGAAGACTGGAACAACTGGAGATGGCATATGGAAAATACCATTAATGATGTGGATACTCTTGAAAAGATACTCAATCTCACAGAGGAAGACAAAAGTGAATTGTCAATTTTGTCCGGGAAATATCGCTGGGCAGTATCTCCATACTATGCCAGCCTGATGGATCCGGATGATGTTTTTGACCCCATACGGCTGATGGGGCTGCCAACCATAGCAGAGTTGGCAGATGACTCCGGCGAACTGGATCCAATGGGAGAAGAGTTCACCAGTCCTGCCGGCTCCATCACACGCCGCTATCCCGACAGACTGATAATCAATGTAACTAATAAATGTGCAAATTACTGCCGTTTTTGCCAGCGCAGACGCAACATCGGGCAGGTTGACCGGCACAGGCCCAAATGGCTGCTGCAGGAATCCCTTGACTATATAAGGGAAAATCCGGAAATCCGGGATGTTTTGATAACCGGAGGAGATTCCCTGATGCTGGAGGATGAAATGCTTGAATGGCTGATAAGCAGCGTACGGGCTATTCCCCATGTGGAGATTATCAGGTTAGGATCCCGCACCTTGGTTACACTGCCTCAGAGAATAACTCCTGATCTCTGCAGTATGCTGAAGAAATACCATCCGATTTATTTAAATACACACTTCAATCATCCCAAGGAAATTACCAAAGATGCCAAAAAGGCAGCCGAAATGCTGTCCGACAGCGGTATATCAATTGGAAACCAGATGGTTCTTTTGAATGGAATCAATAACAACAAGTTTATTGTGCAATGCCTGAATCATGAGCTTTTGAAAATACGGGTACGCCCTTATTATATATTCCATCCCAAACAGGTAAAAGGAACCGGTCACTTTCTCTGCTCCGTGGATGAGGGCATGGAAATTCTTGAGCATCTGAGAGGCCGGACTTCCGGCATGGCCATCCCCACCTATATAATAAACGCGCCGGGGGGAGCCGGTAAGACACCTGTTCTGCCCACCTACCTGGTTTCCCGCGGGCCTGAAACTGTTACCCTGCGCACCTGGGAAGGCAAGATGTTCAGGTATAGGAATACTCCCAGCAGAGATATTCGAGCCCTGGTAAGAGAAGCAAGAGAATCGATAAAACCCGCGCCTGAGAAAGCCAAGGCAGAATAGCACAGGTAAGAATGGAATCATCTTCTTCTGCCTGATAAGAAACCTTTCATGGCACTGATATCAAGGCAGTTCAATATATCTTCCTTTTCGCACCAGCCTTTGCGTGCCATGGCAAGGCCGAAGGCTGTATTGGATATATCGTATATGCTGTGGGCATCAGGACAAATAATGAGCCGGATGCCCATTTCCTTGGCCTTTTTCACCCAGCGCCAGTCCAGATCCAGCCTGTGGGGATTTGCATTAATCTCCAGAACCGTCCCCCTTTCAGCTGCCTTTTCCAATACGCGTACCATATCCACTTCATACCCGTCCCGGGACAACAAAAGCCTTCCGGTAACGTGACCCAGGATGGTGGCGTGGGGATTGTCCATTGCATTCAGGATTCTTTGTGTCATGCTCTCCCTGTCCATACTGAAGCGGGAATGAACTGAAATGATTACAAAGTCCACAGACTCCAGAAATTCATCGGAATAATCCAGGGAACCATCGGACAGTATATCGGATTCGATACCCTTGAAGATATGAAAATCATCGTAAAGGGCATTCAAGGCATCGATTTCTTCATGCTGCCTGATAATGTCCTCTTCCTTCAGCCCTCCAGCGTAATAGGCGGACTGGCTGTGATCCGAGACTCCCATATATTTGTAACCCTGTCTGCGTATCTCTTCTGCCAGTTCCCTGATTGTGTTGTGTCCATCGCTGTAGTTGGTATGCAAATGAAAAATCCCCTGCAGGTCGCTGCTTTCAACCAGTCTGGGAAGCCTGCCTTCCAGTGCAGCCTCCACCTCACCCATGTCCTCTCTGAGTTCAGGAGCAATATAGGACATACCGAGGGCACTAAACAGCTCCCATTCGCTGCTGCATGGAATGCTGATGCCGTCAATATCCCTGAACAAACCGTATTCATTCATTTTCAGCCCCATGGACCTGGCAATATGCCTCATTTTGGTATTGTGTTCCCTGCTTCCTGTAAAATGGTGAAGGGCATAGGGAAACTGCTCCGGTGAAACCGCCCGGAGATCCACTGCAATTCCGCTCTTCAGACGTATGCCGGATTTGGTCGGCCCATGCCCGGTTATTTCAACTGCCTCAGGCAGGGATACAAAAAAGTCCATTACCTTCTCTGCTTCCTTCGAAGAAGCAACGATATCAATGTCCTTAATTATTTCCATGCTCCTTCGAAGGCTGCCCGCTATGCTCAGCGATTGGATCTGCGGGCAGGCCTTCAGGCTCTTCAGCAGGGAAAATGCCATACTCCCTGCTTCATGCAACAGATACCTGCCGGCAGTGGCACGAATAAGAGATATGCCTTTTTTAATGTTTTCCTGGGTCTTCCTTCCGAATCCCGGCAGAGCTGCCAGCCTGTTTTCGTCACAGGCGTATTCCAGCTCGCCGAGGGATGCAATGCCAAGGGTGTCATATAATATCCGGATTCTTTTTGCCCCCAGGCCCGGTACCTTAAAAAGCTCAAACAAACCGGGAGGAAACTCCGCCTTCAGCTCCTTAAGATACTCCAAATCCCCGGTCAGAACCAGCTCTGTTATCTTCTGCTCCAAAGCTTTTCCGATTCCCTCAACCGTGCCCAGCCGTTTTTCCTGAATCAGGGTCTCCAATTCTTCATCCAGGGTCTGGATAATTCTTGCTCCATTCTCATAAGCACGTATCTTAAAGGGGCTTTCTCCCTTTAAGGCCAGGTAGAGGGCAATCTCATTCAGTACCTCAGCTACTCTTTGTCTGTTCATCCTGTACGCTCCCATGTTCTCCGGTATTAATCATTATCTCCGATTATTTTCCAGTATATCAGATTATTCAGCATTTAAAACAGAATATAACAAGGCAGCCCCTCAATAATAAGAGGCTGCCTGATCTGCCGCTTGATGTATAGGATATGATAATGTACTACATTCCCAGCATAAACTGAAAGGTAAGATCATGAAAACCCGGCAAATATTCATGCCCGAAATCCGGAAAGATCTTCATTTCTTTCTTGCAGGTCATTTTATTGAATGCTGCAAACTGAGTTGACGGAGGACATATGGTGTCCATAAGGCCGGTACCCATCATGACCTCTGCTTTTATTCTGGGAGCCAGAAACTGAAGATCAATGTATCCCAGCCGGGTGAATATCTCCTCTTCTCTTTCATGGAGAGGATCATGGTTTCTGAAAAAGGTTCTCAGTTCCTGATAAGCATCCTTGGCCAGGTCCATTTCCCAAACACGCTTATAATCACAGAGAAAGGGATAAAAAGGAGCTGCTCGCTTTATTCTGGGTTCCAGTGCAGCACAGGCCAGGGTAAGGCCGCCGCCCTGACTGCCCCCTATGGTTCCTACTCTGGTCTCATCCACTAAATCCATATCCATGGCAATTCCCGCCAGTTGGGCAGTATCCAGGAATATGTTTCTGAACAAAAGCTTGCTTGGATCTTCCTCATCCAGGCCGCGAATTATATGACCGTTCAGGGTGTTTCCTTTTACTCCGCCCAGGTCTTCGGATTTTCCGGCCTGGCCTCTTACATCCAATGCAAACACACAGAATCCTTCAGAAACATAAGACAGTTTATCCGCCCAGCCGCCGCTGTCTCCTGAATAACCGTGAAACATGATAACCGCAGGACATGCCTGGCTTATCTTCCTGGGCCGCAGAAATTTGGAATACACTCTTGCACCGCCTGCGCCTGTAAAGTACAAGTCATAACAGACAGCGGAAGGCGTCTGAAAGGATGCTTCCTTCAGCTGAACATCCGGATCAACTGCCTTCATTTCCGCTATGGCCCGGTCCCAGTATTCGTCAAAGTCTGACGGACGAGGATTGGTACCCTTGTATACCTTTAGTTCTTCTAATGGTAAGTCAATGATGGGCATTTTCTCACTCCTTAAGTATGGTATATGTTATTTCATATATCATACTAAAACAGTGCAGTCAATGAAATTTCTTCTTATTTCACAATATTCACAGCCTCAATTGACTAATTAATCCGCTGGTTATATAATCAAACAATACAAAGGCAGAAAATATAGTTTGAGGCGGAAACATGAACATAAGTGTACATACAAAGAACATGAGAATTTTTGAAGCCCTGGCTTCCGAAACCCGAGTACGGGTATTGGAGGTTTTAATGGACGGGGACAAAAATATTGGGGAGTTGGCCAAGATTCTGGGAGTTTCCTCCTCCATTATGACCCGGCACATATCCATACTGGAGAATTCAGGCTTTGTACAAACAAAAAACGTCCCCGGAAAAAGAGGCCTGCAGAAGAAATGTTCTCTGGCCCTGGAGCAAATTACCCTTGTTCTCTCCAGGGAAAAACGCACTGATAATATCCACCTTGTTTCAATACCTGTTGGTCAGTACAAAAGCTATGATGTGACTCCCACATGCGGATTAGCCTCCAGGGAGAATTATATCGGTATTATAGACGATCCAAGATACTTCAGCGATCCTAATCGTGTTCATGCTTCACTCATATGGTTTCAGTCAGGCTGGGTGGAATATGAAATACCAGGCTATGTGCTGCCTTACCCATCCCCCAAATCTATTGAAATTGCTCTTGAAATCAGCTCTGAGTACCCATTATATAAAGAAGACTGGCCTTCTGATATCTATTTTTACATAAACAACGTCTTACTGGGTTATTGGACCAGTCCGGGAGATTTCGGCAAAAGCAAAGGGATATATACACCTGAATGGTGGCGGGGCAACAGCGAATACGGACTTTTAAAAACCATCCGTGTGACAGATGCGGGCAGCAGGATAGATGGTATTACATTATCAGATATCACTTTAAGGGACCTGAACCTTTCACCCAATAAAAATTTGACCTTCAGGATCGAGTCCCCACCGGATGCACAAAACCCCGGAGGGATAAATATATTCGGCAGAGGTTTTGGCAATTATGATCAGGATATTTCCATACGGGTTTCCTATGACTGACAGGTGTTCTGCATGGTTTCCTTGCACAGCACTGCCTCGTGCAGCAGCTCTGTCAGATAGGCCTTATCCTTTTCGCTTATTCTGAACTCAATTCCGTATTCATACAAGTCATCCACTGTCTCGTCAGACCAAACAGGAATCCCTTCCAATACTATTTCTTTCCCATTCAGCTTTGCTGCGATCTGCAATACAACGCTTGGCTCGATAGGTATTTTTATATTCGAAATAAAACATAACCCATCAGGCCCGATATTTTTCAGCATGACCCTTGTATTGCCGATGTTTACATTTTTCCCTCGTAATTCCTTCATGGTAAGACTGGCTTCCTGCAAGTGTAAAAAATTGACTCTGAAAGTTCTTCTTCTGTTTTCATGAATTACTCTTCGTTCTTTTTTGTAGATTAAAGGTTCACACTTCCCCTTGGAAAGAACTGCTGCAAACTCTTCAGAAAATAACGGTCTGCAATACAGATAACCCTGACCGGTATGGCAATCCAGTTCCTGCAAATATGACAGTTGTTCCTGTTTTTCTATGCCTTCTGCCACTACCTTTATTTTCAGCTTCCCTGGCCATATTTACAATTGATTTGGTTTTCTTTCGCATTTCTACATAATGCATCCAGTTTGTTTATGAGCGGATCCAAAATTTCATAAACGACTGATGATTCTTTTATCAGGGCATTAAACCTTCTTTGAATTCTGTCTATGCTTTCCTGCTTCTGTAACAGCTCCTTCTGCAGTTCCTTTTTTTCTGTAATATC
>FZPS01000069.1_pt49 | contig 11186 bp, 9 predicted proteins | sample 1817821 | NCBI WGS metagenome assembly FZPS01 (sample SAMEA104158645, study PRJEB21678) | metagenome | place: Germany | collected 2015-04-21 | reverse complement strand
GTTGGATATGGAATTTGCCATGTGTATGCTGCGGGCCCAAAAAACACCGGCAGAGCTTGAGGTGATTCGTTATGCCTACAAGATTGCTGAGATTGGGATCCAGGCTGCCGTCGATGCGATTGAACCAGGTGTGACTGAAAAAGAAGTGGCAGCTGCTATTGAGGGCGCCATGCGGCATGCCGGCGCAGAGGGTACTGGTATTGACACCATGGTTGGCTCCGGCCCCAATGCGCGTCCGCTGATGTGCCGTTCTACATTCAGACGAATCGGTGAGAATGACTTGGTGCAGATCACTGTCGCTCCCCGCTACGAAGGGTACCACGGGGCAATTGGGCGCCCGGTTTTAGTAGGCAGGCAGGATGACCGGGTGATGGAGGCATTGGAGGCTGCCATCAATGCTCAAAAAGCTTGTGCACTAGCCATGGCGCCGGGAGTAGAGGGACGGTTGGCTGAGGCCAGAGCCAGGAAGATTATGGAGGATGCAGGTTATGGAGAAAGCTTTGTCTACTCCGGAATCCACAGTGTGGGTGTGATTGAGTTTGAGCCGCCCATCTTTGGGCCTACTCGCACAGATCTGATCCAGGCAGGTATGGTACTATCGATAGATATTCCCGTGTTCAACACTCCGTGGGGTGGATTCAGAATTGAGGATGGCTATTACATCACAGATAATGGTGCAGAGTTGCTGAACAAGGTAAACTATGTTATTCTAAAGTAGTATTCTACAGTGAACAGAAGTATGGTGGTTATTGATGAACGTCCAAGGCTTGGAAAAGCTGTCCTTGTTGGATTATCCAGGCAAACTATGCTGCACGGTTTTTACAGGGGGCTGCAATATGCGCTGCCCCTTTTGTCACAACGCTCCCCTCGTTTTAGGCAATGATTTTGAAAAACAGCATGATGAGTGGGACGAGATCATCCAGTTTCTCCGAACTCGGACCAAGCTCTTGGATGCAGTCTGCATCAGCGGTGGAGAACCTACACTGCAGAAAGGTCTCAAAAGCCGGATCAGTGAAATCAAAACACTTGGCTTTTTGGTCAAATTGGATACAAACGGCACTAATCCACGGGTGATCAAAGAGCTGGTGGATGCAAATTTAGTGGATTACATTGCTGTGGACATCAAAAACTCACCGGCAAAATACGCCTTGACGGCTGGCGTGGAGAATTTTGACCTGAGCCCGGTTCAGGAGAGTGTAGAGTTTTTGCTTTCCAGCTCCGTTGATTATGAGTTCAGAACCACCGTGGTGAAGGAGTTCCATGACGAAAACGATTTCCTTGCCATCGCTAAGTGGCTGCAGGGGGCAAAACAATATTTTCTGCAGCAATTTGTGGACTCAGGTAACCTAATCAAACCGGGGCTGCATTCCTACTCAATAGAGGAAATGGAACACTTTAGGACAATAATCCAGCCTTTGCTGCCCGCCGTGGAATTGCGAGGAATTGGGTGAACAATTGCGGAAATGCCTATATATTGGATATAGGGTGGCCAAAACCCACAAGATATTGTGTGTTTTGGCCTTATTTGTGTTGACGCTGACTATTTTACTGGTTTATAATATATGCGAAGAAAGTATAAAAAGATAGGAGAACAGGGTCATGTACAGAGTTGTCAAACGCGATGGTCAGATTGTTGATTTCGATTTATCGAAGATCAGCGCCGCAATTACTAAAGCATTTGAGGCCAAAAACAGAAACTACGATCCAAATGTGATCGATTTTATTGCCCTCAAGGTTACAGCGCACTTTGAACCCAAAATCAAGGATTCCTTAATTCAGGTGGAAGATATTCAGGACAGTGTGGAAGAAGTCTTGAGCCAGGCCGGCTATGCTGATGTGGCTAAAGCGTACATCCTCTACCGCAAGCAGCGGGAGAAGATCCGCAATATGAAATCAACAATTCTGGATTACAAAGAGATCGTCGACAGTTACCTGCAGGTTACCGATTGGCGGGTGAAAGAAAATTCAACGGTTACATATTCGGTGGGTGGTTTGATCCTTAGCAATTCTGGTGCAATTACTGCCCATTACTGGCTGTCGGAAGTGTACGATCAAGAAATCGCCGATGCTCATCGCAATGCCGATATTCATATTCATGATTTGTCGATGCTTACCGGGTACTGTGCCGGGTGGTCGCTAAAGCAATTGATCCAGGAAGGCTTGGGCGGCGTCGATGGTAAGATTACCTCATCACCAGCGAAACATCTGTCCACCTTGTGCAATCAGATGGTGAACTTCCTTGGCATCATGCAAAACGAATGGGCAGGTGCACAGGCATTTTCTTCTTTCGATACTTATCTGGCGCCATTTGTGAAGACAGATAATCTGACTTACGATCAAGTGAAAAAGGCTATTGAATCATTTGTCTATGGTGTCAACACTCCCAGCCGCTGGGGTACTCAGGCGCCATTCTCCAACATAACTTTGGATTGGACAGTCCCTGATGATTTGGCCGATTTACCGGCGATTGTCGGCGGCAAAGAAATGGATTTTAAATACAAAGACTGCCAAAAAGAAATGGACATGATCAACAAGGCATTCATCGAGATCATGATCGAGGGGGATGCCAACGGGCGCGGATTTCAGTATCCAATTCCCACTTATTCCATCACGAAAGACTTCGATTGGTCTGACACAGAAAACAACTGTCTATTGTTTGAGATGGTGTCAAAATATGGAACGCCATATTTCTCAAATTATATCAACAGCGATATGAAACCGAGTGATATCAGAAGTATGTGCTGCCGCCTCCGCCTGGACTTGCGCGAACTGCGGAAAAAATACGGTGGTTTCTTTGGCAGCGGTGAAAGCACAGGCTCCATTGGTGTGGTTACGATTAATATGCCGCGCATTGCCTATCTGGCTAAAGACAAAGATGATTTTTACAGACGCCTGGATAAAATGATGGACTTGGCTGCCAGGTCCCTGAAGATCAAACGGACCATCATCACGAAGCTTTTGAAGGAAGGATTGTATCCATATACCAAGCGTTATCTGGGTACCTTTGAAAACCATTTTTCCACCATCGGTCTGGTTGGTATGAACGAGGTTGGGCTCAACGCCAATTGGCTCCGTGATGACATGACCCATAAAGAAACCCAGGAATTCACCAAAGAAGTCCTTGTTCACATGCGTGATCGACTGGCAGATTATCAGGTCCAGTACGGAGATTTGTATAATCTTGAAGCTACACCGGCTGAGTCAACTGCTTACCGCCTGGCTAAGCATGATAAAGAACGGTTCCCGGATATTATCACCGCTTCACAGGGTGATACACCATATTATACAAATAGTTCCCATCTGCCCGTTTCCTTTACTGATGATATATTTGCTGCTTTGGACATCCAGGACGAACTGCAGACACTGTACACGTCAGGGACGGTTTTCCATGCTTTTGTAGGTGAGAAACTGCCGGATTGGCGGGCAGCTGCTTCCCTGGTGCGCAAAATTGCTGAGAATTACCGGCTGCCGTATTATACGATATCGCCTACCTATTCAGTCTGCAAACAACACGGTTACCTTGCGGGCGAGCAGTTCAGCTGTCCCCATTGCGGTGCGCAAACCGAAGTCTACAGCCGGATAACCGGTTATTACCGGCCGGTGCAGAACTGGAATAACGGGAAAGTGCAGGAATACAAAGAACGCAAGGTGTACCGGATTTCATTTGATAAACTAGGTGGATCAGCACCAAAGCAGCCAACAACGGAGAAACCAAAGAGAGTGATGCTGTTTACTACGAAATTCTGTCCGAACTGCACTATTGCCATGGACATGCTGAAAAAGGCCGGAATTCCTTTTATCAAAATTGATGCGGGGCAGCAACCTGAGCTGGCAGTGCAATACGATGTCTTTCAGGCACCAACCCTGGTAGTAGTGCAGGGCGATGAGGTGGCCCGTTATTGCAGCACAGTCGAAATCCGCAAGTTTGTTGATCTCGAGGCGGCTGACTATCAAGATCTTGAAACAGAAAAGGTATCGAACTTAACATAAACACAGAGTGAACATCAAAAGGCGCATATCAACTGATGCGCCTTTTTAGTTGTGTGCCAGCCTGCCCCTGCACCGGGATCTTCACAAAATGGATCTTGGCAGGTGGTTGTGGAAGGTGTTTCAAATAGTTTGTAAAATTCCTAGTTGAAAGACAAGGTAGGATATTCTGTGCAGACGATTGCGATTTTCAGTTATCAAGGGGAAATGTCGTCAAAGAATAATGCAGCATCATCTTGTTCTAGGTTTCTTCATAATATAAATGAAGGAGGTGAAATAAATGGACATGGATAAGGTGAAAGATTTTTTCCGTTTTAGAACTCTCTGGTGTTTAAAGCTGATCAAGGTAGTATACTTAATATCGTTCGTAATACTGACAATCTATCTTCTTGTCGACTTGAGGAACATTGATGGTATTGGCCGGTTCCTGTTCTGGTTGGTCACGTTTGTTGGTGCACATATAGGGTTGCGCATATCTTTTGAAATGTTCTTAGTTATGTTTAACATCCATGACTTTGTCCGATCAATCGACGATAAAATCGACTTGACCAATCGCTGATTACTGAACGTTGTGCTCAAAAAACTATTTACGGCTCTTAATGGGATCCCCATTGAGAGCTCTTTTATTTTGCAGCACAGATGGGGCAGGGGCAATACATGATGTCAGATTCAATCGCGTGTTTTATGGCCCTCCTCTGCTGCGAACCTGGCCAGAGTCAATGTGGCAACTATCCCGAAAATCAAATTGCCGAACAGGTAAACCACACTGGTAGCAAAGTCTGGTTGGAGGACATCGACAGGGATTACTGTTTTTGCCAGCCATCCGTAGATCAGAAAATAAAGAGCCAGGCCGAATAAAAACCCTTTAAGCAACAGGAAATCGGTGCCAATTTGTTGTAAACAGTAGAGCATTATAATTGCAACAATCGTGCTTAGAGCATAGTGCTGAAGCATTCCCAGCAGTTGGGCAGAAAACGAGGTTATGTCAAGCCCAGGCTTGATGACGACATAGGCCCCTAGCTGATATGGAGTAATTTTTGCTATTCCCATCAGGTAAAAGAGCCACACAAAGGCTTGGTGAACTGTGCCTCCTACCACTCCGGCTAAAACGCCTAGGGTGGCGGTGTCGCTGTACTTTTTCATTTTACTCTCCCTAGTGGTGTTATTGTTGGTGGCATAACGCCATCAATGCTTTGTGCCAATGTATGTGTAGTGTTTCCCAAGTACAGGAAGAGAATACTACAACATGCGGGGTAGGGTTACTAATCGCCCTGACTGGCATTATTCCTAATTATCTGCAAGGGAATGCGATCTTGCCAGCCGAGTTCAGCTATCCCCTGCTTAATGTACTGGTCATTGCTCCCATCTTTGAAGAGTTTCTGATGCGCGGGGCTATCCTGGGCAACCTCAATCAGAAGTATTCATTTTGGACTGCTAATGGGATAACTTCTGTGATGTTCGTGATTCTGCATGTTCCGGGATGGTACTTCATGGGTGTTCTATGGGACAACCTCACCAATCCTGTCGGAGGAGCTCTGTCGATTTTTCTTGTGAGCTTAGGTTTTGGTTACGCAACCTACCGGTCGCATTCGGTCATGGGAGGAGTTCTATCTCATTTCCTGAACAATCTGTTTTAGTTCTTATTAGTACACTGAACACGACAAGCCCATATCTGACGGGCTTTTAGCCATATCCGCCAACATCGATGGCGTTTTACAGGACACCTGGTATTTCCAATTAATTCCAATACGTTGTTTCAGGTTGACCGGATTCAAGCATGGCTACATCTTAATGGGGGTTTTCGATGCTTTATCGAGATCGCATGGTACGATTGCCCGATAAAATGGCATAATGGGATAAAAAACGGGTTTTTGCGATAATAACTCTGTTATTCTGCTATTTAACTTTGTCAGACTTAATGTTAAAATATAACTTGAGTGCCCATGAGTATGCCCCATAACGGACTCAGCCTCAGATATTTTAGAGAGTCTAATAATTTCAAAAGCAAGGAAGTGGTATAAGATGCATTGGCTTATTTTAGTTTTTTTTGCAAGTGTACTCGCTATAGCGTATGCAGCCCTTAACTTCTTTTCGGTCAAAAAGATCGATGAAGGCACCGATTTGATGAAGGGTATCGCATCACGTATCCGGATGGGCGCAGTCACTTTTCTAAATTACGAGTTTCGAATCATCGCTGTTATTGGTGTAGCTGTTGCATTGCTGATGGGGCTGGTTGTTGGTTGGTATGTGGCCGTGGCTTTTTTGATTGGTGCTGCTATGAGTTCGCTGGCAGCAGTAGTGGGTATGCGTATCGCCACATACGCAAACGTACGGGTTTCAAATACTGCGAGGACCACAAAAAAACTCGGGCAAACATTAAAGGTTGCTTTTAAGGGTGGTTCTGTCATGGGACTTTGTGTGGCCGGTTTTGCTCTGCTTGGCCTAGTCATTGTCTATGTGGTCTTTGGCATTCTCTTGAAACAACTGTCCATTGAAAACGTGTACATAGTCCGGAACTGGCTTGGAATTGAGTTTTCACCATTCACAATGACTATTTCTGGTTATGCGCTTGGCTGTTCGATTATCGCTATGTTTTTCCGTGTTGGCGGTGGTATTTACACTAAGGCGGCTGACATGGGGGCTGATTTGGTCGGGAAAACCGAGGCTGGTATCCCCGAAGATGATCCCCGGAACCCTGCCACAATTGCAGATAATGTTGGAGACAATGTGGGGGACGTCGCTGGCCTTGGGTCTGATTTGCTGGAGAGCTTTGTAGGAGCCATATCCTCGGCTGTCATTTTGGCTTTTCACCTGTTCCTTTCCAGTGAGGCAACAAATGGCGGCATAACTCAGTCTGCACTGCAGAAGCTGTTTATGTATCCTATAGTACTTGCTGGTTTTGGCGCCATCGCGTGCGTAATCGGCATTGCTTATGTATTACTGAAAGAACTTTCTGAGGATCCTAAGCGAGAGCTGAATATATCTACTTTGGTATCTGCTGGATTGACCATTGTGCTGGCTGGTGTCATGAGCTGGTATATGTTCAGGGGCGAAGATCTAACTGGCTTGAATTTCAATATCGGGCCCTTGTCACCTTGGCTTGCTTCGATGCTAGGGATTGTTGCAGGTGTTGCCATCGGTTTTGTTGCTGAGTACTACACCAGCTATGATTATGCACCTACCAAGAGTATCGCTTCTGCTAGCATTGAAGGCCCGGCATTGACCATCACTCAAGGTATGGCTGTCGGTATGCGCTCGACTATGGCGCCAGTGCTGTTGCTGGGTGCAACTGTTATTGCTGCTTATGGAGTGGCTGGCATGTACGGCATAGCTATGGCTGCTGTTGGCATGCTGTCTTTTGTTGCCACAACTGTTAGTGTTGATACTTATGGCCCTATTTCGGACAATGCCGGCGGTATTGCTGAAATGAGCAAATTAGACCATGATGTTCGGGCTATCACAGACAAACTGGACTCGGTAGGCAATACCACTGCTGCAATTGGCAAGGGCTTTGCTATCGGCTCTGCTGCCTTGGCGGCCACATCCTTAATGGTTGCCTATATATTCTCTTTCTCACCACCGGATGTGGATCCGATCCTGAACATGATCAACCCTATGACTCTAGTAGGCGCAATGGTAGGCACCGCACTGCCTTATCTGTTCTCTGGCATGCTGATTGAATCTGTTACCAAGGCAGCACGGAAGATGGTTGATGAAGTTCGCCGCCAGTTCAAGGAAAAGCCTGGAATACTAGACGGAACCGAGGAGCCGGATGTCAATTCTTGTATCGCTATTGCTTCCGGGGGAGCCCTGCAGGAGATGAAACTGCCCTCATACATGGCTGTTCTCTTCCCAATCGTAGGAGGCTTCATCTTTGGAGCTGAATTCGTAGGCGGTGCGTTAATTGGCGCCATCATGTCTGCTATTATGTTGGCCTTGTACACCGGAAACGCTGGTGGTGCCTGGGATAATGGCAAGAAATTGATTGAATCAGGTGCCATGGAGGGGCACGCCAAAGGTGGCCAGACTCACGCCGCTGCTGTTGTAGGCGATACAGTGGGTGATCCCCTCAAGGATACTGTCGGCCCATCGCTGGACATTCTGATTAAAATTATGTCTGTGGTGTCCCTTATTGCCGTAGCTGTATTCTCCAAGTACAACATCTTCAGTTGGCTGGTCAGCCTGTTTTAATGAGCTGCAATCCGCTCAACGGTCAAGCTGTTTAAGCGCTAAACCTAACTATAAATCACACCGCTAACATGTGTCTTAACACAGGCTAGCGGTGTTTTTTTTGAAAGAGCCGGCGTGTTCTTAAGCTCGATACCTTTCGATCAAAGCCACGAAAGCGTCCACAAAGGATTGGAGAAACTGAGTTACTTCCTCGTTGCTGATTTGCCCATTTGCGTCGAAAAGATCTGGTGAATTAGTTATATACATCTCTGGTTGTTGCAGCACTGGCATATCCAAAAACGTGAGGATTTGCCGCAAATGGTGATTGGCCCCAAAACCACCGATGTTGCCGATTGATTGGCTGATTATTGCAGCAGGTTTACCTGCCCAAACGCTTTGACCATAAGGCCTCGAGCCAACATCGATGGCATTTTTCAGGATACCAGGTATGGAGCGGTTATACTCCGGGGTTACGAACAAAATAGCGTCAAAATCTTGTACTTTGGATCGAAACGCTGTGTACTCAGCTGGAGAATTGGCATCATAATCCTGATTATACAGGGGGAGATTGCCAATTTCGATAAACTCGGTTGTATATCCATCTGGAAACAGTTCAACAACGCTGGCAGCAATTTTCTTGGAAAAAGACTCTTTGCGCAGGCTCCCGACAACAATACCGATTTTTGCCATATTAACCATCCTTTCCAAGTTAGCTTATCTGGTGGTAAATATTACCAGATTACTAAGTATTTCTCCGAATAGGAGAAATATCCTTTTTTACTATCAAAGAATGATCAGAAAATAGGGTTTCGTCTTGGACTTATTGAAATCATGATAGGATACCCCGGGATCGTAAAACCTGATACTACCGTCTATGTATGGGCGTGAATACGGACAGTTCAAAGCAACTCTAAAGGACAATCGATATCACGAGGTGTTTTTTATGTTAAAAAAACTAAGGGTTGTTGCAGCGAGGTTGGTGTGTTTGGCTTTGGTTCTCATTTGTGGGATTAATTCTGCCCAAGCCAATAGAATCTATACCAATATTGGTGATTTAGAAGCTTTCTTAGATGGAGTTATGACAACCCAGCTAGAACAGCATCGTATCCCTGGAGCTGTGATCGCTGTAGTACATAATGATGAAATATTGTTTGCAAAGGGTTATGGGTACGCGAATTTGGAACGTGAAGAGAAAGTTACGGTAAATACCTTGTTTCGGGTTGGCTCCATTTCAAAGCTTTTTGTGTGGACTGCGGTGATGCAGTTGTACCAAGAAGGACTGCTGGCCCTGGATGAAGACATTAACACCTACCTGGATTTCAGTATCCCTGATACTTTGTGGGATGGTTCTGCGGCGGAACCCATTACTATGCAGCATTTAATGTCGCATACCGCTGGTTTCGAAGATCAAAACCTCGGATTGTTTGTGCTTGCCGAAAAGGATCTGCAACCGCTTGGAGAATATCTGGAAAATGCAATTCCAGCGCGAATCTTTCCTCCGGGTCAAATAAGTGCTTACTCAAACTACGGCAGCTCTTTGGCCGCATATATAGTCGAGAGAATCTCAGGAATGCCCTTTTTAGAATATGTAGAAGAATATATTTTTACTCCTCTGGGAATGAAGAACAGTACGTTTCGCCAACCAGTTCCAGAACAACTGGCTAAACAACTCTCAGCAGGATATCGGTCTGTTGACGGCATCTATCGCTTAGGTGATTTCGAGTTGTGCCAATCCTATCCGGCTGGCAGCCTCAGCGCTTCGGGCCTGGATATGGCTAAGTTCATGTCAGCCCACCTATCTGAGGAGACCAACGGGCAGTACATTCTTAATCCAGAAACCAAGATGCTGATGCACAGCCAGAGTTTTTCTCATCACCCAGAGCTTCCTGGTATGGCTCATGGTTTTATTGAAATGAAAAGGAATGGCCATCGCCTAATCTCCCATACAGGTGATACCCTCCTTTTCCATTCCGGTTTATACCTTCTTCCCGATGAGCATTTGGGGATTTTTGTTTCTTTCAACGGCGCTAATGCAAGCACTGCTAGCGATTACGTTTTCAAGGCTTTCATGAACCGTTATTTTGCGGACGAAACCACAGTGGCAATGCCTTCTACCGACTTGATGGAAAGAGCAGCGCAGGTAAGCGGCAGTTTTCACCTCAGCCGCAGTAATTACACTGAAACGGAGGCAATTTTCCGACTGCTGAACCCCATCAAAATTGCTGTGGATCAGGATGGCTGCCTGGTTGCCAGAGTAGGTACATCAACAAATAGATACATTCCAACCGATTCGGGTGTGTTTCGTAGTCTAGATGGAGGATCATCAATGTATCCAGTAACAGATGGAACCGGCAAGGTTATTCAATACTACACAGACTCTCCGGGAGTCCTCCTGAGAACACCCTGGTATGCAACAACTGAGTTTGCCTTGCTTTTAGGAGGAGTTTCTTTATTAGTGTTTCTCGGTACGATTATCCGTTGGGCATTGCTGCTGGTAAAGCGGCAGACGAGGCGGATTACTTTTACCCCGCCTTCAGTTTTTGTTGTGACTTTACTAACTCTTGCTCAAATTGGTTTCTATGTACTGTTATTCACTTTAGTAGGAAATGTTCACCCTGTATATGGGATACCTATGGTGGCCCTGGAACCTACGCCAGCTTTAGGATATGTTCAGCTGGTCAGTTGGGTTTATGCTGTTTTGACTGCAGCCATCACTTTGATCGCTCTGAATCAGATTAGAAAGCGGATGAAATATCTTAAGCCTCTTCTATATTCCATTCTATCTCAAGGGTTTGTGTTCTTGCTGTATTATTGGAACTTCCTGTGATTCAGTTAAAAAATGTCACAAACAATGATTACTTCAAGGAGGATAGAGATTTCGCGTAGGAGAATAAAAAAGTGGTTGGCATTTATTGCCATCAATCCATAATGAGGGATGGTTAGGCCGAATGGACTGTGTACACCGATTGGTACGGGCGCTGGCTTTTGCAGTAGTATTTGTTGTACTGCTCACGAGTTCATCCCAAAGT
>FZPS01000023.1_pt218 | contig 11186 bp, 9 predicted proteins | sample 1817821 | NCBI WGS metagenome assembly FZPS01 (sample SAMEA104158645, study PRJEB21678) | metagenome | place: Germany | collected 2015-04-21 | reverse complement strand
ACTGCCCGTCTACCTCAATGCTTTAACCAAGCAGGGTGTGCATGTGGTCACTGTCAATGACTACCTGGCCAGGCGTGACGCAGAGTGGATGGGTCAAATATATGAGTTTCTGGGGTTATCTGTCGGCGTTGTTGTCAACGGGCTGAGCTTTGCAGAACGGAAAACAGCTTACAGTGCTGATATAACCTACGGCACCAACAACGAGTTTGGCTTTGACTACTTGAGGGACAATATGGTTGTGTCCCCTGAACAGATGGTGCAGAGGCCTCTCCATTACGCCATTGTGGACGAAGTGGACTCGATTTTGATCGACGAGGCCAGAACTCCCCTCATTATTTCAGGGGCTGCTGAGGATTCAGCCAGGCATTATATGCGCTTTGCCCAAATCGTTCCCCAGCTAAGGCCGGAACGGGATTACAATGTGGATGAAAAGGCACGGACTATAGCTATAACCGAAGAGGGCGTCGCCCGTGTGGAGAAGATTTTAGGCATTGACAACTTATTTGACGATGTGCACTTTGAGTTGAACCATTACCTGAACCAGGCGCTGAAAGCGAAAGAGTTTTTTGTCCGTGACCGTGATTACGTGGTGAAAGATGGCGAAGTGATTATAGTAGATGAGTTCACTGGGCGCCTGATGCCCGGGAGACGTTATTCCGACGGCCTGCACCAAAGTATTGAGGCTAAAGAAGGGGTTTCGGTATTGAAGGAAAGCCAAACCCTGGCATCCATCACTTACCAGAACTACTTCAGAATGTATGAGAAGCTGGCGGGTATGACCGGCACAGCGAAAACCGAAGAAGAAGAGTTCCGGAAAATCTACGGCCTTGATGTAGTGGTGATTCCCACCAACAAGCCCATGATCAGAAAAGACCTGCCGGATGCGGTGTACAAAACCGCTAAAGGCAAGGAACGGGCCATCATCAGAGACATTGTGGAACGCCACAGCAAGGGCCAGCCGGTGCTGGTGGGGACCATCAGCATTGAGAGCTCGGAAAAGTACAGTGCGATGCTCAAGCGGGAGGGCATTCCCCATCAGGTGCTGAATGCCAAGTATCACGATAAAGAGGCGGAAATCGTCAAGTACGCAGGCCAGAAGGGCATGGTTACCATTGCCACAAACATGGCCGGACGGGGTACCGATATCGTCCTTGGTGAAGGTGTAGTCGAGTTGGGCGGCCTTCACATCATCGGAACCGAACGCCATGAGTCCAGGCGCATTGACAATCAGCTGCGGGGACGGGCCGGCCGCCAAGGGGATCCAGGTTCCTCCCAGTTTTATGTCTCCATGGAGGACGACATTATGCGCCTCTTTGGTTCGGAGCGCATTATGGGGATCATGGATCGCCTCGGCTGGGAAGAGGACCAGGTGATTGACCATCCGCAAATCAGCAAGGGTATCGAAAATGCCCAAAAGCGCGTGGAAAGCCGCCACTTTGAAATCAGAAAACAGGTTCTGGAATACGACGATGTAATGAATCAGCAGCGTGAAGTGATTTACGGACAAAGGCGGGGGGTTCTCCTGGACGAGAACATTTCGGAGCAAATTTCGGCAATGTTTGAACCGGTCTTTGAACGTTTGGTCCAGCGCTATGCTGATGAGAAAATTATCCCTGAAGAATGGGATCTGGAGGGTTTGCGGCAGCAGTATGCCGAGATTGTCGGCAAGCCTTTGCCGCTGACTGTAGACGGACTTGGCGATCTGACGCCTGAAGAAATAGTGCAAAGGCTGGTGGGCCTGGCCAAGGAGGCCTATGCCCAGCGGACTGCGGAGTACGGTCTGGATTTGCAGAGACAGATTGAAAAGGTCGTTCTGCTGCAGATTATTGATCAGAAGTGGATGAACCACCTCAGTGCCATGGACGATTTGCGGGAAGGCATAGGCTTGAGGGCTCTGGCCCAGCGGGATCCGTTGCTGGAGTACCGTTTTGAGGCTTATCAGATGTTTCAGGAGATGGTCAACAGTATCCAGGAAGATACAATCAGCATGCTCTTTAAGGTGCGTCTGGCAGAGGAGCGAACCCTCACTCAGCCAAAGGATCGGCTGGCCGGTGCCCAGACTAACCAGGGAGAGGCCGTGAAGCAGGAACCCCGCCGGGTCGAGCAGAAAGTCGGCCGCAACGATCCCTGCCCTTGCGGGAGCGGGAAGAAGTACAAAAAGTGCCATGGGAGGTAGTCTAATGCGGGAGTTGCTATCAGACTTAGGTAGACGAATCGAGGAAATGCGGGGGTATCTTTGACATTGATGCGAAAGAGGCTCGGCTGCAGGAACTCGAGGAGGCGATGCTGGAAGAGGGTTTCTGGGATAACCAGGAATTGGCCCAGCAGACTGCCAAGGAGATCAGTTCTGTAAAGAGAACTATCCAGGAGTGGAGAAGGGTCAGCAGGCTTCATGATGATGCTGTGACTCTGGTGGAACTGCTGGATGAAACCGAAGATCACGGCCTTGAGGCAGAGCTGGATGCCCTGATGCCCACTCTCCAGCGGGCAGTGGACGAACTGGAGCTGGCGTCGCTGCTGGACGGTGAGTATGATTCTAATAACGCAATTTTGACAATTCACCCCGGAGCCGGGGGGACGGAATCTCAGGATTGGGCCTCCATGCTGCTGCGTATGTATACGCGCTGGGCTGAAGATCAGGGCTACACCGTAGAGGTCCTGGACTACCAGCCGGGAGAGGAAGCGGGCCTGAAGGATGTCACCCTTTTGATCAAAGGGGAGAACGCTTATGGGTATCTCAGGAGCGAAAAGGGTGTGCACCGTTTGGTGCGCATATCTCCCTTTGATTCTTCGGGTCGCAGGCATACGTCCTTTTCCTCAGTAGAAGTGTTGCCGGAGATTGAAGATGATGTAACGGTAGAGATCAAACCTGAAGATTTGAGGGTGGATACCTATCGGGCCAGCGGGGCCGGGGGCCAGCATGTAAACAAGACGGACTCGGCCATCCGGATCACACACCTGCCTACGGGAATTGTGGTGCAATGCCAGTCAGAGCGGTCTCAGCATGCCAACCGTGAAGCGGCGCTGAAGATTCTCAAAGCACGCCTCTTGGAGCGGCAGTTGGAAGAACAACGGGCCAAAATGGAGAGTCTAAAGGGTCAACAGCAGGACATAGCCTGGGGCAGTCAGATTCGTTCCTACGTATTTTGCCCCTATACCATGGTTAAGGACCATCGCACCAACATAGAAGTGGGCAATGTCGATGGTGTCATGGACGGCGATATAAACCCCTTCATAGAAGGATACCTCAAGTTGAAACAATAGACAGAAAGTGGCCTTTTCCTTCACCGGGAAGGCCGCTTTTTTAGAAGGGAAACAGGTGCGGAGTTATGAACCGTTACAAGCTGATCATAGCAGTCTTGGCCATAGCCATAGTCATTCTCGGTGTTCCCAGACTGCTCCTGGTTCCTTATCTGGAGCGGGAGTTTGAAAGTGAACTTGCCGCCTCGCTGCAGGCCAGTGAGGCGCGGGTCGAGGTACAGACACCCTGGGGCTGGGAACTTCTCTGGGGACGCATCCCACGCCTGGATCTTACCGCCTCTGATGCCGTTATCGACGGCCTGAAAATCGCGCAGGCGCACCTCCGGGGGGAGCAGCTCAGGCTTGACCCCCGCCTGCTCTGGCAGGAAAAGGAAGCGGTTCTGCTGGACGCGGCTGATCTGAGGGGCGAAATCATTGTCCAAGAACAGGCCCTCAATGAGTTCCTGTGGGAGAAAGCAGATCCTGACAAGCTTTTGCACATCGAGATTTCGCCACAAGGGGTAGATTTAGTAGGCGTCCTTAACTTCTGGAACATTGAGTGGAAAATTACAGTGCGCGGTGAACTGAAAGTGCACAATGGCACCTCCTTGCGCTATGTTATGAAGGATTTGGGGGTCCAGGAAACAAGGATCCCGAATCTTTTGCTAGAAGTTCTCAGCGAGAATTACGAGTTGGTGATGGACTTCGGGGCATTTCCTTATCCGGTGGAGATCAAGGATGTGCACCTGGAAGAACAGAAGCTTAGAGTTATCTTGGGAGGGGTTCAATGAAACGGGTTCTTTGGTTAATCATCGCAGTTGCTGTCTTAACCTCCCTAGGAGTCTTTGTCCAGCGCTGGACGATAGAGAGGCCAAATGACAGGGTGGAAATCGTCTATGATTTGCCTGGTCTGCTGGAGTTGTCAGAGTTGATGGAGGGTACATCGCCGGAGCAGCTCCTCCGTGATCTCAAGGATGCCGGGGTAGAAACCATCGCTGTTCAGCCTGCCAGCGTTGGGGAAATGTTGCTGGCAGGGAACCTGCTTCCCGAAGAAGTGCTGGCTGAACTTCCGGATCGCCTTACAGACCTCGGGAAGTTCTTAACGCTGCCCGTCCGGTTTGAAAGGGACCACTTTGAGTTGGTGCAGCAGGCAGGTCTAAACGCTGCTCCGAAACTCAACACGGCTCCCTGGGCAGTTGAACCCGTCTGGATGGAGTATAATCCGGAACTGATTATCGTCAGCGGGCAGGGCGTCATGGATGCCGAGGCCCTTTTCGGCAGTGATGCGACCTTAGCCTTGGTGGAGTTTGCCGCGCCGCAGCTGCCTTCTGGAGATCCCGGCAACATGGTTAGGCTGCACGGCATTAGCGCCCCTGAAATGGAGGTTCTTTCTGAGGAGAGGATTCTCAACCGATATATGCGGGGGGTCAAGGAACGCAATATGCGCGTTTTGTATGTGCGGCCCTTTGTGGACGATGAAGGAAGCTGGGAGCGCTCCCTGACCATGCTGGACTCTTTGCAGAAACGCTTAGAAGAGTCCGGTTTTACCCTTGGAAAGGCACAGCCCTTTGCTGACTGGCAGGTGGCCTGGATCTGGACGGTCCTGGCAGGAGCGGGGATTTGGGCTGCCGCTGCTATGTACGGCATGGAACTGTTCCCCCGCAGTGAAAGGCTGATTATTGCGTTGGCAAGTTTGGCTTTTATGTTCAGTGCCGCCCTAATTGCAGTTAGGCCTGTCCTGGCCAAACAGGGCCTTGCCCTCTTGGCGGCCATAGTGTTTCCTGCCTGGTCGATGCAGCTTAAATGGGGCAAAACCCCAATCAGCCGCTATGCGGGGGCAGCTGCGATTTCCTTGACTGGAGCCCTGTTTATTGTGGCCACACTTAGCGGAACGGAATTTTTGGTGAAAATCCTGGAATTCCGCGGGGTAAAGCTGATGCATCTGGCCCCCATTGCCTTAGTGGTGTTCACCTTAATCCGCCCCCTGAAGGAGTGGTTCTATAGGGAAATACCCGTCCGTTACCTGCTTGGTCTTGGCGTTCTTGGCCTGGCGGGCATGCTGTACATTTTGCGGACCGGAAACTTTGGTCTGCCTGTTCTGCAGCTGGAGGTGCAGGCTAGAGAGTTCTTGGAGAATTTCCTCATAGTCCGGCCGCGTACGAAGGAGCTGTTCCTGGGACATCCTGCGCTGTTTCTCGCTGTGAATGCCAAAGAGCCCCGGAAGTCCTGGTGGCTTCCCCTGGCAGTTATTGGGCAGCTGTCCTTGGTGAACACCTTTACCCACACCCATACATTTCTTTGGGTCAGCCTCCTGCGGACATTCTACGGGCTTGTGTTCGGCTGTTTGATCGGATGGCTTGCCCTCAAGCTGTTTAACTGGGTGAAAGGGAGAGTTGATCGTGATTCTGGTCTCTGGCTATTACGGATTCGATAACCTAGGCGATGAGGCAATTCTGGGCGTGCTGTGCGAAGATCTGCGCGCCCTGGGCATTAAAGGGGAAGATATAGTAGTATTGTCTAATCGGCCGCAGCAGACAGCAGACAGGTTCCAAGTGACAGCTGTACCGAGATATGATCTCCGGGAGATTTGGCGACGGCTGGGTGATGCAGCGCTGTTCATCAGCGGAGGAGGTTCTTTGCTGCAGGATGTGACCAGCAGGCGCAGCATTCCTTATTATCTTAGCTTAACGGAGCTTGCTTTTTTGCGCAAAGTCCCTGTGGTAATGTATGGACAGGGTTTAGGTCCTGTCCAGAGCCGCATTTTCCGGCACTGGGTAGGAAGAGCTTTTCGCAAGAGTGCAGCCTGCTCGGTCCGTGACTCCGGCAGCCTTCAGTTTTTGCTGGGGCTTGGGGTGCCAAGGGAGAAAGTTGAGCTTTGCGCTGATCCAGTCTTTCAACAGCAGCTGGTAATAAAGCCAAGTCAGCCTCCGCGCAAAATCCTGCTGAACATCAGGCCGTACAGCGGCTGGGGGAGTCACGCAGAGCTTTGGAGAGACCAGGTGCAGCTGTGGCAAAGGGCTGGATTTGAGATCGAGTTCATACCCTTGGGGCCTGGAGACGAGGAACTGGGACGCAGTTTGCAGCATTCATGTTCTGAGCTGAAGGTTGCAGCACAGTTGACCCTGGAGAGTGCAGCAGGGGTGTTTGCAGGTGCAGCCCTCTGCGTATCGATGCGCCTGCACGGCCTGATTTTCAGCGCCCTCCACGACTGCATGCCCATCGGTTTGAATTATGATCCCAAAGTGGAAGCAATCTGCCGGCAAATGCAGATTCCCTGGCTTGAGCTGGGGCAGCTGGCAGAACTTGGCTCGGTCATAGACGAAGTTTGGCGGGAGGCTTCGCAGCATCGGCTGAAGTATCACCAGGCTCTGGATACGCTGCGTGAGGCATCACTGAAGAATCGTTCAATGTTAGCTAGGGTATTGGGGTGAGAGTGTGACAAGGATTAAGATCTTAGGCCGTGAATTTGACCCTGTGACAATGGAGGAAGCCCAGGCGCAGTTGGCAGCCTTTGTGGCGGCCGGCGACTCTCACCTGGTGGTTACCGCCAATCCTGAAATGGTTATGAAGGCCAGGGGGGATCAGCTCCTGGCTGAGATTATGGATCGGGCTGACTTGGTTGTGGCAGACGGAATCGGCGTGGTCTGGGCCAGCCGTTTTCTCCGCCGGCCGGTTCCCGAGAGAATCCCAGGAATTGAGCTGGCTGAGGGTTTGCTGGAGCAGGCCTCAACGCAGGGCTGGAGGGTCTTTTTGCTCGGCGGGGCCCAAGGCGTCGCGGAACAGGCCGCCGAGGTGCTGCAGCAGCGATACCCTGACATCAACATCGTCGGTACCTATCATGGGTTTTTTTCATCCGGCGAAGAGGAACAGGGTATCTTAAAGAAGATTGCAGAGGCGAAACCCCATGTCCTCCTGGCTGCCTTGGGTGTTCCCCGCCAGGAGAAGTGGCTCGCGGCCTATCTGGGGACTCTTAAGATACCTGTAGCCATTGGTGTTGGCGGCAGTTTCAATGTGTGGGCCGGGGTGGATAAACGGGCCCCCTCCTGGGTGAGGAAGATTAACCTGGAATGGCTTTACCGGCTGGCTAGGCAGCCTTGGAGAATTAAACGGCTTGTTGTATTGCCGATTTTCGTCCTTCATGTCCTGTTCGCTAGAATCAAGGGAGGGAGGTAGGCTGATGCTGAAACGGATTGTGCTGGGTTACGGCGGGATTTTGATCGGTGTCATTATCACAGCTGTCGGTGTAACGTATCTGCTCATTCCTGCCAAAATTGCCGCCGGCGGTGTCAGCGGTCTGGCCACAGTCATTTTCCATCTGACTGGACTGCCTGTAGGAGTGACCATGCTGCTTCTGAACATTCCTCTGTTCATCTTGAGCTGGCGTATTATTGGCCCTGTCTTTGGGGCCAAGACCCTGTTCGGCACTTTTACCCTGTCTCTGTTCGTTGATCTGTTCAGCCAATTCGCCGTGCCCATGACAGACGACCTGCTTCTTTGCGCCATTTACGGCGGAGTCCTCTCCGGCATCGGCTTAGGCATAGCCTTTCGAGCGGGAGGGTCTACAGGAGGAACTGACATGGCAGCCCAGCTGGTGGCCAGGTTTTTCCCCACCAGTGTTGGTCAGGCGCTGCTGATTGTAGACGGGTTGGTCATCCTCCTGGCAGGAATTGCCTTTGGGCCGGAACTGGCCATGTACGCCTTAGTCGCTGTCTTTATAACCACTAAGACAGTAGACATCGTGCAGGAAGGTCCCAGCTACGCCAAGGCCTGCCTGGTAATTTCTGATGTCCCCCAGGCCATCGGCCAGCAGATCATGGAACGTCTGGAGCGGGGCGTGACAATACTGGACGGCAGGGGCATGTATACTCAGTATGATCGGGAAATATTGCTGGTAATCGTGTCCCGCACCGAGATTTCCACCTTGAAGTCCATTGTGGCCGAAACGGACAGGAAAGCCTTTGTGGTTATCTACGATGTCCACGAAGTGCTGGGAGAGGGTTTTCGCGGGCTGCGGACCTAACCGCAGCCCCACCCCAGGTACTTGCCAACCCTTAATCGTTTTTGATATGATAATATGAACGATATTTCAGTCTACTGAGGGATGATTCCACATATGGTTTGCCTAGATAGAAAGATGGTGATGGAGTGAGCCGCAAAGCAACTCTAACAATCATACTGGTAGTTTTATTATTGTCCGTCTCCCTTGTCTATGGTTCCTATCAGGCGAACACCCAGTTTGTCGAGGGTGAAAAGCGCTATGAAAGCATTGGGACTGTCTTAGAGGTAATCGCCCTGGTTAAGACCAGGCACTATTACCAGCCGGTCAGCACCTTTGAGCTGATCAAAGCTTATGTGACCCATGGAACGATTAACGGCATGCTCAAACATGCTTTGGATGATCCCTATACTCGCCATATGGATGCCATCGCCTTTGAAAACATGATGAACACGACGACTGGGATTTATGGTGGAATCGGGCTGTCAGTAGGCATTGTGGACGACCGGGTCACTGTGGTCTCGCCCATCAAAGGAACCCCCGGGGAAAGGGCCGGCTTTAGGCGGGGCGACAAAATTATTGCCATTGACGGCAAGGATACCACGCATATGACGTTGGACGAGGCAGTCAGCCTGATGCGCGGTCCAGAGGGCACAGAGCTGGATCTGACCATCAAAAGGGATGAAGAAATCTTTGAGGTTCATATTGTGCGTGAACTTATCAATGTCATCTCGGTGCCGGATTACTATATTATCGACGAAGAGTACGGCATTGGCTATATCGAGATCACAAATTTCTCGGACCGTACCTATGATGAGCTGAAGAAAGCCCTGGATTTCCTCGATGAACAGGGCCAAAGGGCATTGATTATAGACCTGCGCTTTAACCCAGGAGGGACACTCGGCTCTTCGCTGCAGGTGGCGAATGAATTTGTCTCTGGAGCCCCCCTCGTCTATCTAGAGGATCAATTCGGCAACCGCACTCCCTTTGAAAGTACCGAGACAGGGACCCGGGAGCCGATGCCCATGGCGGTCTTGATCAACGGCAGCAGCGCCAGTGCCTCGGAGATTGTCTCAGGCGCTCTGCAGGACAATGGCTTGGCTGTCTTAATAGGAACCACCACCTTTGGCAAGGGGCTGGTGCAGTCACTTTATCCTTTGCGTGACGGCAGTGCCTTAACCGTCACAGAGCAAGGGTATCTTACCTCAGGCGGGAAGGATATCAACGGCGTGGGCATTGAACCCGACATTGCAGTTGAAGTTACCGTGGAGGAGGAAGAAGCAATCTACCTCGATGAAGCTGAATATGACCCACAGTTAGAAAAGGCTCTAGAGGTTCTGCGCAGCCAGCTCTAGTTGTTGACACCACCCCGGATACCGTCTCCGGGGTGATCTGTTCTTGGCTGCGATCAGGGAGGAGAAGTCTGTGAATTCGGTATGGCAGCTTGTGAAGATAACATTTCAGACATTTACATTTATGGTCACAGACCTGCGTTATATATTAGTGATGGCCCTTGTGTTTGCGGTGGTATACAGACAGTACGCGAAAATTCTCCAATACGAACAGGGGTTCTTCCGCTTGAAGCGAATTAACCCTTTGATGGAGACCGCGACTTCGTTGATCTATGGAATCGGCGGAGGCATGTTGGCTACCATGCTCTTCATCCTGCTGGGAGTTTCTATCGGAGATGCCGGCATAGCCTATCTGTGGCTGGCTGCACTTTTGCTGATGCTGATTAACCAGCGTTTTTTGTGCTTTGCCTATGCCGGCAGCCTGGTCAGCCTTATTGCATTGCTTACGGGGTTTCCACAGATTCATACAGCCACACTGATGGCTTTGGTCGCCATATTGCATCTGACAGAGTCCTTCTTGATCTTTGTCAACGGCTACCACAATGCGTCGCCCATGTTCTTCAAGCACGAAAGCGGCAAGGTGGTGGGAGGGTTTGCCCTGCGCAAGTTCTGGCCTATGCCGACGATCGCCCTGGTTGGACTGGTTATTCTCGGCTCAGGCGGGGATATGCAGGCGGTGCCCATGCCTGACTGGTGGCCGATTTTTCGGCGTGGCCTGGAAATACCGGACAACCATGTGTTGATCCACGTTCTGTTTCCGTTGATCGTAGCATTGGGCTACAGCGACTTTGTGCAGACAGAGCTGCCGAAGACCAAGGCCAGGCGCAGTGCGGGGCTGCTGGCGGTATACAGTCTGGTTCTCTTAGGCTTAGCCGTTTTGGCCAATCAGTACCCCTGGCTGTCGCTGTTACCGGTGGTTTTTGCACCCCTCGGGCATGAGCTTGTCATTTACTTAGGCCGGCGGCGGGAAAAAGAAAACGACCCAGTTTTTCTGGGGGACGATGGGGTAATGGTTCTGACAGTCTATCCGAACTCGCCTGCAGAGCAGATGGGCCTGGAAGCAGGCGATGTGATCAAGAGCATTAACGGGGTAGAAGTTGCCGACTTCAAAGCGTTAACGGAACAGATGTCGCCATGGGTAATTGATCCGGTATTCGAGGTTGAGAATCAGTTTCGCCAGCCCGCTAAGAGACTGGTCCACTACAAGGGGAAGATTCCTCCCCTGGGCATTGTGCCGGCTCCCCATCCCGAACAGGGTGCCTATGTCCGTTTCAAGGACGGCTATTTGAAGAGTTTGTGGAACAAGTGGCGAGCTATGATGAGGAAGTGAAGCTGTGGTAATTTTCCCATTGGATGAACAGAAAACTTCCCTGATGACCTTGATGGTTATCCTGGCATTGAGTTCTCTGGGCTTTGCTGTTCTAGGCCTGGTGCTCGGCCCGGACCTTGCGCTGGATTTTGCCCCTGAACGCCAATTGGAACTGGAGATGCTGCGTCCTGTAATGCCGGATTTGGCAGGCCTGGATGAGTTCTGGACTGAAGCCGGTTACACTGTGGTGCAGAGGGAACAGGTCTACAGCGTGCAGACTGTTCTGCAC
>FZPS01000186.1_pt113 | contig 11187 bp, 10 predicted proteins | sample 1817821 | NCBI WGS metagenome assembly FZPS01 (sample SAMEA104158645, study PRJEB21678) | metagenome | place: Germany | collected 2015-04-21 | reverse complement strand
GAGTGTTGTTAGTAGTATGGCTGTTGTATATGGCGCAAATACAGTTACATCTTTAAATCAAATATTAATGACTAAATTTACAAGTGTAGAAGCATATGCATTTATGACCTTTGCATTATTATATAGTCCATGTATTGCGGCAGTAGGTACATTATATAAAGAAAGTAATAGTGCTAAATTTACATTGAAGAGCGTTTTATTTCAAAGCTTAGTAGCTTGGATTGCGGCAACTCTTGTAAATGTAATAGGAAATTTGTTGTTTATGTAAGATGGATTTATTCCATCTTTTAATATCGATTTTATGATATTTTAATAAGAATCTGTATAATGTAGTGTATGGGGGTTTGAAAGAATGATAAAAGCAATACTTTTTGATTATGATGGAACATTATCTAATAGAATGCAATCTGCATATAATAAATATAAAGCAGACTGTAAAGAAATATTTCCTGAATTAGATCCTAATGGAGTTGAATTTGATGCAATTGTACAAAGATGTTTAAATTGGGATGAGTTTGGGACTATAACTAAATCACATGTATATGAAAATTTAAATAGAGTATATAAAGTTAATGTTGATGTTGGAAAATATATGGACAAATGGGTAAAAGAATTTCCTTTATATCAAGTTTTACAAAAAGACTGTAAAGAAATAGTTGAAAAATTAGGAAAAAAATATAGATTAGGTGTTATTACTAATGGAAGTTCTTATTCTCAACATGCTAAGTTAGAAAATACAGGATTAAAGAAATATTTTGAATGTGTATTTGTATCAGGGGATTATGGAATACATAAACCAAATAAAGAAATATTTTTAATGGCCGCAAAAGAAATGGATTTAAAACCTGAAGAAATTGCTTTTATAGGTGACACTTATGCGACAGATATATTAGGAGCACATAGAGCAGGGATGTATCCTGTATGGTTCTTTAATGATCCTTTAAGAGTTAGCGATGCAGATATAAAAAGAATTCATCATTTTGATGAACTCTTAGAAATATTTGATGTTTAATAATTAAAATAAAATATCATTTTCAATAAAGCTTATTATATTACTAATTGCAATAGGTCCAGCAATTTTATCATCTAAAATTCTATGTTGACCTTCACTTATTGTAATTAATGCTTTATTGTCAACTGGTATTTTTTTTATGTTTTTTTCACTAGAAGATAAAGGTATTACTTCATCGTTTTCACAATGAATCATTAATGTAGGAACACTTATATCATTTATTGAATCTTTACAATTACTAACAACATCCATAAACGCAGGAGTAAAGTTTGATGGCATTTTAGGTTTTTCTTCTTTTACAAAAGGTTTAGGTATGTTATCTATTACTTTACTTGGAGTTAAGTATTCAAATGATGGGGCAAGTAAAACTAATTTTTTAACTCTATAAGAGTTTGCAAGATAACTTGCGATTACTCCACCCATTGAAAAACCTACTAAAACAATATCGTTATAATATGCAACATCAGTTATAAGATTTTTTGCTTTTGATACCCAAGAAGTCCAATCCGTATCAGTTTGATCTTCTATATCAAACATTTGAACTGTTTTAAAATCATAACCTTTTTCTAAAAGGGCTTTTTTTAAATTTTCAAATTCATGTATACCTCTAACACCAAAACCATGTATAGCTGCAACTGTTGGTCTTTTAATTTTCTTTTTAAAAAATAACATATAAATCACCTTTTAATAAGTATAACAAATACTTTAATTTAAATAGTAAAGTTTTTGTTTACATTTTCTTTTGTTTCTAATATTTCAGTTAAAACATGCTTAACAATAGGACTACCAGCATTTATAAAAACAGCAGCACAAGAAGCACAATATACAAATATATTACCTTCATAAAAATTATTAAATTGTGAAGATAGTTTATTGTATATTTCAGGTTCTTTAATTTTTGCACTTGCACCTAAACCACAACATTGTCCAAGATTTGTAATTTTATAATCTTCAGGTAAAAAGTCTTGTAAATCATTTAACCAATCTTGTTTTACTCTATCTTGACAAGGCATAAATATATTCATATTTGATATATCTATCTTTTTACCTAAATTAAGTTCTTTAAGTTTTTTAAAAATGCTTGTTACTTTAACATCTAATTTATCTTTAAAAAAGTAGTAACAATTTGCACAAGCTACAACAATTTCTTCAACTTGAAGTTGTTTAAAATTAGTAATTATTTCATTAATAATTTTATTTTCTTCTTCAAGTAGACCTAAATCAGATATAGGTTTACCACAACAATCAACTGCTAGACCAGCATTAATATTATCTTTTAAAAGCTGATATATTACTTTTGTTGTTTCAGGATATATTAAAGGAAAGTTACATCCTGGAAAGAAAACAACTTTAGCATTTGATTGTTCATAGTTTTTAAAAGGATAATTAGTTTTTTCAATAATTGTTTCTTTATATTCTTTTTCAAAAACATTTCCTTTATTTTCAATTACTTTTTGTTTTCTTAATTCTAATATGTATTCCATACAGTCAATATTCATAGGACAAACTTCATTGCATTTATCACATAAAAAACAATGAAAAGCCAGATCATATAATTTTTCTTTACAACTAAAGTCTAAATTGTACTTTGATAAAAATTCACAATTTCTTGTGCATTTACCACATTTAATACATTTATCTACACGTATCATTTAATTCTCCTAAAATATTAACCATTTATATTTTATCATTTATTATAAATATGTTTAAAATATTTATGTTGCTTTTTAGTGATGTATTATCAGTGAAATAATACATATATTAGATAGATTAAAAGATATGCATAATAATACTTTTAATTCGATAACAGTAAAGAAATCTCCTCATTTGAGAACAAGAACATAAATTTTATCAAAAAACCTTAACAATTTTTGTAATTATTTAAAATTACAAAAATAGCATTGACATAAGTTCTTTGCTGTGCTAACCTTAAATCATACTAAGGAGGTTATTCTATAATGAAACTTCAAAACATAGTCGACGTTGTTGGTGGAACAGCGCAATTTAGAATTAAAGAAAGTTATGATTCTAAGGCTCCTGTTTATGAATTTTATAATCAAATTAATTTAGAGAATGATTTAACAAGAGTTTATGAAATCATTAGTGATTCAAAGCATATCCGGACTTTTGATGATGTAATTCTTACTAATGAAGACGATGTTATTTTTAGTCTTTTGTCAGGAATGGCTACTCAAGTTAGTCATTATCACAATAATTATCTTTTAACTCAAAACTTTGTGAAATTGACCCCAAAGAAAAAGATAGTTCCAAGATATTTAATTTATCTACTCAACGAAGATGTCTCAATTAAAAGGCAATTTGATTCTCAATTACAAGGTTCTAAAATATTAAAATATACCGTTACACAACTTAAAAATTTAAATTTACCCAAATTACCAAATTTAGAAAAACAGAAAATAATTGGAGATTTATATTTTGATATTATTAAACTTAAAACATTAAAATTAAAGTATTGTGATTTGGAAAATAGGTTGTTATTTCAAAAACTAAAGGAGGTATAGCAATGAATGAATACAAATTCGAAAATGAATTAATAGAATACTTATGTACTGGTTCAATTAGCTCTAATGATGAATATCCATTTATTGGCAAGGAAGACACAATTCCTTATATTAAGAAAAAATTATGGAAATATGAACCTGACATTAAAACGACAGAGCAGTTATGGAACAATTTTAAAAGAATTCTCGAAAGACTTAATCGTGATACATTAGAATATCCATTAAGTGTTGTAGAATTTAATCAAGTTAAAAAGATTATTTCTGAGATTAAAAATCCTTATGAAGCAGGACAATTCTTATATGGATTAAATGGAGTTTCTCAAATTGAGATTGATTTAGATGATGGAAGGCATGTTTTCTTAACAGTATTTGATCAAAAGCAAATTGGTGCTGGCGAGACTGTTTATCAGGTTGTTAATCAAATTGAAAGACCTGCTAAAATAATAGGAAAACAAAGCAGACGCTTTGATACAACATTGTTAATTAATGGTTTGCCGATTATTCAAATTGAAGAAAAAAGAAGAACTAGAGATATAAATGAAGCGTTTAATCAGATGCATCAATACATTGCGGAAAGTCAATACCGAGATATTTTCTCAACTTTGCAAATTTTGGTTGCATTATCTTCTGTTGACGTTAAATATATGGCTAATACAACCTCAGAAAATTTCAATATAGATTTTGCGTTTAATTGGCAAGGTCGTGATGGGAAAGTTGTTCGTGATTGGAAGAAGTTTGCAAATCAATTTCTCTCAATTCCTATGGCTCATCAAATGGCAACAAATTACATGATACTTGATGGGACTAAAAATAAACAATCATTAAAAGTTATGAGGCCTTATCAAGTTTATGCAACTCAAATAGTTCTTGATAAAATCAAAACAACAAATTTTGAAATGAACATTAATAAAATCGGTTATATATGGCATACAACAGGATCAGGTAAAACCATTACAAGTTTTAAAACTGCATGGCTTGCTAGTAGAATGCCAAATGTCGAAAAAGTTGTCTTTGTAGTTGATAGAATTGCATTGACAAAACAAACTAGTGAAAATTATAGAGCATATGATCCTGATGCAAGTGATGATTTTAGTGTAATTGATGATACTGCAAATACAACTGAACTTAATAAAAAACTTAAATCTAAAGATAACAATATAATAATAACGTCAGTTCAAAAGCTTGATACCTTAGTAAAGAGAAAATCTTTTGTAGCACCAAAAAAGAGAATTGTATTTATAGTAGATGAAGCTCATCGTTCAACAGGTGGAGATTCATTTGAATTAATTCAAAAATCTTTTAAAAATTCTGCTTGGGTTGGATATACTGGAACACCGATGTTTGAGGATACAACTTTTAAAAAATATACTGAAGAAATATTTGGACCTTTACTTCATGCATATACTATTAGAAATGCAATAGCAGATCGAAACGTGCTTGGTTTTAAAGTGGATTTTGAAACTACGATTAACGAAGATGACATGAAAGAAAAATATCTTCCTGATTTTTATAGAGAAAAATTTCCTAAATGGTCTGATAAACAAATTCAAGAAAAAATTAACAATTTAACTCCTGAAGATATGGATGATGCTGTGGAAAGTAGTTTCTACGATTGCAATCAAAAACATGTAGAATTAGTAGTTGAAGATATTTTTGAAAAATGGAGAAATCGTTCAAATGATGGTAAATATAATGCATTATTAACCACCCATGTTGGAGGAATGAGACCTAGTACTCCAATGGCACTGATGTATTTTAATGAATTTCAAAAAGTTAATAAAGAAAGGCAGTCACAAGGTTTAAAACCTTTAAATGTGGCGGTTACGTATAGCTTAAATGCATCTAATAATGACTATATGTTGGATTCAAATCAAGGATTACACGAAGCGATGAAAGTATATAATGAACAGTTTGGAACCGCTTTTGGTCTTAATGATGTTTCAGGCTATACTCAGGATGTTATTTCAAGATTAAATAAAACAGCTTCAGATAAAAAATATTTAGATATTGTTATTGTTGTTGATCAGTTATTGACTGGATTTGATGCTCCAGAACTTAATACTTTATATGTTGATAGAACGCTTAAAGGAGCTTCGTTAATTCAGGCTTATTCACGAACAAATCGTATTGCGGATTGGCAAGAAAAACCTTTTGGCCGCATTGTTAATTATCGTTGGCCTTCGTATAATGAAAAATTAATGAATGATGCTCTCGCTATTTATGCTGACGATCGTTCAGTTAAATATTCTGATGAAGAAAAAGCTAGGAAAAATAAAGAAGATGGAATTACAGTACCAGAATTTAATGAATTATTAACTGAAGTTAAGGTAACGGTTGAAAAACTCAAAAATATTACTGATACATTCAATCAATTGCCACCTTCTGAAAAAGAAAAAGAATTTATGTTAGATTTGTTAAGAGATTATAATGCTGGGATTGCAAAATTAAAACAGTTTGCACCTGAAGAAGTAGATGGGGAAACAACTGGTTTTGATTATAATAATCCAAATAAAATGATTGAAGCTCTTGGAATGACTCCAGAACAAGAAGTTAAATTAACAACTGTATTAACTAATGAATTAAAGACGCATCTCGCAAAAAAAAGGAAAATTAGTTTTTATCAAATTGATTTGAAGTTAACTCACATAAAAGAAGTTAAGGTTGATTATGATTATTTGACAACTTTAATAGAAAATTTAATTAACGAAGTTCATGAGGAAAAACTTAAAGAAGCTCAGGAAACTCAAGAAAAGATTGTTCAGTTTACAAACGGCTTAGCTGATAGATTGCTTGCTGAAAAGATTAAATCTGCAGCTTTGGCAATTATAAATGGAGAATATCCTCCTGCAGGTTCTAATTTTACTTATCCTGTTAAACTTAATGATAGTGATACAATTATTGATGAAGCTTATGAAGTTAATGTTGATAGGACGTTAATTGATTTTAGAAATAAATGGGGAATTATTGATGTGATTAATAATTCTGAAATAAAACAATGGTTTAGTTCTCATCGTTATGGTGCTCAAGATCTTGATGATATAAATCAACTAAGTAATTTAATCACAGAGGGTAGCAAGTGCTACAAAATTTATTCGAATAATAAAGAAGTTACCGCTTTATCTAGAATTAAATATCGTAATGGACTTCGTGAAGCTATTTACGATTTAGCAGATAAATTGGTTGGATTTTAGGAGGTATAACAAATGATTATAAAAATAATTGTATGGAGATTATGCCATGAATAATAAAAAGAAAAATGTTCCTAAGCTTAGATTTCCTGGTTTTACTGAACCTTGGGAACAGCGTAAGTTGGAAAGTCTTTGTGAATTATATACGGATGGTGATTGGATAGAAGCGAAAGATCAAAGTGATTCAGGTATTAGATTAGTGCAGACCGGTAATGTTGGAATAACAGAATATTTGGATAAAGAAAACAATAGAAAATGGATTTCGGAGGAAACGCTTGATAGACTTCATTGTCAAGAGGTTTATCCTGGAGATATACTGATTTCCAGACTTCCCGATCCAGCAGGAAGAGCTTGTATAATGCCTGATTTAGGTACTCGAATTGTTACGGCTGTTGATTGTACAATCGTAAGAACAACACAAAAATATTATAATAAGTATCTTGTTCAATACTTATCTACTCCTATATATTTTAAGAATATTAAATCATTTCTTGGAGGCGGAACAAGGCAAAGAATTAGTAGGAGAAATTTGTCGGGAGTGGATATTCCTATACCTTCAACATTAGATGAACAGCATAAAATAGGTGATTTTTTCGAGGGGGTTGACAACCTTATCACCCTTCATCAGTGTAAGCTAGATACACTTCAAAAACTAAAAAAAGGTTTGTTACAAAAAATGTTTCCTAAAAATGGTGAAAATGTACCTGAAATAAGATTTCCAGGTTTCACTGAACCTTGGGAACAGCGTAAGGTTGGAGAAGTTGTGCAAACAATACCTTTTAAATCTTTTTTAAAAGAGCCTCAGCAAAATGGTGAATTTGAAATAATTCAACAAGGAAATAATCCTATAGTTGGCTATGCAAATGGAACACCTTGTTATGAATATAAGAATTCTGTTGTGTTTGGCGATCATACTTTATCGCTATATAAGCCAAAACAGCCATTTTTTGTTGCGACAGATGGTGTCCGTATAGTAAAAGGGAATCAAATTATAGATGGATATTATTTATTTTCATTTTTAGAAAGATATAAACCTCAAAATGAAGGATACAAAAGATATTATTCAATTTTTGCAGATTCTGATTCCTTTATTGCAAATAATTGTAACGAGCAAAATAAAATTGGCGATTTTTTTGAGGGGATTAACAACCTTATAACCCTTCATCAGCGTAAGCTAGAAACACTTCAAAAATTAAAAAAAGGTTTATTACAACAAATGTTTGTTTAATTATATAAAGAAAGGATAATAATTATGAGTAAAGATATAAAAACAATAACATCTAAATTATGGGATATGGCAAATGAATTAAGAGGAACTATGGATGCTTCTGAATATAAAAATTATATCTTAGCATTTATGTTTTATCGATATTTATCAGAACATCAAGAAGAATACTTGGTAAAAAATCATATTCTTGATATTAAAGAAGGTCAATCAGTTAATGATGCTTATTTAGAGCAAGCATCAGGTGAAGATTTAGATGAATATTTAGAAGATATTTCATCATCACTGGGATTTGCGATTAATCCATTAGATACGTGGGAGTCATTAATTCATAAAATTAATGAATCACAAGTTATTCCGAGTGATTATCAAACCATTTTTGATAATTTTAATAAAAATGCAGAACTAAATAAAGAAGCTGAAAAAGACTTTAGGGGAGTGTTTAATGATGTAAACTTAGGAGATTCACGACTTGGTGCAACTACTAATGATAGAGCGAAGTCATTAAACAGAATTGTTAAATTAATTGATGATGTTGATTATAAAAGCGAAGATGGCAAAGATATTCTTGGAGAAATTTATGAATATCTTATAGGTGAATTTGCTGCGAGTGCTGGAAAGAAAGGTGGAGAATTTTATACACCACATGAAGTAAGTAAAGTTCTAGCTAAACTTGTAGTGCATAATGTAGAAAAAAGTTCTGAATTCTTTAACGTTTATGATCCAACTATGGGTTCGGGTTCTTTATTATTAACAGTAGGAAAAGAACTATCGGAAAATATACCGATTAAATATTATGGGCAAGAGCTTAATACCACTACTTATAATCTTGCTAGAATGAATCTTATGATGCATGGAGTTTCATATAATAATATGACATTAAGGAATGCTGACACTTTGGAAAGCGACTGGCCTGATGGTCTAGATGAAAAGGGTGTCGACCAACCAAGACGATTTGACGCTGTTGTTGCTAATCCGCCATATTCTGCCAAGTGGGATAATAATGAAACTAAATTAAAAGATCCACGTTTTAAAGATTATGGTAAATTAGCTCCTGCTTCAAAAGCAGATTATGCTTTTGTACTTCATAGTTACTACCACTTAGATATTGATGGAAAGATGGCTATAGTTCTTCCTCATGGTGTACTTTTTAGAGGAGCTGCAGAATTACAGATTAGAAAGACTTTAATAGAAAAAAATGCTCTTGATACTGTGATTGGATTACCGGCAAATCTATTCTATGGAACAGGTATACCTACTACAATTCTTGTTTTTAAGAAAAATAGAAAAACTACAGATATTTTATTTATTGATGCTAGCAATGAGTTTGAAAAAAATAAAAATAAAAATATATTAACAGATGAAAATATTAATAAAATTATTGAGACATATATAAATAGAGTTAATGTTGACAAATATGCTTATGTAGCATCTTTAGAAGAAATAAGGAAAAATGATTATAATTTAAATATTCCTAGATATGTAGATACTTTTGAGGAAGAAGAGGAGATTGATATTGAAGAAGTTTTGCAACAACTAGAAAATGACAAAAAAGAAATACAAGAATTAGAAAACAAAATATATGAGAAACTTAAAATTCTCGGTGTCGATGTATAATATTTTGGAAGAGTCTCGATATGAGACTTTTTTTGTAACTTGGGAACAGCGTAAGTTTAGCGATATAGCTTCAACATATCGAGGATTAACTTATAACCCAAAAGATATTAGAGAACAAGGAATTCGTGTGCTTCGCTCATCAAATATAAATGAAGATACATTTGTGCTAGGAAATAACGATGTTTTTGTTGATAAAAATGCAATTAATATATCTTTTGTAAGAAATGGAGATATCTTAATAACTGCAGCTAATGGTTCATCGAAATTAGTCGGAAAACATGCGATTATACATGGAATTGATGATAATACAGCTGTTCACGGCGGATTTATGTTAATAGTTTCAACAAAAAATCCATATTTTTTAAATGCTTCAATGAGTTCGATATGGTATTCAAGATTTATAAATATATTTGTTTCTGGTGGGAATGGCGCTATCGGAAATCTCAACAAAAAAGATCTGGATCAACATAATATTTTTGTTCCTTGTGATTTTGAGCAAAAGAAAATTGGGAGCTTCTTTAATAAACTGGACAATCTTATCACCCTTCATCAGCGTGAGTTATAAATTGTTATGTAAGGCTAGAAATTGATTTCATAATTAGATTAATATCTTGGTTTTCCAACTCTTGTATAATATGTAAATATGTTTTTTGAGTTGTTGAAATACTCGCATGGCCTAGTCGTCTAGCTACACTGGCAATAGATACTCCTGTAAATAACAATATTGAAGCATGGGTATGTCTTAGTCCATGAATAGAAATAATAGGAACGCCAGCTTCTTTGCATCTTCTTTTTAATAAGTCGTTTACAGTAGAATTATAAATGTTTTTACCTTTGTTTATAAATATCGGTTTATCGTTATCAATGTCTTTAATTAGCGAAGAAAATTGAATGACAGTTTGCCAATCAATTTGTACATTACGTATAGAAGATTTGTTTTTGGTGGGTTGGAATCCAGTTTTACTTTTATAATCCCATGTTTTATTAATTGAAATAGATTGTTTCATAAAGTTAAAATCATGGGGCTTTAATCCTAGTGCTTCAGAAAACCTTATGCCTGTTTTTGCGATTAATAATATTAGCCAATCAAAAGAAACATCTTGTTCTAGCTGCAATACAGATAATAGTTTTTGTAATTCAAATTGGTTTAAATACTTTGTTTTTTTAGATTTAGGTTGCTTTCCTTTTATTATTGCTTTTCTTGTTGGATCTCTTGGAATAAGACCTTCATCTACAGCATCTAATATAGCTCCTTTAATCTGATGATGAAAATCCATAGTTGTTTGTTTTTCGTGGTATTTAGCATAATCATTTAATAAACTTTGATATTTAATTCTATCTAGTTCATAAATTTTAGTATCTGGCATTAGTTTAATAATCCATTTTAGTGTCATATAATATTTTGATAGAGTAACCTCCCTTATGGCTCCTTTTTTGTAAACTTCAATCCATTTGGCATAATATTGATGAAAATAATGACTAGAATTTATTGTAATCATATTTTTCCCTCCTTTTTTACTCACGCTGATGAAGGGTGATAAGATTGTCCAGTTTATTAAAGAAGCTCCCAATTTTCTTTTGCTCAAAATCACAAGGAACAAAAATATTATGTTGATCCAGATC
>FZPS01000063.1_pt804 | contig 11190 bp, 13 predicted proteins | sample 1817821 | NCBI WGS metagenome assembly FZPS01 (sample SAMEA104158645, study PRJEB21678) | metagenome | place: Germany | collected 2015-04-21 | reverse complement strand
TTATTAGATAGAGCATTTAGTATAGACTATAAGGATTTAAAGAAAAACATAATAGGTCCTTATCCAGCACCCTTAGAGAAGATAAAGAAAAACTACAGATATCAAATTTTGATTAAATGTACTGATGATGAGTTGGAAGATTTAAAAAGTATTATAGAATGGGTATGTATATTAAATAAGTACAAATTGGATTATCAAGGAATTAGATTTAATATAGATATTAATCCCAATTCTGTTATGTAGGAGGTATATATATGGCAATAAGACAAATTAGATATTATGGTGATCCACTATTAAGAAAAGTATCACGAGAAATAACTGAAATAGATGATAGAATAAAAATATTATTGGAAGATATGTTAGATACCATGTATGAGGAGGAAGGAGTTGGATTGGCTGCACCTCAAGTGGGAGTTTTAAGAAGAGCTATTGTAATAGATATAGGGGATGGGCCTTTGAAATTAATAAATCCTGAGATAATATATGAAGAAGGAGAAAATATAGATGTTGAAGGATGTTTAAGTGTTCCAAATAAGGCTGGAAAGGTTAAAAGACCTGAAAAAGTTAAAGTAAAATATTTAGATGTATCAGGGGAAGAAAATATAATTGAAGGAACTGGGTTGTTGGCAAAAGCTCTTTGTCATGAAATAGACCATCTTGAAGGTATACTATTTGTTGATAAGATGATAGAGGAAGTTGTAGCTGAAAGAGAGGAGTAGGAGGTGATATATTGAATATAGTATTTATGGGTTCACCAGAATTTGCAGTTCCTACTTTGGAATCTTTGTATAATGAAGGGCACAATATTTTGTTAGTAGTAACGCAAAAGGATAGACCAAAAGGAAGAGGTAAAAAACTATTACCTACACCTGTTAAAGAAAAAGCTTTGGAATTAAATTTAGAAGTATATCAACCGGAATATATTAATTCTGATGAATCAATTAGTAAAATAAAAGTATTAAATCCAGATTGTATTATAGTTGCTGCATATGGGCAAATATTGAAGAAAGATATATTAAATATTCCTAAGTATGGATGTATAAATGTTCATGCATCTCTTCTTCCTAAATATAGGGGAGCCGCACCTATTAATTGGGCTATTATTGAGGGCGAAGAGAAAACAGGGATTACAATAATGGAAATGGATGAAGGTTTGGATACAGGAGATATATTAAAATCTAGAGCTATACCTATTGAAGAATGTGATGATTCTCAAACTATTCATGACAAACTCTCTGTATTAGGTGGGCAACTTATTATAGAAACTCTAGAAGATTTAAAAAATGGTAATATAGTAAAGATACCACAAGATGACAGTTTGGCAACTTATGCACCTATGTTATCTAAAGAAATTGGTAAAATTGACTGGAATGATAATGGTGAAAGGATTATTAATTTGATAAGAGGTTTAAAACCCTGGCCTTCTGCATATATGATATATAAAGATGAAAATGTAAAAATTCATAAGGCTAAAAAGATTGAAAAATTTTCAGATGCAGATAACGGGGTTGTTGTGAAGGTTTCTGATGAAGGAATATTTGTAAATTGCTCAGATAGTTGTATAGTTATTGAAGTTTTACAGTTTCCAGGGAAAAGAAAGCTTCGTGTTTCAGAGTATTTGAAAGGTAATAAATTTGATACTAATATAAAATTAGGCTAAATTAGAGAGGAGAGCTAATTATGTGGATGTTATTTCTTTTTCTAGCATTATTATTTGCTACTTATGCACAAATTAAAGTTTCCACATCCTTTAATAAATATCTAAGGGTGGCTAGTCGTTCAGGTTATACAGGTGGAGAAGTAGCTAGGATGATATTAGATAGAAATGGATTATATGATGTTAGAATAGAGCCTGTAGGAGGACAATTAACTGACCACTATGATCCTAGAACTAAGGTGATTAGACTGTCTAGAGATGTATATAATGGAACCTCCATAGCGGCTGTATCTGTTGCAGCTCATGAAACAGGGCATGCAATACAACATGGTGAAGGTTATTTTCCATTGATTTTAAGAAATAATATAGCACCTATAGTAAGTTTAAGTTCAAGATTTGTTTGGATATTTATTTTACTTGGACTTTTAATTGAACCTTTTCTATTTGAACTAGGTGTAATGTTATATTTAGCTATAGTGCTATTTCAAGTTATTACATTGCCTGTTGAATATGATGCTAGCAAAAGAGCATTATATCAATTAGAAAATGGAATAATATTTAAGGATGAAGCAAGTGCTGCCAAAGAAGTTTTAAATGCTGCAGCTTTAACCTATGTAGCAGCTACTTTAGTAGCTATCGGTCAATTACTACGTTTATTAAGTATGTCTAATAGAAGAAGAGACTAAAATTATTTTGCCTGGAAAATTCCAGGCAAAATAATTTTACAGGAGGAATTGAAAATGAATGCTAGAGAAATTGCATTAAATATTCTTAAAGATATTAATATAAGAGGTGCTTATTCTAATTATTCTATAAACAAACATTTGACAAATGAAGTTTCTATAAAAGATGAAAATTTAATTAGAGAGATAGTGTATGGAGTGATTGAAAATCGGATATATATCGATTATATTATATCAAAAGCTTCTAAAATAAAGTTAGGTAAAATCAACCCTACAATATTGGAGATATTAAGAATTGGTGTATATCAAATGATATTTATGGATAAAATACCTGATAGTGCTGCAGTAAATGAAGCAGTTAATTTATCAAAGAAACATGGACATAAAGGTGTTAGTGGTTTTGTAAATGGAGTGTTGCGAAATATTGCTAGAAACAAGGAAAGGTTTAAACAAATTGATGAAAAAGATAAGCTAAACTATCTATCCATAAAATATTCTTATCCAAAATGGATGCTTAAAATATGGATTGATGATTATGGATATGATTTTGTAGAAAAATTGTGCAATGCTAACAATAGTAAGCCTTTATTGAATATTAGAGTTAATACTTTAAAGACAAATAAAAATGAATTGATAGATAGATTGGAGAATTATGGATATATTGTTTATGAAACGAAATATGCAAAAGATGGAATAGTTATTGAAAATCCAATGCGAATTACAGAAACAGAAGAATTTAAACAAGGGTTTTTTATTATTCAAGATGAAAGTAGTATGTTAGTAGCTCAAATAGCTAATCCTAAAAAGCAAAGCAATGTATTGGATTTATGTAGTGCTCCTGGAGGAAAGGCTACCCACATGGCACAAATTATGAAAAACCAAGGATATATTAAATGTTGGGATATTTATGAACATAAACTTCGTTTGATTAATAAAAATGCTCGTAGATTAGGAATAGACATAATAAATACACAAATTCATGATGCTACAAATTTGGACAATAGACTAGTAGGACAGATGGATTATTGTATTGCAGATGTCCCTTGTTCAGGATTAGGAATAATTAGAAGAAGACCAGAAATCAAATGGAATAGAAAAGAAGAGGATATCAGTAAATTGAAAGACATACAGTTTGAAATATTGAATAATGCTAAACAATATGTTAAACCTGGAGGAATAATAATATATAGCACTTGTACTATTTCAAAGGACGAAAACCAAAAATTAATTGGTAGATTTTTAGATGAAAATAAGGACTTTAAGTTATTAAGTTTTGAAGATTTGGTTTGCAATAAAAAACACATGGAAGAGTCTAAAAAAGGATATATTCAGCTTTTTCCTCATATACATGATACTGACGGTTTTTTTATTGCTAAAATACTGAAAGATTTATAATTAATATTTTGTTTATTATGGTATAATATTTAATTAAGAATATATACGAGGTGGTTTTTTGGAAAAAGTAGAATTAAATAGTTTAACTTTAGAAGAGCTTAAGGAGTTTATGTATTCTATTGGTGAAGAAAGATATAGGGGAGAGCAGTTATTTAACTATATTCATAATAATCAAGGTTGTAATATTTCAGAAATAACTGTATTTTCTAAGGCTTTACGGGACAAGCTTAATGATGTAGGAAGGATTAATAATCTAAAAATTTTTAATAGATTTGATTCCAAGCTAGATAATACTAAAAAGTACTTATTTTTATTAGAGGATGGTAATATTATTGAGGGAGTAGCTATGGAGTATGAACATGGCTGGACTGCGTGTATTTCAACTCAAGTAGGATGTAGAATGGGTTGTGTTTTTTGTGCATCCACTAAAGAAGGGTTAGTTAGGAATCTATCATCAGGTGAGATGGCTAATCAAATCTATATGATGGAAAAGGATTTAAATATTAGAATAAGCAATATAGTTTTAATGGGTAGTGGCGAGCCTTTAGATAATTATGAAAATGTATTAAAGTTTTTAAGAATTATACATGATGAAAGGGGACACAACATTAGTTATAGGAACATAACTTTATCTACTTGTGGAATTGTTCCAAAAATATATGAATTAGCTGAAGAAGAAATACCAATAACTTTATCCATATCCCTTCATTCACCTTTTGATGAAATAAGAAGGGAAATTATGCCCATAGGTAATAAATATTCTATAAACGATACATTAGAAGCTTGTAGATATTATGATGATAAAACTAATAGAAGAATTACTATAGAATATACCCTTATGGAAGGTGTCAATGATAGAATTGAGGACATATTTCAGTTGATAAAGATATTAAATGACTTAAATTGCCATATAAATTTAATACCGTTAAATCCAATTAAAGAATTTCATGGGACTAGGACACCAAAAGCAAGTATTATGCAATTTAAAAAAGAATTGATTAAAGCAAACATCCCCGTTACTATTCGAAGGGAAATGGGCAAGGATATTGATGGCGCTTGTGGTCAATTGAGGAGAAGATATACCACTAAGTATATCTATTAAAAGTTTTGTGTGAGGTGAGTTTATATGGAAATTGGTGTAAAAACAGATGCGGGGAAAGTTAGAAGTAATAATCAAGATGCTCATTATGTAAATTATCCTTTATTTATTATAGCAGATGGCATGGGTGGGCATAAAGCTGGAGAAGTTGCAAGTAGCATGGCTGTTGATATAATTAGCAGTGATTTTATAAATAATCCTATAGACATAACCTATGATGACGAGTATATAGTAGCTAAAATTAGAAATTCTATCTATAAGGCTAATGAGGAAATATACAACAACTCCATTAAAGATTATGATTATTCAGGTATGGGTACCACTGTTACTTTAGCTTATATAGTTGAAAACAAGGTGTTTATTGGGCATGTAGGTGATAGCAGGGCATATATTTATAGGAACGATGAATTATCTCAAATAACGGAAGATCATTCTCTTGTAGAACAGCTAATAAAAAATGGGAGTATCAGTAAAGAGGAAGCTAGATATCATCCCCAAAGAAATATAATTACCAGAGCAGTAGGTACTAGTGAGGATATAGAAGTAGATGTAACTATAATTTCAAAAAATAATGGTGATATACTTCTATTAAGTACTGATGGTTTGACTAATATGGTAGAGGATTCTGAAATAGAGACTATCATAAAGCTTTATGATGATGTTCAAACTATATGTGATGAATTAGTAAAGCTTTCAAATGATAAAGGTGGATATGATAATATTACTGTTATAGCTATAAAATTCTAGTTAAGTGAGGTGATAAACATGATTGGAACTGTGTTAGGTAATAGATATGAGATAATTGAAAAGATTGGTGAAGGTGGAATGGCCTGTGTTTATAAAGCAAAGTGCAGGCTTTTAAATAGGAATGTAGCTGTAAAGGTGTTAAAGGAGGAATTTGTAGATGACGAAGATTTTATTAAAAAATTTAAAAGAGAATCCCAAGCAGCAGCAAGTTTATCCCATCCTAATATTGTAAATGTATATGATGTTGGAGTAGAAGAAATAGAAGGAACTTCTATCCATTACATAGTTATGGAATATATTAAAGGGAAAACTTTAAAAGAGATTATCAAAGAAAAAGGTAAATTATCTATAGAGGAAATTTTGGATTATTCTATTCAAATAGCTGAAGCATTAGAACATGCTCATAAAAACCATATAGTTCATAGGGATATAAAACCTCACAATATTATGATAACTGATGATGGCAGAGTAAAGGTAACAGATTTTGGAATTGCTAGAGCAGCTACTACTTCTACTGTTACCAATTCTACTAATGTAATAGGTTCTGTCCATTATTTTTCACCAGAGCAAGCCAGAGGAGGATATACTGATGAAAAATCTGATATATATTCTCTAGGAATTGTTATGTATGAGATGCTAACGGGTAAAGTTCCTTATGAAGGAGATAGCCCTATTTCTGTAGCTTTAAAACATATTGAAGGAGAAATACAACCACCAAGAGAAATAGATAATACAGTACCAGTTGGTCTAGAAAAAATTATAATGAAATGTGTACAGAAAAATCAATTTGATAGATATCAAAGTGCTGGAGAATTACTATATGATTTAAAAAGATTAAAGCATTCCTATGTTGATGATTTTATAGAAAATACTGCAGTAATTGATTCTCCAACTCAAATAATGCCAAATATGGAAATAGAAAATGAGGATGAAGAACATTTGAATAGTAGGAAAGCTAATAAGAAAAAAGATAAAGGGGAAAATAGTTTAAAACCAGTTTTATTGGCAATATTACTTGCATTTGTAGTTACTGGTTTTATAGCTTTCGGTTTTTTAAAATTAAAAGATTTATTCGTAGTTGCTGAAGCAGTAGTACCTGATTTGGTTGGTATGCATGTAGATGTAGCTGAGGAAGAATTAGAAAAGCAAGGCTTAAAGTTGAAGGTAGAAAAGGAAGTTTATAATAGTGAGTTTGATGAAGGTGAGATAGTTTCGCAAAATGTTAAAGCAGGGGAGAAGGTTAAAAAAGGCTTTACCATTGGAGTTACAGTTAGTAAAGGTAGTAAACTTGTTAAAGTACCTAATTTAATTAATAGAAATATAACGGAAGCAGCTGCTATTTTAAGGGAATATAATTTAGATGAAGGAGAGGTTAGATATCAATATAGTGATGTTGTGGAAGCCAATATTATTATGAACCAGTCCCCTGAGCCTTATACGGAAGTAGAAGAAGGGACCAAAATTGATTTAATAGTAAGTAAAGGACCAGAAAATAAGCCAGTATTAATGCCTAAACTTATAGGATTAAAAGAAAAAGATGCGGAGAATGCTCTTAAATCATTTAATTTAAAAAAAGGTCAAAGAATTGAAAAACCAAGTGATGAATATCCAGAAGGATATGTAATATGGCAAAGTATTGAACCAGGGGTAGCTGTAGAACCCAATACTTCTGTAGATATATACATTAGTAGTGGACCTGAGAAAGTGCCTGAACCTGAAGAAGTAAAGAGTGAAGTTCCATTCAACTTAAATTTAACTCTTCCTGAAGACGGAGCTGAGGTTACAATAAGAATAGATAGAGTTCAGGATGGAGTTAGTGAAACAGTATATGAAAAGGTTCATATAGCTGATGGAAGTACTATAAAAATTCCTTTAAAGGGAAAACTAGATGCTCAATTTGAGATCTATTTTAACGGAGTTCACAATGAGACCTTTTCACATCCAGATAGATAAGGAGGTTATACATGCTAAGTGGTAGAATCATAAAAGGGATAGGTGGCTTTTATTATGTTGAAACTGAAAAAGGAGTTTATGAGTGTAAAGCAAGGGGTTTATTTCGAAAGCATAACACTATCCCTTTAGTAGGTGATAAGGTTCTAATTAGGGTAAGTGAAGAGGATAATACAGGATATATTGAAGAAATAATGGATAGAAGTTCTCAACTTATCCGACCTCCAGTAGCTAATATAACACAAGCTATAATAGTTATGAGCATTAAAGAACCAGATATAAACTTATGGCTTTTAGATAGGTTTTTAGTTATGGCTGAATACGAAGAATTAGATACCATAATATGTATAAATAAAATAGATTTAACAAAAAATGAAGAATTAGAACCAATAGTGAATATATACAATAAAGCTGGTTATTCAGTCGTTATGACAAGTGCAAAGACTAGTGATGGAATAGAGGAGTTAAAGAGAAAACTTAAAAATAATATTACAGTATTTGCAGGACCTTCAGGAGTGGGTAAATCTTCATTGTTAAATAAAATTGACAGGAGATTGGGGCTTGAAACAGGAGAAATTAGCAAAAAGACAGCGAGAGGCAAACATACAACAAGACATGTAGAATTAATAGATATTGGTTCTAATAGTTATGTGCTGGATACTCCTGGTTTTAGTTCTTTGAGTTTAAATTTTATTAAGGAAGAAATTCAATTAAGTAGTTGTTTTAGAGAGATAGATAAATATAGTCATAAATGCAAATTTAGTGGTTGTTTACACTATAAAGAGCCAGGCTGCGAAGTAAAAAAGCAGATGGAATTGGGTAATATAAATAAAATTAGATATGAAAATTACATTAATTTTTTAGAAGAAATTAGGAATACTAGGAGGTATTGACATGGCGATAGTTGCACCGTCTATTTTGTCAGCTGATTTTGGAAATTTAAAAGAACAGATATTAAATCTTGAAAAAGGAGGAGCAGATTATATTCATATAGATGTAATGGATGGAGTATTTGTTCCTAATATTACCTTTGGACCACCTGTAATAAAAAAAATAAGGGATATTAGTAAAATTCCCTTTGATGTACATTTAATGATTGACAAGCCTGAAAGATATATAGAGGATTTTGTAAAGGCTGGTGCAGATATTATTACTGTTCATGAAGAAGCTACTATGCATCTTCATAGAACTATTCAACAAATAAGATCCTATGGTGTAAAAGCTGGAGTGGCATTAAATCCATCTACTCCTATAGAGAATATAAAATATATATTGGACTACTTAGATATGGTGCTTATTATGACGGTAAATCCAGGTTTTGGAGGACAAAAGTTTATTAAATCTATGGAACGGAAAATAATTGATTTAAGAAATATTATAAATGATAAAAATTTAGACATATTAATTGAAGTAGATGGGGGAATTAAACTAGAAAATGCAAAGAAAATAATTAATTTAGGAGCAGATATTATAGTAGCGGGTTCAGGAATTTTTGAAGCAGAAGATATAGTTGAAAGAACTAATGAATTTAAGAGAATATAATTTTGAAATATAACATATATATGTTATAATGTACTTAACAACTGTATATGGTGTTAACACTAGGGGAGCCAATAGGCTGAGAGGGAATTAAATTCCGACCCTTTAAACCTGAACTAGGTAATTCTAGCGTAGGAAAGTGTATGTAATTGCTTATCTACCCATTACCGAATTCAGGTAATGGGTTTTATTATTTATAAGGAGGGAAAGTAAATGAAAAAGTGGAGTACTAAGATGATAGTAGAAGCTGGAATTATGATTGCTTTAGCGTACTTATTAAGTAGAATAAAAATATACGAAGCACCTCAAGGTGGTTCTGTTACAGCAGGTAGTATGATTCCTATATTATTATTTGCTATGAGATGGGGCGTAGGACCAGGTATGATAACTGGAGCTGTTTTTGGTATACTTAAGCTGATACTAGGAGGATGGTTTTTTAGCCCTGTACAAGCTATATTGGAATATCCAATTGCATTTGGATTATTAGGATTAGCAGGAATTTCCTCTATTTCTAAAGAAGTAGATAGCCCTAAGGATTATTTTAATATAGTTTTATCTGTACTATTAGCAATTGGCGGAAGATTTATTTGTCATCTTTTAGCAGGAGTAATCTTTTTTAGTGAATATGCAGGAAGTCAAAATCCTTGGATTTATTCTTTAATATATCAATCTAGTTATTTAGTTCCAGAATTCATAATTTCTTCTATTATATTATCCTTAATATGGAAACCATTGAGTAAAATAGAAAAGTAGAGGGATTAAAAAATTGAAAGCATTAATAATTTCTAATGGAAACATAAAGGACCTTAATTGGTTAAAGGAAATAGGGGAGGAATTTCATTTTATTTTATGTGCTGATGGAGGGTGTAACTATTGTATAGAGGCAGATATTCTGCCTGATTTAGTAATTGGAGATTTGGATTCCATATTACCTAAAACTTTAGATGTGATTCGTAAAAAGAAAATACCTATAGAAAAATTTCCAACAAAAAAGAATGCTACAGATACAGAATTAGCTTTGGAATTTTTAATGAATAAAGGTATTAAGGATATTACTTTGGTAGGGGTTTTGGGTAGTAGAATAGATCATTCATTAGCTAATATATTGTTGCTTAAAAAGCTGCATGATGAAGGGATAAAGGGAAAAATTATAGATGAAAATAACACCATATATTTAGTTGACGAGGAACTTGTATTAAATAAAAAAGAAGGATTTTATGTATCAATAGTCCCGTTAATAAAAGAAGGAATTAATATATCTTTAAAAGGCTTTGAATATGAATTAAATGAAAGTTATATTGAATTTGGTTCTACATTAGGCATTAGCAATATTATAGTGGATGAAAGAGGATATATAAAAGTTAATGAGGGAATGTGCATAGTGTGTATTTCCAAGGATTAAAGTTTTAAATTGGGGATATTAGGAAGTAATAAATTATAACTTTCTAAATAAAAAACAATATAGACATGCTTAGAACTGACTTCTTTTTAAGAAAAATTCTAAGCATGTTTAATTTTAGAATAATTTAATTGCTTTATTGATTGTCTATTTCCCTACAATTCCATTTTTTTGTAACTAGTAGATAGATTCATGAATATGATAAATTAAGTTTAATTATTTGAGGTGTTACCAGTGAGAAGTTTTTTACACAAATTTAAATACAGATATCAATATAAAATAAAAAAAGTTATTGGTATAATTTTAGGTATTATAGGATTGTTTATTGTAATAAATATGATTTCTATAGAAGGGTTACTGGTTATAATAGGTATAGTGTTAATAATACTGGGATTGATGATATTAAGGATAAAATAAGGCTTCCATTTCTATTAAGTGGAAGCCTTAGATTTTATAGTGCTCTATCCACATATCCAGAACGCAAGCATCTAGTACAAACATTGATTCTTTTTGTAGTGCCATTTACTACGGCTCTGACTTTTCTAATATTTGGGGCCCAATTTCTATTATTCTTTTTATTTGAGAAACTTATTTTGTTTCCATATAATTTTCCTTTTCCACATATATCACATCTTTTAGCCATATGAACACCTCCTTAATTAATAAAAAGAAATTTCTAGTGTATTTTTTTATTAAAAATAATAACATACTATATTTTAAC
>FZPS01000062.1_pt3467 | contig 11192 bp, 9 predicted proteins | sample 1817821 | NCBI WGS metagenome assembly FZPS01 (sample SAMEA104158645, study PRJEB21678) | metagenome | place: Germany | collected 2015-04-21 | reverse complement strand
GTGTAGATACAGAAAGAGCTGTATTTTTAGGTAGTTTTGAGGAAACTTGCCAAGTTCCGGCAGGTGATGCACAAACTCTGGCTAAAGAGAAACTTCCATATCCTGCTGGGCATATTTTATTATATCCCACAACTCTTCCCGGTGTAGTAACCTGCAACATGACCAATTGTATTGATGTTGATGGTACAAAAGCTGAAGATTTAACTAGAGCGACATATATATGTAGAAAACAAATAGATAGTATAGTAGATTTTCTTAGAGAATATATTCCTGGATATGAGAATTGCTATGTTATAAGCTCAGCATCAATGATTGGAGTTAGGGAAACTAGGCATTTTGAAGGAGAATATACTATAACCGAAGAAGATATTTTAGAGGCCAGAGTTTTTGATGATTGGGCGGTAACAAGAGCACATTTCAATTTTGATGTTCATAATCTTTCTGGCAGCGGATTAGACGAAACTGGAATGCAGAAAAAGTTTCCTCAGCAAAAGGGATATACAATACCATATAGGTGTTTTGTTCCTAAAAAGGTTGACAATCTTTTATTAGCAGGTAGGAATATATCTGGTACTCATATGGCACATTCTAATTTTAGGGTAATGCCAATATGTGCCAATATGGGTCAATCAGTAGGTATAGCAGCTGCATTGTGCGCAAGGGATGGGATAACACCTAGAGAATTAAATGTTAAAAAACTACAGGATATACTGATGGAACAAGGTATAAAACCATAAAAAATTACAATCTGGAGGGATGTAATTGAAACATATAGTTCATAAAGCAGATTTTTGTGTGGTTGGTGGGGGACTGGCTGGGATGTGCGCTGCAATTGCTGCTGCACGGCATGGGGCAAAAGTAGTTCTAATGCACGAGAGGCCAGTTTTGGGAGGCAATGCATCCTCTGAAATCCGTATGTGGATTTGTGGTGCTCATGGAGATAATAATCGTGAGACAGGAATATTGGAAGAAATTGAATTGGAAAACAAATATAGAAACCCAACCGGCAATTATTCCATTTGGGATAGTATTCTATATGAGAAGGTTGCCTTGGAAGAAAATATAACTTTACTACTTAATTGCTCATGTAATGATTTAGAAATGGATGGAAACCGTATTCGAAGTATAAAAGGATGGCAACTAACAACTCAGACCTGGCATACTGTAGAAGCTGACCTTTTTGCAGATTGTTCAGGAGACAGTATTCTTGCGCCACTTTCCGGAGCAGAATTTAGGGTGGGCAGAGAGGCTGCCAGTGAATTCAATGAGGATATACAGCCAGAAATAGCTGACAGGAAAACTATGGGAATGAGCTGTTTAATTCAAGCCAGGGAGACAGACAGACCGCAGCCTTTTATTCCTCCTACCTGGGCATATAAGTATTTATCCGATGATGACCTTCCATATAGGGATCATCATATAGACAACAACAATTTCTGGTGGATTGAGTTGGGAGGAGAGCAGGACAGTATATATGACACAGAAGAAATTCGTGATGAGCTATTGAAGGTGGCATTTGGTGTTTGGGATCATGTAAAAAACCATGGAGATCACGGAGCAGAAAACTGGGTACTGGACTGGGTAGGCTTTTTACCAGGAAAAAGAGAAAGCAGACGATATGTTGGAGATTATATATTAACACAAAACGATGTAAGATCTGAAGGCAGATTTGAGGATTTAGTAGCTTATGGTGGATGGACTATGGATGACCATCATCCCGGTGGAATAAAATACCCAGGTCCTCCTACAATATTTCATCCTGCCCCATCACCTTTTGGAATACCATATAGATGTTTGTATTCAAAGAATATTGAAAACCTATTCTGTGCTGGACGTAATATTAGCGTGAGCCATGCTGCACTTTCTGCAACACGGGTGATGGCTACCTGTGCTACTTTAGGTCAGGCAGTTGGAACGGCTGCTGCCATAGCGGTTAGGGAAGGTTTAACTCCAAGGTCAATATATGAGAAAAAAATAAAGGAGCTTCAACAGACCTTGATGGAGGATGATTGCTATTTGCCATGGCATACAAGGGAAGTATCTCCTCTAACAAAGGCTGCAAGATTAAGTGCATCGGAGGGCGATCCAGAACCTCTTAGAAACGGAATAGACCGCCCTGTAGGAGGAGAGGACAATGGCTGGACTGGTCAATTAGGGTCATGGGTAAAATTTGAATTTGGTAAGCCGGAAGATATAAAGGAGATGCGCCTAATATTTGACAGCGACTTAAATAGAGAGGGTCATAACATGCCATGCTATTACCCCTTAGATGCAGAGCCAATAAAGGTTCCAGAAACAATGGTAAAGGCTTTTAAGATTGAAGCTATGAATGAGAGTAAAGGTGGACAATGGGAGGAAGTAGCACGTATAGACAACAACTATCAACGTTTAGTAAAGGTAGGCCTTAATGTAAGGGCTAGTGCTATTAGAGTTACGTTTGAATCCACCTGGGGATCTGAAAAGGTTCATCTGTTTTCCTGTGAACTAAGGTAGAGACTACAGTTATATTTGAAAAATATATTTTTAGGATATAGTATTACATTCAGGTCAATATAAAAAGGAGGGATCAAAAAGGATCCTTCCTTTCCTTTTGTTTTTGTATTACAGGCCTTTAACTTTTTTATTAATCATGGTATTCTATTATGAGGAGGTGGCAAGATGAAGATATTAGTAACAGGTGGAGCAGGATATATAGGAAGCCATGCCTGCGTAGAATTATTGAACGCAGGTTATGAAGTGGTGGTAGTGGATAATCTAAGCAACAGTAAGGAAGAGGCTTTAAGAAGGGTAGAGGAGATCACCGGAAAGAGCCTGAAATTTTATAAGGCTGATCTGCTGGACAGTCAGGCACTAGACACCATATTTAAGGAGGAGTCCATAGATGCAGTAATGCATTTTGCCGGCTTAAAGGCAGTAGGTGAATCTGTGTCCATACCCCTACATTATTACCATAATAATATAACAGGCACTTTGCTCCTATGTGAGGCTATGCAAAAGTATGGGGTAAAGAATATGGTTTTCAGTTCTTCGGCAACGGTATACGGAGATCCCAGTAGAGTGCCCATAACTGAAGATTTTCCATTATCAGCGACCAATCCCTATGGACAAACCAAACTTATGATCGAACAGATCCTAAGGGATTTATATAGATCCGATAACAGCTTTAATATAGCTATTCTAAGGTATTTCAATCCCGTTGGGGCTCATAAAAGCGGCCGTATAGGTGAGGATCCAAAAGGTATTCCCAATAACCTTGTTCCATATATTACCCAGGTAGCATCGGGTAAGTTAGAAGAACTTAAGGTATTTGGGAATGATTATCCAACTCCTGATGGCACCGGGGTGAGGGATTATATCCATGTAGTAGACCTGGTGCTGGGGCATTTAAAAGCTCTGGACAAGCTAATGACCAATCCAGGAGTAGTTACCTATAATCTTGGAACTGGTAAGGGATATAGCGTTTTAGAGATGGTAAAAGCTTTTGAAAAGGTAACGGGCAAACCCATACCCTACAAGATAGTTGACAGAAGACCGGGAGACATTGCTTCCTGCTATGCAGATCCAAGCAAGGCCAATAAGGAGCTGGGATGGACTGCAACCAGAGGATTAGAGGAAATGTTCCAGGATTCCTGGCGTTGGCAGTCAAATAACCCTAAGGGATACGAAGAATAAAATAATACGAAAAATAGGGAGTAAGCAACAAACACTGAGGAGGTCTACAAAATGAAGAAACCTGCATTAGTTATTATGGCAGCAGGGATGGGAAGTAGATATGGAGGGCTTAAGCAGATTGATCCCGTTGGACCAAACGGAGAGATAATTATTAATTATTCCATATACGATGCATTAAAGGCTGGATTTGACAAGGTAGTATTTATTATTAAAGAGGAGATAGAAGAGGCTTTTAGAGAGGTTATAGGTAGCAGAATCGAGAAAAAGGTGGAAACCGCCTATGTTTTTCAGGATATAGATGATTTACCAGAGGGCTTTACAAGGCCTGCAGAAAGAGAAAAACCCTGGGGTACTGGCCATGCAGTACTTAGCTGCAGGGGTAAAATTGACAGGCCTTTTGCGGTTATCAATGCTGATGATTTTTATGGAAGGGATTCCTTTCAGGTTCTCTATGATTATTTAAAGGATATAGATGATGTTAAGTCCTATAACTATGCTATGGTAGGCTTTATACTAAAGAATACTTTAACAGAGCATGGTTATGTATCAAGAGGTATATGTCAAGTTAACTCCCAGGGTTATCTGGAAGATATCAAGGAGCGTACCAAGATACAAAGGTTTTCCGATGGTGTAAAATATCAGGAAGATGGAGAATGGATTACTATACCTGAGAACAGCATTGTATCTATGAATATGTGGGGCTTTACCCCCAGTATTTTTGATGAGTTGGAGACCGGATTTTCCAACTTTTTAGAGAAAAACAAAGACAATATAGAAAAGGCAGAGTTTTTCCTTCCCAATCTAGTAGGAGATCTGGTCACAGATGACAAGGCAAAGGTCAAGGTCTTAACTTCCAATGAGCGCTGGTACGGAGTTACCTATAAAGAGGACAAACCTATAGTAAAAAAAGCAATAGGAGAATTGATTAAACAGGGGATATATCCAGATAAATTATAGGAGCTGAGTAACTATGAATAGGAATGAATTTAATGTAGAAAAAATAGCTAAAGAATTTCAGTTTGACGGCCAATACCAAAAGGCCAAACGTAATACTGACGGGCATATAAACGACACCTTTATAGTCTACTTTACCAAGGATGACGGTAAGGAACAACGCTATATTCTGCAGAGAATAAATCATAGCATTTTCAAAGAACCGGAAAAGCTGATGGAAAACGTAATGGGCATAACCCAGCATATGAGGGAGAAAATTATAGCTGCCGGTGGTGATCCTCTAAGGGAGACTCTTAACATAGTGCCCACAGTAGATAATAAAGCGTTATATGTAAGTGAAGAGGGCAATTACTGGAGGGCTTATCTCTATATAGAAGGCGCTAAGGCTTATGAACTTCCCGAGAGTGCCCACCAGTTTTATAATGTAGGCAAGGCGTTTGGAAAGTTCCAAAGGCTGCTTAGTGATTACCCTGCAGAAAAACTTCATGAAACCATACCCAACTTCCACCATACAAAACTTCGCTTTGACGCACTGGTTAAGGCTGTGGAAGAAGATGTTATGAACCGGGCCAAGGATGTAAAGGAAGAAATAGAGTTTGCCTTTGCCAGGGAGCATGATACTCCCATACTGGTGGATCTTTTGGAAAAAGGGCAGCTGCCCTTGAGGGTTACCCACAATGATACAAAGCTTAATAATGTAATGATAGACACTACTACAGGGGAAGGTATATGTGTAATTGATCTGGATACTGTAATGCCCGGCCTATCCCTTTACGATTTTGGTGACTCTATCCGGTTTGGTGCCAGTACTGCACCAGAGGATGAAAAGGATCTGTCCAAGGTTTGGATGGACTTAAATCTGTACGAAAAGTACACCAAGGGATTCCTGGAAGAGGCGGGAGCCAGCCTTACCAAAACTGAGCTTGAATATCTGGCCTTTTCTGCTAAGCTGATGACCTATGAATGTGGAATCAGATTCTTAACAGACTATCTGCAAGGAGATACCTATTTTAAAATTCACAGGCCGGAACACAATTTAGACCGTACCCGAACCCAGTTTAAACTGGTGGCAGATATGGAAGAAAAGATGGATGAAATGAATAAGATTGTAGAAAAATATATGAAATAAGCCATAGAGCCAAGTTTTCTTTATTATACATTTAATTATAAAATTTGGACGGAGGAAGATTAATGAGTGAAATCCTTTACACTGCAAAGGTATTAAGTTCCTTGAAGAAAGTTTTTTCCGACGAGGAACCAAGGTATGAGCCAGAATGCAATATACTAACCGCCCTAAAAAACGAAACAGTTTCCTTTCAGGTGGCCTATAGCGCCAGTAACAAATATACTATACACGGCAGGGTGGAAGTGGAGTCGCCAATAAAAGACCATATCAGAGTACGAAAGGTGGTAGAGGTTCCTGCCTCATATTGCTGCCATATTGAGGTTGATGACAACTATCTTCGAACCAAGCCAGGGCTATATCCCGATCTGTTGACGGATGTGGAGGATGGAAAAATCATCTTTGTGCCAGGGCACTGGCATAGCCTGTGGATAGATGTGGAAGTAACCGAAGATATGGAGGCAGGAGAATACCCCATTAAAGTTAAATTCTTTGACCACGAGGGGAAAGAGGTAGCAAGTGCAGAGAATTCTGTTACTATCTTTGATGCGGTACTTCCCAAACAGGAACTTGTTAGGACTGAATGGTTCCACGGGGATTGCTTAGCTGATTATTACAAGGTAGGGGTGTTTTCCGAGGAACATTGGAGAATATTAGAAAACTTTATCGCTACAGCAGTAAAACGCGGTATCAACATGATTTTAACTCCACAGTTTACCCAGCCTCTTGACACTGCCGTTGGCGGCGAGCGTACAACTATTCAACTGGTAGATGTTTTTGTGGAGAATGGCAACTATTCTTTTGACTTTACCAGGCTTAAACGCTGGGTGGATATGTGCCAAAGGGTTGGGGTAGAGTATTTTGAAATGTCCCACCTTTTCACACAGTGGGGAGCAAAGGCTGCACCAAAGGTAATGGCAACGGTAGATGGGGAGTATAAGCGGATCTTTGGATGGGATACACCGGCTGTTGGAGGAGAATACACCAAATTCTTGCATGCGTATCTGCCACAGCTGATTGCCAAATTAAAGGAATGGGGCATTGATAAGAATACTTATTTCCATATATCAGATGAGCCCACATTATATCATCTGGAATCCTACAAGGCAGCTAAGGAATCTGTAATAGAATACTTAAAAGACTTTGTTGTTATTGATGCCTTGTCTGACTATGAGTTCTACAAGACTGGTATCTTGGAAAAACCAGTAGTTTCAAACAATCATATTCATACATTTATAGACAATGGGGTTAAAAATCTTTGGTCCTACTATTGCACCAGTCAGTATTACAAGGTAAGTAACCGTTTTATGGCCATGCCATCAGCCAGAAACAGGATTTACGGCACTCAGCTTTATAAATACGATATAGAAGGCTCATTACACTGGGGCTATAACTTCTATAACTCCCAGTATTCACTAAGGCATATTAACCCCTATTTGGTAACCGATGCTGGAGGCGCTTTCCCGTCAGGGGATCCCTTCCTGGTTTATCCAAAGGATGATGGTACACCAGAAGAGTCTATACGTATAATGGTATTTTATCATGCCATGACTGATCTAAGGGCTATGAAAATGCTGGAGAGCCTAACAAGCAAAGAATACGTTATGGAGTTAATAGAAGGTGACTTGCCTAAACCTATAACCTTTGAAGAATACCCCAAATCCGATTTGTACCTGATTAACCTTAGAAACAGGATAAACAGGGAGATAGCCAAACGGGTTAAATAATTTTACCCATTATGCTAATTCGACAGTTATTGCTATATATGTATAATGGCTATTGACCATTCACTTATCAATAGCCATTATATTTTAGAGAGTAACTGGGTAGAGGTAGATTTTCAACTACTTCTATCCGGTTTTTTTGTGCAAAAGTAAGTAATGAAACTTAAGAATAATAATAGCAAAAAAGCATCAGAATAAAATCAAGGTGGTGAATCTGTTGTTGAGAGTGCAAAGATATGTAAATGATATAAGAAAAATAATAGAAAAAACCGAGATATATTGCAGGGAAATGGGTATAATAGGTAAATATTTGAAAATAAATATTGGGGCTAATATAAGAAACTATTTAGATATGATATATGACAGGAGAGGATTTACTAGAGAAGAATTAGTCATAATAGTTAGGGAGTTTAGCGAATATTTAGATGATAGTCTAATCCAGGAATATAGCCATAATTTAGATTCCATCACAGACGTGGAAGAAAGTGAATATAAAGAGGATTCCTAGAATAGATAATAATTATAAATATATCATATAGAATATCTAGCCCTGGTCTAGAGTATCTGTTACAATAAAAATATAACGTAAAAGCTATAAAAAGCTTATTATGAAAAGGGGAGATACTATGAAGTTCTCTGTTTGTGTGGAGGCCTTGTTTTCAGGAAAAGATTTCTATGAGAGTCTTAAAACTGTTAAAGATTTAGGGCTGGATAATATTGAATTCTGGTCATGGTGGAATAAGGATATAAAAAGAATTAAACATGAAGTAGATTCTTTAGGGCTTAATGTGGCCGCGTTCTGTACAGGCTTTATCAGCCTTACCGATCCACAGAAAAGGGATGAGTATGTAGAGTTTCTGAAAAAATCTATAGAAGTGGCTAAAGAGCTTGGATGCAAATTCCTAATATCACAGGTAGGGGATGAACTAGAGGGTGTTTCCAGGGAAGATCAGCACAATAGTATAGTTGACGGTCTAAAGGTATGTGCGCCCATGCTGGAAGAGGAGGGCATAACCCTGGTAATAGAGCCCTTGAACACCCATGTGAACCACAAAGGGTATTATTTATATAGTTCTCATGAAGCCTTTGAGATAGTCGATAAGGTTGGAAGCGGAAATGTAAAGGTACTATACGATATATACCATCAGCAGATTATGGAGGGTAACCTTATATCTACTATTAGAAATAACATTGATAAAATCGGATACTTTCATGCAGCTGGAAATCCAGGAAGAAATGAACTCTATTATGGTGAGATAAACTATATGGAAGTTTTAAAAGCTATAAGAGAAACAGGATATAATGGATATATAGGTCTGGAATACTTCCCCAAGGATGATGTTAAAAAGGGTTTGGAAATGTTAAAAAACCTGTAGAAAAAGTCTCCTAGTCCCCTTCTTTTCTAGTGTTAGCACCTGGTTTTTTTATTGCTAACATTGTCAAAAAGTGTTATTATATAGGGGCATAACTAAAATGTTGAAAGAAAGGGACTGGGAGGATGTATGATAGCGTATAAAGAAATGGGATTAGTGAATAAAATACTTTATAATAAAAAAATAGGCATCATTCTTTCAATACTACAATTAGTAATAACTGCACTCTTTTTAGGATTAACAATCAATCTAAATGTCTTACCCAACAAATATCTTATACCAGCCATAGTTGTTTTATTATTCTTTCAAGCTATAACTGTTTTTACCCAATTGTCAACCAAAGGTCGCAGAGCTGGCAAGCTCTTTGCCCTGTTAATGTGCTTTATTCTTGGGCTGGGAAGCAGCTACCTATTTAAGACCCAAGCCGCTTTGGCGGATATATCAGGTATTAGTACCAAAATAGATGAAGTGTCCGTAATAGTGCTTAAAGAAGATCCGGCGCAGACTTTAGATGATTTGGTTGACTATCTGTTTGGAATTCAGGAGACTATTGATAGGGAAAATACAGATAAGACCATAGAGAAAATTAATAATGATTTAAATACAGAAATAAAAACTCAGGCCTTTACAGATTTTGAAACCCAGGTGGAAGCCTTATATAGCAAGCAGGTAGGGGCTATTATACTAAATGAAGCCTATAGGGAAACCATAAAGGAGTTTTACGAGGATTTCGATGAAAGAACCAGGGTAATCACTGGGCATAAGATTGAGACACCATTTGTCATTGAATCTGGCGATAAAAAGGTGCTGGAGGAGCCATTTAACGTATATATTAGTGGTATAGATACCTATGGTTCCATTAGAACTACCAGCAGAAGCGATGTAAACATTATAGCAACAGTTAACCCCAAGACTAAGAAGATCTTGCTTACAACAACTCCCAGGGATTATTATGTACCTTTCCCTATATCAGGGGGAATGAGGGACAAACTAACCCATGCAGGGGTATATGGTATTGATGTATCCATAGGAACACTGGAGGAGTTATACGATATTGATATAGACTATTATGCCCGGGTCAACTTCTCAACCCTGATTAAGATGGTAGATACTCTTGGAGGCATAACTGTAAACTCAGAGTATGCATTTAATGCAGGAGGATACAGCTTTAATAAAGGCATTAACCATCTAAACGGAGAACAGGCCCTGGCCTTTTGTCGGGAAAGGAAATCCTTTGCTGCAGGTGACCATCAGCGGGGCAAAAACCAGATGGAAGTTATAAAAGGTATGATAAATAAAGCCTTATCTCCAGCTATCCTGACCAATTACAACGCAATAATGAACAGTGTTGCCGATGGTGTTGATACAAATATGAGTACCAGGGAGATTACCAGCCTGGCTAAGATGCAGATAGATGATATGTCCCCCTGGGCCATAGAAACTAACAATGTTATAGGAAATGGAGCCATGGAAACTACATACACATACAGAACCAGACCCCTGTACGTAATGATTCCTGACCATGACTCAGTAGAGGCTGCTAAAGAGAAAATAAGGCAGGTTATGGAAGAGTAAAGCAAGAGATGGCTGAGGGATATAGATTCCGGAATAGTCATATGACTATTTATATAGCATAATGTATATAAAAATGGGGGGAATTATAATGAAGTTTTCAGTAGGTTTACAGATTTATTCAGTGAGGGATTTTGCTGAAAAGGATCTTGAAGGAACACTGGAAAAGGTAAAGGAAATGGGTTATGACGGAGTGGAGTTTGCCGGCCTTTATGACCATGATCCGGCTCAGGTAAAGGAAATGTTAGAGAGAATAGGGCTTGAGCCCGTATCCGCTCACGTACCCCTGGAGGCAATGCTGGAGGATCCAGAAGGGGTTATTGGTGCCTATGCCGAAATTGGATGCAAATACATAGCAATTCCCTATCTTGTGGAGGATCGCAGACCTGGAGCTGACGGTTTTCAAAAGACAATAGAGGACATTGAAAAGGTGGCCGTTGCTGCTAAGAAGTTTGGGATCCAGATGCTTTATCATAATCATGACTTTGAGTTTGTTAAAGTGGATGGAAAGTACGGACTGGATCTAATATACGAATCAATACCAGAAGATTTATTACAGACCGAAATCGACACCTGCTGGGTCAAGGTAGCAGGTGAGGATCCTGCAGATTATGTTAGAAAATACACAGGAAGAGCACCTGTTGTTCATCTCAAGGATTTTGTTATGAGTGCTAAGGATAAGCCAGAACAGCTCTATGAGCTTATTGGCATCGAGTCTGAAAAGAAGGATGAACAAGAGGAGGAGGCTTTTGGTTTCCGTCCTGTTGGATATGG
>FZPS01000031.1_pt375 | contig 11195 bp, 1 predicted proteins | sample 1817821 | NCBI WGS metagenome assembly FZPS01 (sample SAMEA104158645, study PRJEB21678) | metagenome | place: Germany | collected 2015-04-21 | reverse complement strand
TAATTGGACTGAAAACGCTTCTGTATATTATACAAACACAGGCTTCAATAGCAGCTTGCGCTATCAGAGCGACTCTAATGCTGCAGATATGTCCTCAAGCGGAGCTGTATCTGTGAATAGAAGCAATATGATTCTGACTATGCAACAGCTTAATATGATGGATATGTCTGCAATCAGTATCGTTGGTCCTAAAGCACCGAATGTAAACAATTTGGTGACCTATACTGTCAGAGTCAAAAACCTTTCACCAAGGCCGGTTAGTGACTATATGGTTATGTTTATGGGGGCACCAGACATTGAGCTTGACCGCAGAGCGGGGATTCCGATTGACTCTATGGAAGAGCTTGAATTTGAATTCACTTGGACTCCCACCGAAGAGGGAGCTATCGAGCTTTTTGGCCGTGTTGTAATGTCAGATGATGAAAACCCGGCAAACGATGATACATCAATACTGCAGGTGGAGGTGCTCCCCGAAGGTTTATTAATGATGGGGGACGGTTATGCTGACAACCAAATCCCAATTTCTCCTTTGTATTGCAACAGCTATTCTCAAACCATCTATTTGCAAAATGAGATAGGAATATCTGATAAGCAAATAGAAAGCATTTCCTATTACTGGAGCGGAGGAGGGACGGCTACGAATTCCAGAGAATGGGAAATCTGGATGGGACACACCCCGCGTGAATCCTTTGAAAGCAGTTATGATTGGATTCTTGAAGATAATATGACCCTTGTCTTTAGCGGCGAGACGCCGCCCTTAAGCACACATGGTTGGGTAGATATTCAGCTTCAAATGCCTTTCGCGTATAATAATACAGATAACCTTGTGATCGCAGTTAGAAAGATTTCATACAGTTGGGATGGAGGCGGCTACTATTTCTATAGCACACCCTCTTATGCAGGGCGTACACTGCTACATTTGAGTGATTATGATGTCGCAAATCCCGCAGAATCTCCGGCAGGATCAAGGGTGAGCGCATACCCTAATATCAAGATGTATTTCGAGGATGTATCTGAAAGCCCTGTTTTGAGGTATTCGCCCGATAACATCGATTTTGGTACAATTTTCTTTAATGCTGCAAGTGATGTTAAGAATGTTCGGGTCTTTAACGTTGGTAGTGGAGTGCTTCAACTTGGTGCGGAGGCTGTTCGGTTCACGGGAGAAAACGCTGCTCTCTTTAGCTTTGATGATAGCGTATTCCCCCTCGCTCTCGCAACAGGCGAATTGGCACAAATCCCGGTTTCCCTCGTTGGAAGAGTTGAAGGTGATGTTGTGGCAAGTCTTGAGATCACCTATGCAGGTGAAATTTCCACTGTTGGACTTTCTGCAAACGTTCTGCCTGATGGGGTCGTGATCATTGGAAATACTGCAGCAACAACGACTGCACACTTCCCCTTTGGTTACCTCTATGGTTACGAACGCTCAGCCGCACTCTATAAGTTTGATGAAGTCGGCGGTGTCGGAATGATCACAAACGTTGGCTGGGACTGCACAGCGATGAGCACAGTTCCGGTTCCGTATAAGATCTATATTGGAACAACGGATTTTGAAGCCTTGCCTGCTGCATCTTTTAATGCAATAACAGAAGGTTTTATGCTTGTTTCTGAAGGTGAGATTGAATTCAACAGCTTAGGTTGGAACATACTTGAACTCTCCACGCCTTTTGCATATACGGGCGGAAACCTTGTTGTTGCAGTGGAAACGAACTTTGGCGGCTACGGAGGAAATGGATATCCCTCTTTCAGATATACTGCTTCAGCTACTGCCACAAACGCACAATGGACTACGGATAACAATCCTCCCACAGGCAGTGGAACCTTAAATACTAATCGTCCGAACCTCATGCTTTTGCTGGGTGGGTTTGGCGGAGACCCCGAACTTTTTGTTTATCCCGATACGCACTATGAATTCCCCTCGGTTGTGATCAATACTACGGCTCAAAAAGAAATCAAGGCTACAAATATCGGCGGTGGCAATATCAATATTACCGGAATCAATATTACGGGTGATGGGTTTGCCTTGGCAGATGAGTTCACTCCTGTGGACTTAGGTTCCGGAAATACGCATAGATTCACGGTTGAATATAGCCCCACGGCAGTCGGTGATCACTCAGCTACTCTCATAATTGAGACAAGTGTCGGTGATCATATCATGGAGCTCAGCGGTTCTTGCATTGATCCCATCATCCGTGATTTCCCCTTCTTTGAAGGATTTGAAGATGGCAATACCGATGGCTCAACGGATATCAGCCAGTGGAACCAGATCATTGGGTCTGGCTCCAGTTTGTGGACTGCCAATAACACTGAAACTAGCAATGGGCGCTCGCCCAGAAGCGGTAATTGGAACGCAACTCTACAATATAGCAGTGAAACTACGCTATATCGCCCAATCATGCTCGAAGAAGGTAATACATATTATGTTGAACTATATGGACGTCAAGATACTGCAACTGTCACAAATGCCACAATAAGAGTAAGTTATGGCAGTGAACCCACCATTGCCGGCATGAACAACATAATCATACCGGAAACTGGAATAACTTACGGAAACTATCGGTTCTTAAATGGCATGTTTACTGCTCCTTCAACTGGGCTGTTCTATATTGGAATACGCGGCTGGGTAAACGGCTCACCATGGTATCTGAGTATGGATGACCTAACCATCATGAAAATCAGCAACGATCCCGTATTCTCCATCTCAGCTAATGAACATGATTTTGATGAAGTGAAATTGAACGATTCTGCAAGCGAAAGCTTTACCATCAAGAATGAAGGTATCGGAGCCCTAACTATTAGCAGCATAGAGATTGATGGAGATGCCTTCAGCTTGGTCAATCTTCCTACATTGCCCATCTCGCTGAACTACAAAGATACTATGACATTTGATGCTGTATTTTCTCCCGATGCAGTAGGAGACTATAGCGCAACAATCACAATCGTAGATAATGTTGACACACGCACAGTCACGCTCACCGGCTCTTGTTTTGACCCTACCATTTACGAGTTCCCCTTCTTTGAAGGTTTTGAAGATGGATTTACAAATAACAGGGTTATCGCAGGAAATTGGGCTCAGGTCACCGGGCCACAATACACCAACGTGCAGTGGTTTGCAAACAATGAAAAAACAGACTATAATCGTGCCCCGAGAAGCGGAGAATGGAATGCTTGTCTCGCTTACAACGGTCAATCAACACTTATTCGTCCCATGGCACTTGAAGGCGGAAAATATTATGTCCTAGAGATGTATGCCCGTCAAGATGGTGCAAACTCTGTGAATTCAAAGATTAAAGTGTCTTACGCAGCCGACATTACACAAATTGATTTTGCTGATACCATCATCGTGGAAACTGGGATAGTAAATGGAGATTACCAACAACTGAGGGGATACTTCCAACCTGAAGAAGGCGGGATTTATTATCTGGGAATCACCGGATGGCAAGGCTATCCGTATTACCTCAGCATAGACGATATAAGTATCCTTGAGGCTGAAACGAGTCCGGTATTGGCCTATTCTCCCGAAAGCATAAGCTTCGGTGAGGTTTTTTATGGTGAATCCGTTGGTCCCGTAAATATCACGATAAACAATAATGGATTAAGCTACATTCAGCTTAATGAAGGCGATGTAGAGATAATAGGTCCTCATGCCGAACTGTTTAGCATTGGCGAAGATGCATTCCCTATGTATATTTGGTTAGGTGATATTGCGTCTATTCCTCTATATGTATCCGGGGAAATTGAAGGAGAAGTTTCTGCTACATTGGTCATCAATTATGCAGATGAAGAATACGAAATAGAGCTAACTGCAACTGTTCTGCCCAATGGATTAGTGGCGATTGGTGACGGCACGGCGGATACTCATATGCCCATATATCCATGGAATAGCTATTCCTATACTCAAACACTTTATATGGCAAGTGATATCACAACCGAAAGAAGGCAGATAGATAAAATTGCATATCATTGGAACGGTGCTGCAGCAGCTCCAAATAGCAGTCAATGGACTGTATATATGGGACATACCCAAAAAACTGTTTTCACATATACAACAGACTGGGTCAATATAAATGAACTTACTGAAGTGTATCAAGGAGATGTTGATCTACCTGCGGAAGATATGTGGATTGAACTCATGCTGTCGGAGCCTTTCTGGTATAATGGAGTGGATAACCTTGTTATTGCTGTTTTAGAAAGCAAACCTGGGCTCGACCCAAGAGAAAGCCATTTTAATGGCACATTAACCAATATAAGGCGAAGTCTTATTCACTATAATAGTCTCATCGCGCCTAACCCTGCTTCGCCTCCTGCGGGAGAGATCAGTTATTCATATCCCAATATCAGACTACATTTTGGCGAGCTGCCTGATACCCCTGCGTTATATTATTCACCCAAAAGTATAGATTTTGGGGATATTACCTTCAAAACAACGGCTGATTCTTTACATATTGAGATCATGAATCGAGGTAGAGGCAATCTCCAGCTTAATGCCCAGAATTTTGATATCACTGGACCGCACGCTGATTTGTTTAGTTGTTATAGTGAAGTGCTTCCTATATATCTTGGTATGGGAACAAGTACTTTGATGCCTATTTATGTATATGGTATGGTAGAAGGGCCAATTAATGCGACTCTTATTATCAATTATGCCGGTGAAGAGTATGAAGTGGAGCTTAGAGCCAATGTCTTGCCCGAAGGATTATTTGTAATCGGCGATGAAACTTGGGATTATGGCTTGCCCGTGACTCCCGGCAGCAACTATTCATACTCTCAAACACTTTATATGGCAAATGAAATCATGACCGGAGGCGGACATATAAAGAAGTTGGCATATCACTGGAACGGTGCCGCCGCTGCTCCAAGCTCGGATAGATGGACTATCTATATAGGGCACACTCAGAAGCCTTATTTTTTCAATAGTATTGATTGGGTGGATATAGAAGACCTGACCGAAGTCTATCAAGGCATAGTGGATATTCGAACCATTGAGGAGTGGATTGAAATTGAACTTGATACTACTTTTGAATATAATGGAAATGATAATCTTGTTATAGCTATTCTCGAAAGTAAGTCCGGAAATGATGGGAGCTATATGTATTTCTATAATAGCTCTAGTCCGATAGGGCGCAGTATTCGCTATGTTGATGACGACAACCCGATTGATCTGAATCAGCTCTCTTGGGGCAGTCTTACTGACGCTTATCCTAATACCCAAATAATATTTGAGATGCCATTTGATGTTCCTACTTTGCAATATCGTCCAACATCCATTGATTTTGGTGAATATACACTTGGAGGTATATCTCGGAACATGCCGGTGAAAATAAGGAACGCAGGCTTAGACACCTTGACCTTGAATGCTTCAGACCTTTCTATAACCGGTGAACAAAGTAATATGTTTGATTTCGATGCACCTGAATTCCCCATAAACTTGGAATATGCAGAAACTGCGAACATCTTCCTGCATTTTTCAGCATCAAGCCAAGGCGAAGCAGTGGCGGAATTTGTCATAAATTATGGCGGAGAAGAACACGTTGTTGAGCTTCAAGCTTCCGTCTTGCCGGAAGGTATTATACACGTTGGTGATCCGAGTACTGATAATCTCAACTATGCTTATGGCTTCCCGACCCCTTATGGAAACAACGCAAAGATGTTCCGCGAACAGTATTTAATTAAGCAAGAAGAAATTGCTGTTTTAGACAGTGAGGCTACATATATCAATTCGGTAGCTTTCAAAGTCCATTCGGCAGACTTTCCTTTTGCTATGCCAAACTATCGTATTCGCATCAAAGAAACCCTGCAAGAAAACTTTGAAAGCGTTTTTGAGGCGGGAGAATATACCCTTGTGTATCAAGCGGATGAATACTATCCGGAACCGGGTTGGAATATTCACACTTTTAATGAACCGTTTCACTGGGATGGGGAAAGTAATCTTCTGATTGATGTTGAAATAGACGATCTCTTTAACTCAGGCTTACGCAATGCTACGGTCTATAATACTGAAACGGATTTTAATAGTGCCATACGCTATGAAGTGGAAGAGTCTATAGTACGAAATCCGATATACACCATGACGGAACGCCCGAATATGCTCTTAGTGCTTCAGGGGGAATCCATTGGAGAGCTCTCTGGTGTCGTTACGGAAAATGGAAGAGCTCTGGCAGGCGTGGAAGTCTCAATCATCGGCACAAATCTCACCACCGTGACGGATGAAATAGGTCAATATCACTTCCCGCTTGTGCCTTCGGGTTCTTACACAGTTACGGCGGCTAAATCTGGCTATGACGACGCAAGTCATACGGTGATCATCATCGGCAATGAGGTTACGGTGCAAAACTTTAGCCTCATTGGATATCCCGAATATGCCATAGATACCAACCAGTGGGATTTTGGGGTGGTCTATGTTGGTGAAAGTGCCTCAAAGAGTGTGGTTTTGAGCAATCCTGCCGGCGGTGAACTGGTGATTGAATCCATCACGATTGAAGGTGGTGATGCTTTCACTCTCAGTGAAGTTCCTCAGCTTCCGTTTAGCTTATATAGTGAAGACAGCAGCTCTTTTGAGATAGTCTTTGCTCCCCTTGATAGCGGAGAGATGGAGGCAACTGTTGTCATCACGGACAATCTCAATCGCAGTCGCAGGCTGGGAGTTCGCAGCTCGCAGGGGCGCGAAGTATATCTTTCTCCCTATGAAGTATTGCTCAGCGGGCAGGGTAAGTTCTTGGCGGAATTGGGTCATCAGCAATTAGTCAGTGCTGAAAACAATGCGCCCAATCCATATACCTTGAATCAAAACGGCTTTAGAGAGCAATATCTAATCTTGGCAGAAGAGCTGTGGGACATGGGGATATTCCCCGGATATATCGATGATATCTCTTTTGATGTTGCCGCTCTAAACGATGTGTATCCAATGACAAACCATCAAATCCGTTTCAAGCATACTCAGCAGAATAGCCTCAGCGATGTTTTTGAACAGGGAGATTATGAAGGGGCATATTTTGCAGAAGGATATCAAGTCCAAATGGGGTGGAATACCCACGATTTTCAAACGCCCTTCCTCTGGGACGGATATTCAAACATTCTTGTGGATGTCTTTTCAGATCACCATGCAAACATCAACATGAGCGCATCGGTGTATCATAGCGAGACTTCATTTAATAGCACCTTGAGGTCTCAAGCTTCCAGTTTACGCGCATATGATGAAGAACTCGGAATTACCGTTGCAAAACGAGCTAATCTTAGACTCGGCATACGTGCATCAAATATTGTTGATCTGGCAGCAGTCGGCTTTCAGGGTTCCATTGATCCCGTGGTGGGCAGTCAGGCCGTTTACACTCTGCAAGTGCTCAACCTTAGTCGAGAGGAAATCACGGAGTATTCTGTGCTCCTCCTTGATGAAGATGAAAACCAGTTGGCAAGCGTTGCCGGAACTCCTTTAGCACCGTTACAGACGAAGCTCATGGGCATCCCTTGGATTCCGGAGATTGCTGGTGAGACAAAGATATTTGCGCGCATCGTGATGCAAGGTGATGATAATCCGGATAACAACGATAGTCAAATGCTGAACATTGCTGTCTTTGCCGAGGGGGTGGAAATCAGTCATATTGGAAGTGGGGAAAGGCTAAACCTTCCAACAGATCCGCCTTCGCCTTATGCGACATCTACAAGGACTTTCCGTGAGCAATATTTGTTCACCATGGATGATCTCTATGAGATGGGTGCAGCACCGGGAGAGATCCGGGCTATCTCCTTTGGCGTCACAAGCATAGATGATGTCTATGCTATGCAGAACTATAGGATTCGTATTAAGACCACAGAGCAGGATTCTTTGGGATATATGTATGAGACTGGTGCATATACTCAAGTATATCAAAGAGATAGTTTCATGCCGGTTGTGGGCATCAATATGCACTATTTTGAAGAGCCCTTCTTGTGGAATGGCTGGGACAATCTGTTAGTGGATATCGTCGTGGATGACAACAATGCATCCGGTAGCAATGCAGTAGTATATCACTCTTTTAGACCTTATAATGCCAGCCTCAGCTATCAAGGCAGTGCGGGCTCGGGAGTCAATGCGAGCTCCGGCACTCCGAGCACGAAAAGACCCAATACGATCTGGCATATTATCAGTGAACAATTGGGCTCGATTGAGGGCTTGGTCAGTGCAAACGGCGAGCCTCTCGAGGGCGTGGAAATCAGCCTGGATGGAACTGATCTGCAAGCCACAACCGGAACTGACGGGTATTTCAGATTACCTTGGGTGCCGGTTGGGGAATATGTCATTAAAGGCTTTAAAGAGTCACACGCAGAGTATTCCGAAAGCATCAGTGTGGGGCATAAAGACAAGCTGTTCCTTGAAATAGATATGCCTCTGCTTCCCAAGGCTTTTGTAAGCGGCAGAGTGCTGGGCAGCGACAGACCCGATGGTCTGGCAGGTGCGAGAGTCAACCTTGAAGGCTCTGCAAACTATGCTGTCTTTAGCGGCATAGATGGTAACTTCAGCATAGAAGTCTTTGCTGATCAAGAATATGAGCTGTATATCCACGCAGACAGATATATCTCTTATGCGGATCTTATCGAAGTGGGGCTGGAGGATATCCAGTTAGGCAACATCGTTCTAAACGAGATCGCCTTCCCTGCTTCAAATCTCACAGCTGAGATCAATCCGCGCTATGATGGCGTCATCCTTGATTGGTATGCGCCTTCTTCGGGTGGCCAAGCAGATGAGCGGAGTATTGTGGGTAGCAAGAATTCGCGTGAACTCAAGCCCCTGCCTCTTGCCGATAGTCGCAGTCTTGTCGGCTATGATATCTGGCGCCTGAGTAGCGGAGATGAGGAGAATCCGCGAGAGTGGGACTTGATAACCCCCGAAACAGTTGAGGAAACTGCTTTCGTCGATGACGATTGGCTTGACTTGCCGGACGGTAGTTATCTCTGGGCACTCAAGGTTGTCTATGATGCAGAGATAGTCTCAGAGCCCGTATTCTCCAATGAACTTATTAAATCCAATACCGATGGCTTGCTGGCAGGTTTTGTTCTTGATAGCCAGACCGAGTTGCCCATCGCCGGTGCGCAGATTAGCATCGACGGTGAATTTGCAACGGAAAGTGAAACTGATGGTTCTTATAGCATAGAACTGTCGCCCGGCCCGCATGTGGTCAGCGTGACGCACACATATTTCCATGCTACTCAGGCACAGGAGTTTGTCATTCGGCCTTCTGAAACCACGAACTTGTCTATCATGATGCAGTCCTTGCCGAGAGTAGAAGTCTCGGGAACAATCCTCGCAAGCGATACCGGAGAAGGGCTTGAGGGAGCTATTTTGAGCTTCCTTGGCTTCATGGATTATGAGGTTCAGACAGCAGCAAATGGCCGCTTTGCACTTGATGTGTATGCCGGCAAAGATTATAGTTATACGATTATGAAAGATGGCTACGTGAGTGTTGCAAATAGCATTTCTGTGGCAGATGTTGATCTTGATATGGGTGAGATTACCCTCTATGAGATCGCCTATCCGCCCTCAATTTTCATTGCAACAGTTAATCAGTATTACACTGCAGTCAATCTCGGCTGGGATGCTCCGGCAATTCGCGGACTTTCCGGCTATCAATTGTGGCGTTTCTCCGAGGGACTTGAAGACGATGAAGACAATTGGACTCTGCTAAATGATGAGCCGATAACCGCCACGGAATTCGTCGATGAAAGCTGGGCTATTCTTGATGACGGCAGCTTTGGCTGGGCGGTGAAAGCAATATATCCCGCCGGAGTGATCTCGGATGCTATCTTCTCTAATATGTTGAGCAAATCCAATTCCGACGGCATACTTTCAGGCACAATCTTAGATGATGAGACAGACTTGCCCATCGCCGGTGTGACCATCACAATCGATGAAGAGTATAGCACAACCAGCGATCAAACCGGAAGATATGTTATCAGCCTGTCTCCCGGACCTCACAGCTTTAGCGCAACACATATATATTATGAAGAGTTTGAAGAGCCCGGTGTCGTGGTATTCCCGGATCAGACAACTGTCCTCGATCTTGCTATGCAGTCATTGCCTAAGATTCTCGTCAGCGGCAGTGTGAGCGGAACGGATACCGATGGCGGTCTTGCCGGCGCAGTTGTCAGCATCACAGGCTTTGCAGATTACGAACTGGAGACCAATGCCGATGGTGGCTTTGCTGTGCAGGTCTTTGCCGATAAACAATATGCCTATACGATTAGCAAAGATGGCTATGAGTCTGCGGGCGGCACTTTCCATGCTCAAAACACAGCTCTTGATCTCGGACACTTCGTCCTTACAGAGATTGCCTATATGCCCTCAGGTCTTGCGGCAGTTATCAATGATAGTTACACGGCTGTGGAACTCACTTGGGACGCACCGCAAATACGCGGCCTCGAAGGCTATCAAGTTTGGCGCATGAAGGAAGGTGATCGTGCCACTGAAGATGAGTGGAGTTTGCTCACGCCGGAACTTGTTGTCAGCTCTATCTTTGAGGATAACGTTTGGACAGAATTGCCTGATGGGGATTACCTCTGGGCTGTCAGAGCCATCTATACTGCGGGCGTGGTTTCCGAGCCTATATTCTCTAATGAATTGTATAAATCTAATGCCGATGGATTGCTTGCCGGCTTAATCTTAGACGAAGCAGACAATAGCCCGATTGTCGATGCAACTATTACAGTTGACGGCGAACATATTGCTGTTTCGGATGAGGTTGGTGCATATCGCATTAGCTTGGCACCAGGCCCTCACACAGTAGTCGTAAGTCACACTTATTACGAGGATAGCGATGAGCTTGGCTTCGTGGTCTATCCTGACCAGCCTACCAATCTCAATATCGAGCTTGAGAGCCTGCCGAGAGTCTTGGTCAGCGGAATAGTTCTTGCCAGCGACACAGGCGAAGGTCTTGGAGGAGTTGACATATCTGTCACAGGCTTCATGGATTACAGCCTCCAAACCGCAACAGACGGAAGCTTCAGCATTCTTGCCTACGCCGGATACACCTATAGCTTCACACTCAGCAAAGCAGGCTACGAGAGCTACAGTAGCGAACTTGCAGTGGGAGACCAGCCTTTGAACTTAGGCGAGATCACTCTCTATGAAACTGCTTATCAGCCCTCGGAGCTCGTTGCAAGCATCAATGAAAGCTACACTGCAGTAGGCCTGACATGGAACGCCCCTGTAATTCGCGGACTGGAAT
>FZPS01000005.1_pt347 | contig 11197 bp, 10 predicted proteins | sample 1817821 | NCBI WGS metagenome assembly FZPS01 (sample SAMEA104158645, study PRJEB21678) | metagenome | place: Germany | collected 2015-04-21 | reverse complement strand
TCACGGAATCGCTTGACCGTAAATCGCTTGTAATCCAACAGATCTATTTAAATAGTTTCAAATGCTAGAAATATAGAAATTCATTGTAGGGAGATAAGCATCTTGGCTAAATCATCAATACAATACCTGATCTGCATGAATACAGAAGGATAAATCGTATGTATCTGTATTTGAAATAATCAGAAACGATGAAAACTTGTCTCTATTCAATAATAATTCGGATCAATAAAAAGCATCAAACTCTTCAAAATACTTTTTCAAAACATCCTCACTTGTATTGTAAGATCTTATGAGTAGATAATCTTTTTGAATAGTATTATCATCTGATAAAATAATTAATCATAAATTTACCTTTCACACTCTTGCACCATAATCTTGATTGTGGATAAACTTTAGGTCTTTCCTATATTTCAATAGATCAAAATTGTAGTTTATAGGTCAAAAAACTTCAAAATTGGATGAAACTTCTTTTTGCAAAAACATAGGAAGAACAAAAGATTCTTTTCATTTAAGTAAAAATGCTGTATCATTGTTACACTCATCTGACAATCGGAATTTATCAGATAAATACTTAGTTTTTCATTGTATATTTACATCAAATCAACAATGCTCACAATCAAAATTGTTTAGAAATATAGGACTTGATCCAGATAAGGTATTGGAGAATCAAATTCAGGAATTATCTATTTCAGTTAAAGATAGTTCCAATCATGCCTTTGCAAAATAGTATGATTTATGATAAGAGTAGGTCTCACTTGTATAAGATGTCATTTGTTTCAAAAAATTCATAGTCAATAATCCTATCAAAGAAGATGCCAACAATACCAAAATTATCAATATGCTAATATGTCATTTTAATTTTTTTTGTATCTGGAATAAATTTTTCATACAAAAAATTAAATATTAAAAAACTGCTGTACAAGTAGTGTAACATTGGTAGATCGATTGTATGGATTGTATCCTTTGGAATAGAAGTTGCTAAAAAACCAAAATCCATGATCGTGCAAACAAGCCAAATAATTACTTTCACATAACTTTTCCTTATCATCTATATAAGATTGATTATCGGCATATGGTATTACTTTAAATATCGCTTTTGAGGTATAAATGCTAGAATCTGTTATGTTTATAATTTTTCAATCATAATCATTTTCCAAAATCAAATGACAAGGTTTTTCCAAATCAGATCGAGTTGGAGCTGTATTTAAGTCCGCTAAACAAGCACCTGAAGAGTAAATAGAAAATCTTCCATCCTCTCCACTTAGATACAAAATATCTGTAATTCATTTTGTTTGATTTAATCTTATGTTTTTTTCATAATATTTATCATAATCGATTTTATTTCTATTGGCGAAATTTTGCAGAGTTTCTGAAACAAAAAGGATTTCTTTGTTTAGAGTTTTTTGTTGTTCGACTCTGAAAGAAATCTGAGAAATAGTAATATATGTCCTGAATAGGATTCATACTAAAATACCAATGATTATGGTAACTATAAGAATTTCTATCAAAGTAAACGCTTTTTTCATTTAGTAGTTTCAAATAAAACTTTCAAAAACAACTTCACCGGTATAGGCTCATTTCATAAATAAAACATGAGACTCTATTTTCAAAATTTTATCACTAGGTAATAAGTTATCATTTTCTTTTACAGTTTTGAATAAGATATATCTAGCAAAATATGTGCCAGTATTTGATTCATCAGCAGAATGCCCATATCGAAGCAAATTATTGTCTTTAAGTAAGAACAATCTACTATTGTTGAAATTGTTAACAAAATTCTCAGATAAATTAAAATTTTCGTAATTGAGGTAATTTTGGGAATCAAATCAAATTTTGAGAGCCTTTCCTGTTCAAAAATATCATTTACAAATAGTGGTTTCAAATTCTCATTGATTACGACGAATGTTTTCTGATAATTGATCTGTAGACCAATCATGCATACTATCATTCATTAAACAATTCCAAGAAAGTTTTTTTTCTATATTAGCATCTCTAAGGTTGTAAACTAATTCTATTCATTCTTTGGCTAGTAATGTTGCTTGAAGTCTTAAATTGTTGCGATCCATAAATTTTAGATTGTTTGTAAGTAGGCTTAAAACTGCTAAAATCCCGATAGCAAAAACAACAATGGCTATTATAACTTCTATAAATGTGAAAGCTTGCTTTTTTTTCATAAAGAAAAATCTATCTAAAACATAATACTTATAGAAAATTTCACAAACTTATCAAGTAAAAGATTATTAATTCTTATTTGAGATGAAAAACTTCATCATTTTATCACGAACGAAGTTCGTTTTTTTAATGTAATAACGGGCGGTTTGGTAAGTGCCCTAAGCAAAGCGAACATTTATCACTTCAACATTCATTCGAACAAAATTGTCTCTTTTTCTACCATTTCTTGTGTTGTTGTTTTATCATTTAATATTCTCCTACCACTTTATCGTGAACGAAGTTCACCCCGCCCCGCTAGTCCTGTAAATACTGCAAAACTACGGGATAGGACTACGGACTGGGGTACGATTTTCCATCTCTGAACAGAAAATTGTTTTTATTTTACAATTGTTTGATTCTATTGAAAAACAGTACTCTTTATTATTATTTACTAAGATTCAAAGTTTTAGATTTTTTCAAGATGAGCTACCATCATTATTGTTGGTAATTGTACATCACAAGGTATAAGGTTTCATAAGAATATTTGCTTCTTTTAGCACATTTCAATCTAAAATAATTTTGCTAATCTTATAATTTCATCATTCTATACTAGTAGTTTGGCTATCTAAAACAGAATCTTGATTATGATAAGAATAAGAAAAAAATTTCTCTCACAATAGAAAATTTATTTTTAGCTCTTGATAATTTTTCCCCAAATGATAGTTGGTCATGTTATTTTCTGCTTGTAATGAAGAAAAACTACTCAAAAACTGTTCTTGAATATTTTTATTGTTAAGCAATCTGATGCGGTCTCATCCAAACCTCATAGTAGCTGCCATCAATACTGAAATAATTACTATAACGATTATAAGTTCTATCAAAGTAAATGCTTTCAATTTTTTCATAACAAAGTGTTAAATTGGTAAATATCCTACCACTCGGGTGCAAATAAATGCTAACTCCAACACAGGCAAAATTCATCAAGCCTGCCCCGCAGTACTGCGGGGTAGGCGGGTTTGTAAAGTTGGTAGTTCCTCCCTTGGGGGAGGATGTTCTTCCCGATTTATCGGGATAGGTGGGGGTTTTACCCCCAACTACACTAGAGCAACTTCCCCCGCAGGGGAAGAATGTCTAGTCTGTGACCAAATCCCCCTTAGTCCCTCTTGTCTACGGAGTTCTCCGTAACGAGTAAGGGGGATAGCCATCAACTTGCAACTTTACAAACTACCTTACATACCTGTTCATTCCATGATTTGTAGGATTAGACCGAATACTCAAGATGCTATCAATGCTACCATAATTCCAATCAAAACAAGCATGATTGGCTCAAGCACTTTTGATAAGCTATTGATTGTCATATTTAATTCTTCTTGATACATTTTTAATATATTATCCACCGCATTTTCCAAATTAGCTGTTTCTTCTCACACCTTGATCAATACTGAGACGCTTCATGGAATCAAAGTAGTTTCATACTTCAAAGCATTATATATTTTTTCTCACTTCTGTAATCCAACTAAAACTCTTTCTATCATGCTCTGATATGGAGGAATATTTAATATGTCTCTTAACGTTTTGAATATTTCTACATAATCCATACCAGAAAGTAACATCAATTTCATATATCTACACCGCCTTACCAAGTAATAATATTTTGTCATTCTACCAATAAGGGGAATAGAAAAAACAATATTATATCGAGTTTTTTTTCAAACATCTGTTGAAAAAAATAGAAGCAAAGCAGCCAAAACTCAACCAACTACATATATGATGTATCTTCGGCTATTGATAAAAAAGTCTGATATACTTTTCAAAAATCTGGTTACTGCAGGTAATTCTAGTCATTGGAAACTATTGGCAATATCAAATACACTAGGTAGGACAAATCCAAAAAGAGCTATCACAGCAACAATAGCGATTACAACTAGTATTATTGGATAAATTAATGCTCATATGTATTTGTTTTTTATTTCTTTTATATATTCATATTCTGTTGCTAAGGATTCCAAAACTACAGCCAAATTACCTGATTTTTCTCAGGCTCTAACAACGCTATAATCTCATTCATCAAAATAATCAGGCAATCTAGTCAGAGCATAAGATAAACTTTTTCATGTTTCCAAATATTTTTTTACTCATAAAGAGATATCTTTCACAGCATAGTTATCTGTACTGTCATAAACAGTATTAACAGCTTGAACAAGACCTACTCATCATTTTAACATATACGATAATTCTTTGAAAAAGAAAATTTTATCTTTACTACCAAAACTCGATTTATCTTTAGATCTCAAAAAACGAGCTATTGTATCATCAATAGAATGTTTTCTATATTTTGAATATTCAGAATTACTCTTTTTGAAAAGTTTTATCATTTATGCTGTTTTATTATCATAAAAATATCAATACATAAAGATGCTTGATTCTTGTGGCTCATCGTGATTTACAATATCATAATTGATTGTATCAATTTTATATAAGATACGAGAATCTTCCTGGAAAGGGATTCTTTTTTCAGCATTGTCTATAAAAGACATCAATCCATCTTTATCTGTGAATGTAATACTCAATTCTATTGGTACAAAATATAAATTTTCATTAAATTGTTCTTTTTCTCAAATAACTACCTTATTCAAAATTCAGTTACTTATTACTGATTCACTTAATGAATCTCTTTTTAACAAAAATCCATCAATATTTGCTAAAATCTTTTTTTCATCTACACTCATTTTATTATTTACCATTCATGTTAATAACAAATATGATCTAACTACTGAAAAGTTATTTTTTACAATATCTGGTAATTCTGTACATCATTCTAATGTATTAACACAATTTATTACTTGAGGTTCTAGGTTTTTGATAGTATCAACTAATCATATATTAGATTCATATTTAGCTTTTTTAACTAAAAAGTCAGAAAGTTGTTGTTCTGTATTTGATAACTCGACTTTAGTATATTCATACTCTTCATAACTAGGTAGAATATAACTATATCAAAGTATAAAAACTAATAACAACAAAATTACTGTATAAAATTTATACCTAACTCCGACTACTCTAGAAACTGTAATAGCGTTGCTTTTCCCTGTTCAGACAGCATCATCTGGTGCAGGAATAAATGTTTTCTCTTCTTGATTTCCTATCAATGAGTTTAGAATGTTATTGTTGTTCTCATTCATTGTTTATTACTTTAGCATTTAAAACGAACTCAAAAGTTCTATCTGAAACTCTATTATAACTTCTAATTGTGATATCTTGGATAAAATCTAACTCTTCAAATCTTTCCAACAATGCTTTGAAACTTCCGGTAGGAGAATTGTAGTACAAAGCTTTCAATGTAGTAACATTACCCTTTAGAGAGATTTCTTCCAAACTTACACTAAAATCAGATAAGGTGATAATATCACCAGAATCAGAATCTATATTTTTCAAATCTTGAAAAATTTGTAGTATTTTTGGGAAGTGTTCAAACCAAGGCATGTCTGTAGCTTTCTCCTCCAAATCACTTACCAATAAAAATTTATCGTAATCAGTCGCTCTTTCATACGCTGCAAGTTGCTCTTCCTGTTGTCTCAAAGATTCTTTGTTTTCTTTGATTTCTTTTTGGAGTAGGAAAATGGATACTTTTAGAAATACTAATCAAGCTACTGCTATAATCAGCAATAGGATCATAATTTTGAACATTCCATTTCCACCACTTTTTACTTTCTTTTCTGTTTTTGTCATTTGTTTTATTAAAAACTAAACTATATTTAGTATAAACACAAATAAAATATTTGCAAAAATATTAAAATAAAAATATACAAATACAACCATTTTAGATAAAACGATATACAGTATTGTAACATTCTCTTTACTTTTGGTTGAAAATATATATAAAGAGATTGTGAAAGATAGTATTAACAAAAAAATAAAAAAAACATGGAAGAATTAATGAAACTCAAATGGCAAAAACTAATCCTTATTTACAATGGTAATGAATTACCAGTTAGTGTTTATGGTAAACCACCTATCAGTTTGATAGGGACAATAACTGATATCGATTTTAATACCTGTGTTTTTAAGGAAGAGGACGGACCTGAAATCACTCTAATCAATTCCAAAATTGACTTGGAAATGACAACAAGTATTTAGAGATCATAACGACATAAAATGGCTGATATTGATTGGCCATTTTTTTTATTCTTCAAGAATTTCTATCTAAATAAGTAATATAAACATACTTTTTCAACAGCTCTTTACTTTTAACTGAAAATGTGTATAAGAATATTGTAAAAAAATAGTATTAACAAAATAAAGAAAGGAGAATAGTATGGATCCATTTAAAAAACTATTAATAAAACTTGAAGGCTATATAGTGAGACTAAGCTATGATGGCCAACTACCAGATGGCAGCATCCCACCAGTAGTTTTGGAGGGAAAAATTATTTATGCAGGTCATTCTGGATGTACATTCAAGCGAAAGGATACGGGAGAAGTAATAGAGCTTCGCATTTCTGATATCGACCCAAAATCGATTGCGCTCATTTAGCTAGAATTAACTTCTCCATATAAGGCATAAAATGGCTGATGTTGATTAGCCATTTTTTTGTTTTTCAAGATTTTTCTTTATTGTAATTAATTTTGAAATTGGTATATAGAAGATAATCTTTATTTTGTAAATTTTCTAAAATGAGTGATAAAAAAGATATTTTTTCTGACTTTACCAACCTCTATCCACTTTCAAAAACACTTAGATTTGAACTGAAACCTGTTTGAAAAACAAATGAACTTTTGGAATGAGAAAATCCTTTTCCAAAAGATAAGAAAATTAACGAAATTTATCAAAACATCATCAAACCGTGTCTAAATGATCTTCATTCTCAATTAATTGAAGAAAGTTTGGAGTGAGCATCTTTGGAATTAGATGAAAGTGTTTATGATCTGCGAAAATGATCAATAGAGAGACACAAAAGTGAAAGTGAAAAAAAGAAATCTAAGGATGATTTTGATAAAGCAAAAAAGGAGTTGAGAAAACAGATCGTAAACTATCTCAAACATTCTAGAATAGCAAAAAAATATCCAAAAATTTCATGATACGAGATTTTGTGACAAAAAGAAATCATCCCAATTCTGGCAGAAATCTATGGGGACAGGATTTATACTAGAGATACAACAGATAAAAGTAAAAAATACAAAAATCCTGATTTGATTTGAAAACCCTATAAAGAGCTTATTAATGATTATTTTGTCTGATTTTTTACTTATCTTTCAAATTTCAAAGATAATAGAGATAATCTTTATAAAGATGATGGGAAAGCATCTAGAGTTGCAACAAGAGTCATTGATGAAAATATGATTAGATTTTTTCAAAACAAAAAATCTTATGAAAAATTTGTAGGATTTATTGATCTAAATTCTGATGAACAAAATTGCTTTGATGCTTTATGTTTTCAAAATCATCTAAATCAAAAATGAATTGAAATCTATAATAATATAATTTGAGGGATTAACACAAAAATCAATGCTTATAATCAAAATAATAAGTGATGAGAAAAGCTTCCTAAGTTAATAAAATTACATAAACAAATATTAGCAAAACCTGACAAAGAAAGTATTTTTTCGTTTGTAAATGCAATTATCGAAGATGATGAAGATTTGGAAAAGAATTTGAAAACATTTCTAGAGGATGCTAAACAAAGAATTGAGCAATCAATAAACTCAGTCTTAAATGCACTTTTGGAAGAAAAATTTGATTACGAAAAAACTTATTTCAAAAGTTCAGTTTTAAAAGATATTTCCAATAAGTATTTGAATAGCTGGGATGTTTTATGATCACTCTTACCAGAAGATGAAAATGCGGAAATAAGTGGAAAAAAAAGTGATGATGTGATTTCGTTACAAGAAATTAAGGATGCATTAAATTCTACGGAGACTGAATGATTCTTAAAAAAACATTGGTTTGATTGTTTGAAGGAGTATAATACTTCTATTGCTTGAGATAATGCTTTTATTCAATTATTAAAAACTATAGTATTGGATGCCAATATTCAAAAAGAAAACTTAGAAAGTTATACAAATATTTTGGAAAAGAATTTATTCTCTGGTAATTTTTCCACAAACCTTAGAAATTCAGAGAAAGACATAAAAATCTGAGACATAAAGATGACAGCCAAGACACTTATAAAAGAAACAATCCAAATAGTATTACAGTTTGAACAAATATTAAGATATTTTTCATTGGAAAAATGACAATGAAAAGATAAGGAACTAATTGATGTGGAATTTGATTCTGATTTTTACAATGAGATAGATAAATTTTATTCTGATGACTTCAAGCCTTATAAATTCTTTAATGCTGTAAGAAACTATGTGACAAAAAAACAATATTCAACTGATAAAATTAAGTTAAACTTTGATAATTCTACTTTTCTCGATGGACGAGATAAAAATAAAGAATCTGATAACTTTTGAGTTATTTTGAGAAGAAAGGGAGAGTATTTTTTAGCTATAATGAAAAAAGGAGAAAATAAAATTTTCAAAGATTCAAATCACGAATTATATTCAGATCAATGAGAAAAATATGAAAAATTAGAGTACAAATTGTTGCCATGACCGAACAAGATGCTTCCAAAAGTTTTTTTCTCAAACAAAAATATTGATTTTTTCAACCCATCTGACAAGGTTTTGAATATTAGAAAGAAGGAAAGCTTCAAACAATGAAAAGATTTTTCGTTGCAAGATTTGCATACACGAATTGATTTTATGAAATCATCTTTAAGTATTCATCCAGACCGATCAAAATTTTGATTTTATTTTAAAGACACATCTGAATATAAACAAATCAATGAATTTTACTCGGATGTAGAAAATCAATGATATAAAGTTTCTTTTGTCCCAGTAAGCTGAAACACTCTACACAAATATGTAGAAGAATGAAATTTGTATCTATTCCAAATTTATAATAAAGATTTTTCAGAACATCGTAAATGAAAAGAAAATCTACATACAAAATACTGGAAAGCTTTATTTGAAAAAGAAAATTTTAATAACTGAGTTTTTTTTAAACTCAACTGAAGAGCAGAAATATTCTTCCGTCCAGCAACAGTTACTGAAAAGAAAGAAAAAAAATTGATAAAGAAAAATGCTGGAGCAATTGAAAATAAAAGATTTACGGAAAATAAAATACTCTTTCATTGTCCAATAACATTAAACTTTACAAGTCAAAATGATTTTAAGGTAAATGATAAAGTAAAAGAACATGCAAGAAAACACAAAATGAATGTTATTGGAATAGATAGGTGAGAAAAACATTTACTTTACTATGCACTAATTGATCAAAACTGAAACATTTTGAAACAAGGTGATGAAAAACAGTTATGTAGTATGAATATATTAACTTCAAAACTCCCTGATTGAAGCAAAAAAGAAGTAGATTATTATGACAAATTAGTTAAAAAAGAATGAGATAGAGCCAAAGAAAGGGTGGATTGGAACGAAATAGAAAATATTAAAGAAATGAAACAATGATATCTTTCGCATGTAGTAAACAAAATTGTTGATCTAGCGATACAAAACAATGCGATTATTGTATTAGAAGATCTAAACTCAGGTTTCAAAAATGGTAGAAAAAAAGTAGAAAGACAAATTTACCAAAACTTTGAGTTAGCTTTGGCTAAAAAATTAAATTTTGTTGTTGATAAAAATAAAGCTGATAGTGAATTGTGATGACTTTATAATGCATATCAATTAACTCCTAAAGTTGATAACTTCCAAGACATCTATGCACAAACATGAATATTATTTTATACTCAAGCTTGATATACCTCTATAACCTGTCCTATATGCTGATTTAGAAAAAATATTTATAAAAAATATGATTCAGTATCGGCTGTAAAACAACGAATCAAAGATATAGAACTAAAAATAGAAAAAAAATGATCAGATTTCTCTTTTTTCTATAAATTAGAAAACTTAGAAGATAAGAAAGGAAATAAAAGAGAAAAACTTGATCGAAAAATTACTACAAAAAATCAAATTAGATTGTTTAATGAAAGAATTGAAAAATGAACAGCATTTAAATCTACAGAAATAGTTCTTTCAGAAAAATTTAGTGACTTATTCAAGGAGTATTGAATTGATGAACACAATATTGTGAAATCAATGCTAGAAAAATCTGATGTTAAATTATTTAAAGATTTTATGTTTTGTCGAAACTTGTTACTTCAAATCAGAAATAGCAAAGAGTGAGATGATTGAGGATATTTACAATGTCCAGCTTGTGAATTTCACTCAGATAATGGTTTTCAAGGAACACATTTCAATTGAGATGCAAATGGAGCATACAATATAGCTAGAAAAGGAGTAATGATTTTGAATAAAATTAATGATAATGAAAAAACTTTATGAATCACTAATGTAGAATGGGATAATTTTACACAAAAAGAATTTTAATTTTTTAAAAAATACAATGATAGCACCTTCATTTAAATTTAAGACTAACAAGTCTGTTACATTCTGATTGTTGGATAATCATGAATTGTTGCCATTCCCAGAACAAAAAAAAATTTTTTCTTTCACATTTAAAAACAAAAAACACGATTTTGATCTCACAAAAGATGTCTGGTGATCATGACTAACATCATTAAAAAACATGTTAGATGAATTAAAAGAATCACTTAATAAAATTTTTAACATAAACCAATATGCCCGTAATAAAATTTGATTTAATTCAACTTTTCAAAGTTCCGAAAAAAAGAGATTAGAACTTAAAAAGGTTGCTGAAAAAACTTTACATTCCAGAATTTGGAATGAGTATGTTGATGTTTTTACCAAGCACAAAAATTCTTTAAATGACTTAAATAACTGGTTAACAGAACAAGAACATTCAAAGAAACCTTATATTTTAGCGACAAGACATATAAGAAATATCTATCGAGAACTAAAAAACATTTGTAAGTTTATTGATTGAATTATTGTTTTATGAAATATTGGAGCAGAAACAGAACAAAACATAGAACAAGAAATAAAGACAATAAAAAATTTTATTAATCAATATTGTAAT
>FZPS01000023.1_pt284 | contig 11198 bp, 10 predicted proteins | sample 1817821 | NCBI WGS metagenome assembly FZPS01 (sample SAMEA104158645, study PRJEB21678) | metagenome | place: Germany | collected 2015-04-21 | reverse complement strand
TCCACAATGGCTTCGATTCTGTCTTTCAGCTCCAACAGGCTCGCAGCAGTGCGCTCAAGCTGCAGCGCGCTTGCTAGTTTGAGGGGTCCAGCACCTACAAGGCACTGCGCCAGGGTAAGGGCCTTAACCAGCTGTTTGTTATGATCGGGATTGTCCCGCATAAGGTCTTCGTCCTTGAGGAGACCGGAGAGAAAATCGGTGAGCCAGGCACAGTGGGCTGGTATATGGGGATAGCGCTGTTCTAAGACGAGCTTAATGAGATAGCCATCACTATTTTGGGTAAGGCCTTTGCTCTCGTTACGCTCCTTGAGCTGAGCATGGGCCTCTGCAGCTTTGCGCAAATCTGAACCTAAGCGGCCCATCACGAGTGCCGCTTCGTTGAAGCCAGGACGCATAACGCCAGCAGCTAAACGGCCTCCGATGAGTTTTTTACCAACGTGGATATGGGACCCGGCGTGAACCGTCGCGTGATAGACACTTCCTTTCACATCCACAATCTCGCCTGACTCTACGGTCATGCCTTCGGTCACATCGCCGAGAATTACTACGTCGCCGGTGAACTTAATGTTGCCCGTTGCCATGTTGACATCTTGGTGGACAATAATCTGTTGGTTAACGGACAAGATCCCTTTGCGATAGACGGGCCTGCCAGCAATTTCAGCTACGGCTAACCGGCCGTTATCGACAAGTTTGACCCCCCGTCCAGGCTTAAACTTCTTAAGTTTTGGCCTGCGGGGCATGATTACTTCACCGTAGACGTTGCGCCCGGGCTGTCCCATCTGGGGAGGGTACCACCGGGCAAGGACATCCCCTGGCTCCACCGAGGCAATTGACATCCGGTCGCGGAAGTCCACACGCTGGGCGTTGTCTGGAAACACAGGCCGGGACATGAACTCGCAGACAAGCTCTACGCGGCCGTCTACAGGCGGGCGAGGAGGCATGCCTCGCGCAATAATAAATTCCCCGTCTTGAAGGCCCGCGCAAGCCTGCATGATTTTTTCATAGTCAATCTCGCCGCGGATATTCTGTTCCCGCAGTTCCTGCAGCACAAGAGCAGGATCAATAGGGGTTGGCGGAGTCTCCCGTACCAGCTTTGCTTGGACAACGAGTTTCCGCGCGTAGTCTGCATCTACCAGCTGATATTCTCGCCCCGGCGTAAAAGTCACGCTTAACGAGACAGAGAGTTCATCGGGGGCAACGACAATCTCAAAGCTGCTCGCCGGTGCTGCAGAAGCAGGCACCACTTTCAGGTTGCGCACATCATCAATTACTTTTGGGCCGGTGACAAGCTGATCCTCATACAAGATCTCTACGTTTTCCCCTGGTATAATAACCGGCCATGAACCGTAACCCCGAGGTTTCAGCATATGAACTCGGCCGTTTTTGATGGCCAGACGGCCAGGAGTATTAACTAAAGGCGTGTCGAGCGTATTCGTATCCATGATTCCTTCCATTCTTCCCCGACCCCCAAAGAGTGGTTTCCTATAAAAAAAGATCGCTTCCAGCCACAGCGCGCAAGCGATCTCGTCGGTGCAGCTGGCTGGCATACACATGCGTGTTTAGCCCCTGTAGCTTTGCGTCCCGCGGTTTCCCGCGGTTTGCCAAAAACTAGTTTGTGATTGTCCTGGTAAGTGCTTAACGCTGCACAATATCACAATAGGATAAATCCATTGAAAAGAGGGCATCGTTACCTATTTTAAAGCAAACACGACTGATGTCAAGCCAAATCTTGGTTAATTCCAAATTTCACAAACATTCCCCCAACTCTACCTGGATTTTTTTCGTAGGAACAATAAGCATCATTCCCGGCTGTTGCGAAGTGCAGGATTAGGGAAAAGGCAAGAACAATTCCCTTGGGGGGATTATGATGACAGCATTTATTAGGGTCGCCGTGGAAGAAAATGCAACGGGGACAATGGTCCATCTGCTTGACATGCCCGGAGCTTTCACCCGTGGGCCCACCTTGGATAATGCTCTGGTGAAGGTCGCTGGTGAAGCGCAGCTCTATGCACGCTGGGCTGGTATGGACAGTGAGGTGGGGGATGAAATTGTCATAGCCCAGCGGGAAACAACCAATGCTCAGCTGGCCGACGGGGACACGGAAATATTGGTTGTTAAGGACAAGGAACTAGATCCAGATTACTTTCAGCAGCTGATTACCCTGGCTCTAAAGTCTGCCGAGGACTTGCAAAGACTCTACGACTCCATTCCTGATAAAGATCGCATCGACCAAGCAAAGGCTCGCACTACTTTCTACGGTAAAGTTCCCTGCACTGCCCAGGAAATGCTGCTGCACGTAGATCGCGTAGCTGGCTATTACCTCGGTAGGATTGGCATCGCCTTTAGTGCAAGGCCAGGTCTGGTGAGCAACCGGAGGCAAAGTCTCAAGCTCATTGCAGAGAATAAACAGGCCCTCAGCAATCCGCTCACCTTCATTGACAACGAATATTGGACCACCGCGAAAGTCCTCAGGCGCTTTATTTGGCACGATCGGATCCATGCCCGGGCCTTGTACCGTTTCGCGGTAAGGGAGTGGGGAGCGGGGAAGATTTGTAATCCATTCTGTTTCCGATAGTTCAAGAGCATATGCACCTCTGCCTAGGTATGGGGCCTAGGGAGTGGTGCATTTTTTTCGTTGCCCATTACACAATGCAACTTCACTTAATAAATGCAAGGATTGTTAGAAAGTGGGAGCCCTGACGAGCTAAGTCGGTTCTTGCGTCGAAAGCAGGCGGAATTTCACGGAATTAAAGGTTTGACGAGGAGCGGAAATTCTACGAAAATTAACGTAACATGTTACGTAAACTGTTAGAGTAGGTGGGTTATGGCAAACATACGTGACGTTGCGAAAAGGGCTGGAGTTTCAACGGCCACTGTCTCTAAGGTCTTGAATAACAAGCCAGATGTTTCCGAGGCAACCCGGGCCAAAGTCATGCAAGCCGTTCGGGAACTCAACTATACATCGAATATCCACGCGAGGAGGCTGTTTAGCAAGAAAAATAAGACAATTGGCGTCGTGTTCTTCTCGCGGGTTTCTTATGTGGTTTACACCAAAATGTTCGAGGGCATTAATCGGCGCACTATTGAGCAGGGATTTGATGTCTTGACCTTTGACGAAGATTACCTGCTATCCCGCAGTGGTGCCTTTTCTATGGAAGAGAAGGTTGACGGCCTAATTATACTAGGCAGGGGGTTCAGCCAAGACAAGATTGAGGCTATTAAAAGCCTGTCTATTCCATATGTTCTATGTCCTGAATCCGTTGCGGACCTTCCGGCTACTGTGGTTTCCCCTGACAACCATTCCATCGCGAGGATTGCGGTGAACTACTTAATTGCTAAGGGCCATACCAGAATCGGTTTTGTTGGGTCGTCTAAGCGATACTGGTTTTCTTCGACACGATTTGACGGCTATCTCTCGTCTCTTGCTGCTCACAATCTTCCCATTGACTCGCAGGTCATTGTGGACGGCTTTGAACCTTTTTATGAAGGTGGATACGAAGCAGGGAAGCAGATTCTCGAAGTCGCAAAGGTGCTGCCTACAGCGCTATTTGCTGTAAACGACTTTATGGCCATGGGGGTAGCAAAGTACCTTAAAGAGCATAATATCCGAGTTCCTGAGGATATATCCATAGTCGGATGCGACGACATTGCTCTTGCGGAGTACTTCGAACCGCCGTTGACGACCGTTAAGATTCCCTGGGAACAGGTGGGGATTCTGGCAACAGATACTCTAATGAAGATCATCAAGAAGGAACCTGTCTCCCAGTCGCTGCTGTTGCTTAATGGTCAATTGGTTGAGCGTAAATCAGTCGTGGACATCAGCGGGAAAAGGGGGGATTAATGGCTATTCTGGCCTTCGGCCAAAAACTGCAAAAATAAAGGAGGAGAAGAATGGATAGAAAGTTTACAAGCTTGCTAGTATTGAGTTTAAGCGTCGTTTTGATTTTGTCCTTTGGAGCATCAGCGCGCACCACCCTTACGTTCTGGAAGCATGTACATCCGCCCGCGGATGCGCTGTTGAAGGAAATCATCGCTGAATTTGAGGCCGAGAACCCGGACATCAAGATTGTTGTAGAGACTGTCCCACACGACCAGTACATCCCTAAGCTACTCACAGCAATGACATCAGGCGGGGGACCAGACCTTTTTGACCTAAGTGACACAGATGTAACTGCCTTTATGAAACGGAACGTGTTTGCGCCCATTACTTACGAAGCCCTCGGCTTTGCGTCTCAAGATGAGTATGAATCCCAGTGGCTGCCTACGTCCCTTGACTCCTTCAAGAATGATAAGGGCGAAATCTGCGGTCTGCCTTTTGAGTATAACTCCTGGCAGTTGTTCATTAACGAGCTGCACTTTGAAGAGGCAGGTCTAGATCCAGAAAAGGATGCACCCAAGACCTGGGACGATTTCCTAGAACTGGCCCCAAAGCTTACAGTCACTGAGAACGGCCGCATTGTTCGCCAGGGGATGGCTTGGCCTTACGGTTTAGCAGCCGGCTGGTACCTGCTCAACTTTGAGCCCATCGTGCTCCAATACGGTGGTTCTATCTTGAGTGAAGACGGCACCAGGGCGGCCCTTGACAGTGAGGCAGCTCTTAAGGCAGCTCAAATTTGGTACGACACGGTCCACACTTATAAAGTCACAAGTCCTTTAGTGGGAGTCTCTTCATCTGCGAATCCCAACCAAGACTTTGCAGATGGAAATGTGGCCATGTGGATTTCCGGTCCATGGGCAGCTGCTACTCTAGAGGTCAACCCAGAAGTATACAACAACTATCGTGTAGTAAATCTCCCACAAGCTGACCCGGATAACCCCATCTTCATGACCAGTGCTTGGGCTTGGTTCGTGGCAGCCACGTCTAAGCACAAGGAAGCAGCATGGAAGTTCATCGACTTCGCATCTCAGAGACAGCCGCAGTGGCTAGACAGAGCAGGCTACATCATTCCTCGGGAAGGTTGGTTCGACACGCCTGAAGCCTTGGCCTTCAAGGATCTTGACGTATTCCTTTACGGCATGGCTAACGGACGTCCGAGAGTTCAGACAGAGCATTACTCAGAGGTGGGTGCTGCTTTGCAGAGGGCGCTTGACCGCATAGTCATGGAGGGCGTTAAGCCAGCCGATGCCATGAAGCAAGCACAGCAAGAGATTGACCGAGTCTTGCAGGGTTACTGATTTGCGCATCTAGGCAGGGAAATAAGGCGGGGAGACTCGCCTTATTTCCCGCAAAGGAGGGCACTAGAGTTGAGAAACCTGAGTCTGTCAGCCAAGCACAATCTTTGGGGAATTGCCTTCACACTGCCCGCTGTGTTGTTTTTTTGCATTTTTTCGTTCTATCCCATGTTTAACACCTTTTCGGTGAGCGTCACTGCTTATGACTTACTTACACCTATGCGATATGTGGGGCTTAACAACTTCAAGAGTATCCTAAATGATCCTCTGTTTAGGGAATCGGCGTTTGTTACCTTCTACTACATTGTTATCTCAACTGTGGTCACCGTTGCCATTTCGTTGGCAATGGCGTTACTTCTGAACAAGACATTCCGCTTCCAAGGTTTAGCTCGAGCCATCATCTTCAGTCCTACAGTGATTTCTTTAGTAGTAGTGGCCATGATTTGGAAAATGCTGTTTCACCCTTACGGGCTTTTTTATGAAATAACGCGCCACTTTAATCCTGCACCTATTCCTTGGCTCACGGATCGGACCAATGCGCTCATAGCAATTGTAATAGCCCGTATCTGGCGAACAGCCGGGTATTACATGGTTTTCTTTCTGGCAGGGCTACAGAACATTTCACAAACATACTATGAAGCTGCCAAGGTGGATGGTGTAAACCGCTTCCAACAATTCAGGTACATTACCTGGCCCTTGTTGAAACCAACCACTGTGATGGTGTTGATCATCAGTATCATTAATGCGCTGCGGGATTTCGCGGTGCCGCACATAATGACCGGGGGCGGTCCTGCTGGAGCAACACGTCTTATTTCTCTGCTCATTTATGAGACAGCTTTCAGCTATCTAAAGATGGGCCGTGCTGCGGCCATGTCAGTGGTTCTCTTCGTCTTTATCATGATCTTTACCATCGCGCAGTTGAGGCTCTTCCGTGCGGAAGACCTGTAAAAAGGGTGATAATGTGTCTAACAATCGAAAGACAACTCGTTGGCTGTATTCCGGCGTCAGCTATGGCTTTATAATCATCGCTTGCGTCATAAGCCTTGTCCCCATTCTATGGATGATCTCTACCGCGTTTAAACCTCTAAATGAGGTCTTCACGATTCCCCTGAAGTGGTTGCCTAGTGAGCCTCAATTTGAAAACTTCGTGCTGCCTTTTCAGGAGCGGCCATTTGGACGCTATTTCCTGAACAGCAGTCTTGTCTCAACAGTGGTGACCCTCTCAAACCTGTTTTTCTGCTCTTTGGCCGCGTACGGGATTGCCAAGTATGATTTTCCCTTCAAGCGAGCGGTTTTCATCGGTATCCTCAGCGTAATGATGCTGCCTATCGAGGTACGGGCAGTGCCCCTGTTCTTGCTTATGCGCAGCTTTGGTTGGGTGGACAACTACCTTCCCCTCATAGTGCCAGATATGATCACTGCTTTTGGCATATTTATCATGCATCAATACTTCTTGTCTGTTCCTGGAGAATTTATGGATGCTGCCCGAATCGACGGCAGCGGTGAATTTCACACATTTTGGCGGATCATGCTGCCGCTTTGCAAACCAGCTTTATCTGCGCTGGCCATTTTCACCTTTATGGGCGTATGGAATGATTATTTTTGGCCTCTAATTGTCATCAGTCGGGACGCTTATCGCACGCTTCCCCTTGGTTTGGCCATGTTCGAGAATGTCTACAACACCCAATACAACCAGGTTATGGCCATTTCTTTGCTGGCAAGTCTCCCGGTACTGCTTTTGTTTACCGTAATGCAAAAGAGATTTATTGACGGCATGGTCATGTCTGGACTGAAAGGATAGTTAGGAGGTCTTCCCATGCATGGCACCATCTTTGAACCATCAAGAGCAACGAAAGTAATCGGAGATTATGACATCTGTGTGGTAGGAGGAAGTGCTACAGGAGTCTTTGCAGCTGTGCGCGCGGCCAGGCTTGGTGCCCGGGTAGCCATCATCGAGAATAATGGCTTTTTTGGCGGGGTTGCGACGGCGGGCCTTGTGAACGTTTGGCATTCCATCTATGACACAACCGGCGAACGGCAGATTATCGGCGGACTCACGGAGGAAGTAATTGAGCGGTTGGTTAGCTGCAATGCGGCCATCATTGACAAGACTAACCTCACCCGTTACTGCGTTTTTCATCCAGAGGTTCTCAAGATTATCCTGGATCAGCTGGTCATGGAGAACAAAATCCAACCATACCTGCATACAAAGTTCGTGGCAGCCTACATGGAAGACAACCGGGTACAGGCTGTAATTGTAGAAGATAAGACGGGCAGGAGAGCGATTCGCGCTTCCTACTTCATTGATGCTACCGGCGATGGAGATGTGGTGGACCGGTTAGGTCTGCAGTACACGCTGAATCCGCATCCACAACCACCTACTACCTGTGTTATCCTCAGCGGTCTCCATGAGGTACATCAGCGGGACCCCGACTTCGATTTGAACAAGTGCGTCTTTGATCCTTCATTCCCCGATTCTCTTTCTCAGGGCTACCTCTGGTCTGCTCCTGTGCCTAATGCAGGAGACAACACCATGGTGGCTGGAACCCGCATCTACGGTGTAAACTGCGTGGATGCGGAAGACTTAACGAAGGCAGAAATGTTAGGCCGCGCACAGGCTTGGCAAATATCCGAGATTGTCCGTAAGCGTGCCCTGGCAGATAACACAGCCATTCCTATGGTCAGCTTGCCTGCCAGGATCGGCGTGAGGGAATCGCGTCACGTTGTATGTCATTACCGTCTTACTGAGGAGGATGTTCTCCTTGGCAGAAGATTCCCCGATGCCATTGGCAACGGTAGTTTTCCGGTGGAAATTCATCATGCAGACAAGCCCGGGACCACTTTTAGATACCTCGATGGAACTGAAATTGTTGTTGGTCCCGATGGTAGCCAAGACCGCGGACGCTGGGCCGGGGACGGTCAGAGGCTAAACACATTCTATCAGATTCCTTACAGATGTCTCGTGCCTCTGAATGTGGATAACTTGCTGGTGGCAGGCAGGCAGATAAGTGCTGATTCAGCAGCTTTCGGCGCCATCCGTGTAATGGTTAACTGCAATCAGACTGGCGAAGCTGCCGGTGTAGCAGCGTTTGTGGCACTAGACTCCTCGCAACCGACCCATTCCGTAGAGCCGGAAGTATTGCGCAAGAAGTTGGCCGATGGCGGTTCCATTGTTTTTTGAGGGGGCATGCACATGTTTGATTTATCCAACAGAGTATCCTTGGTTACCGGGGCATCCCGCGGTATTGGTAAAGGCATAGCGCTGGCACTGGCTAAGAGCGGTGCACATGTGGTTATCAATTACCTAAATAACAAAGGTGAGGCAGAGGAAGTCGTTGACCAAATTAAAAGCTTGGGAAGGCGTGCCTTGGCTGTTCAAGGCGATGTAAGTCAGGAAGGTGATGTAGCGCATCTCTTTGAGCTAACCATGCGAGAGTTCTCCCGGCTCGACATTCTCGTGAACAATGCCGGCACAACGGCAGCTGAGGACATATTCTCCATCGACTATGATTCATGGATGAAGATTCTAAACACCAACCTAACCAGCAACTTTCTGTGCGCCAAATATGCAATGGAGATCATGAAAGAAGCTCGCTTCGGGCGGATCATCCAAATAAGCTCCATTGTTGGACACAGAGGGGCGCTTTATGGTCATGTGCACTACGCGGCTACCAAGAGTGGCCAGCTGGGGCTGACCAAGACTCTTGCCCGAACCGGCGCCCCTTATGGCATCACCGTCAACGCCGTTGCTCCAGGAATTATCGGTACAGAATTGCTGTATCAAACGCACAGTGCCGAAGAACTAGAGGAAATCAAGCGTGCTATACCCCTGGGAGAAATCGGCCGGGTTGAAGATGTGGGCGCAGCAGTAGTATTCTTGGCCAGTGAAGAAGCTCGGTTCATAACAGGGGCGACCATTGACGTTAACGGCGGCATGTATATGCGCTGAGACGGGAGGTACAAAGCATGGAATTAACCTGGATCGGCCAGGGCGGCTTTTATGTTACCATGGCGGGCATGACCGTTATGGTGGATCCTTACCTATCAGATAGCGTGCGGGAGGGTCTTGATCCAGAGGCGGTGCGGTTGGTACCTATCAATGAACGTTATTTCACGGTCCCCATCGATGTGCTTGTTTGCACCCATGATCATTGGGATCATACAGATCTGGACACGCTCGCCAGAGTACTTAACCGTCCTGAAAGTATAAAGGTCTTAGGCCCAGAATCTGTCTTTCGCCGCCTATCCCAGCTGGAAAACGCGAATTATGAGTACTGCATGTTTAATGTAGGAGATAGTATAGCCGTCGGCCATCTCAAGTTTACTGCAATTCCTGCATTCCATTCAGATCCCCACGCAGTGGGCGTGGAAATAAGATCCTCTGAAGAAAGCTTATACATTACTGGTGACACGCTCTACGACGGAAGAATTGCGCAGGCATTGTCTGCATCTCCTGATGTAATGTGTGTCTGTATAAATGGGGTCGGCAACAACATGGATATTACAGAGGCAACGAAACTCACAAAGGCGGTTCGGCCGAGGATAGTGATCCCTATGCACTGGGGCATGTTCGCGAAGGCGACAGCAGACCCTGATATGTTCATTAAGGAGTTTGAGCACACAGAGGTTCAAGCAGTCAAGCCGGTACTCTATGAACCAATGAGTCTCTGAGAAGGGTGGTAAGCATGAAGATTGTTGATATAAAAACCTACCTGGTGCATTGTTATCGCACCAATTGGGTGTTTGTTAAGGTGTTTACCGATGAGGGGATTACCGGTGTTGGCGAGGCTACTTTGGAGTATAAAGAAAAGACGGTAGAGCAAGCTATTCATGAACTAAAGCGCTATCTAATTGGCAAGGATCCTCGTCAGATTGAGCTACACTACCATAACATGTACCGTGATTCCTACTGGCGCAATGGTCCAGTGCTCATGTCGGCTATAAGTGCTGTGGAGATGTGTTTGTGGGACATTTGCGGGAAATACCTGGGAGCCCCAATCTACCAGCTGCTGGGGGGCAAGGTCCGAGATCGGGTTCCAATTTACGTAAATGGCTGGTTTGCAGGCGCCAAAACTCCTGCCGAGTTTGGCCAGAAGGCTAAGGCTGCCGTGCAGCGTGGGGTAAAAGCCCTGAAGTGGGATCCTTTCGGGAAGGCTTATATGACCATCTCCAGCGAAGAATTGGATACTGCTCTGGCCTGCATTGGCGAGGTGCGGGATGCGGTGGGCAAGTCAGTGGACATACTCATTGAAGGTCACGGCAGATTCAATACGGCTACGGCCATTAAAATCGCTCGGGAGATTGCTCAATTCGATCCTGTTTGGTTTGAGGAACCTATCCCACCCGATTCCATTAGCGAGCTGGCGCAAGTGCGCAAGAAGTCGCCTGTTCCCATTGCTGCAGGTGAACGCATGTATACCATGAGGGCTTTCGCTGATCTGTTGGCTCAGCAAGCGGTGGATTTTGTCCAGCCGGATGTGAGCCACGCAGGCGGCATCCTAGAATGCAAGAAAATCGCAGCTCTTGCCGATGCGCATTACAAGCCTTTCGCGCCCCATAATCCCAGCGGCCCAGTGGCAAATGCTGCTACTTTGCAGCTAGCGGCGTGCGCACCAAACTTCTTCATGTTGGAGATCATGTTCTCTGATGTGGTGTGGCGAAGTGAGATTTCCGACGAGAATCTCCACTATGAAGATGGCTGCACCACAATACCAGATAAACCAGGACTGGGAATCGAACTCAATGAGGACGTATTCGAGCACTACCCCTATGAATCTAGGGACTTGCGCCACTATACCGGAGCTCTAACAGATATTCGTCCGCCAGAAACCAAGTTCTATTTCTAGCGCAGACCGCACTTCCACGGGAGTGCGGTTTTTCTCTGGGCCGCCAAATGCCCGTTTGCGGTAAGCGTTAAAGAGGGCGTACCTTGACAATGTCCTCCTGGCCAATGAGTTGAGAAACCACATAGGCCATAGACGTTAACCGCTCTATTGGTGTCACGGTAGTTGGAGAAGAAAAGGGGG
>FZPS01000062.1_pt4639 | contig 11204 bp, 7 predicted proteins | sample 1817821 | NCBI WGS metagenome assembly FZPS01 (sample SAMEA104158645, study PRJEB21678) | metagenome | place: Germany | collected 2015-04-21 | reverse complement strand
ATACGGTGGTGATATAAGTGGAAACCAGAATTGCAAAGTTAATCCGATTCTTTGATGACTGTGCCGTGTTGTACTACAAAGGACAGGTGATTTCTGATTATAGTTTATTGAGAGAAAGTATAGAGTTTTTTGTCAGATTGATTAAGCAGGGAAGTGAAGGCAATGGACGAGGAATAATTTTGCATCCCGGGTCTAGTATTCATTTAATTATGATGACGGTAATAGCTGCTTTAAGTTGTGTGTTATTTGAAGAAAGCTCACAGGAAGATGTCATATTAAATCTAAATGTTGGCGACTTTGTTATTTATGAAAAGAAGAGGGGAGTTTTTAAAGGAATAGACACTGAAGGAAGAGCTGTGATTGAACAGTCTAATTCCCTGATTTCTTATATTCCTCAAGATCGTTTCTTTAGAATAAAACCATATAAAGGACAAGCAGTAACTCTGGACGGACGTGGGATCCGTGACAATCCTGAGGAGCATCAGGTGTTTTTATCGAAACTATTAGGTGTGGATCCAATAGATGTTCCCAGTATTCTTGATTGTTCTGTTTTGATTGTGTGTAGCAGGCAAGAAGCGGACTCAATTATTAATAATACCGAATTATGCATTGAAGGAGGAGAAAAGGCAGCCTTACGTAACCTTTTTCCTGCCGCTTATTATACTTTCAACGAGAGATACGATTATGCCGGCAATTATGCAAAATCGGAACCTGTCTTAAGATTTACCGGAAGAGTTTCTGTTGCAAGAGAGCTTATAATTAACGATCGTGATAAAAACATCATTGGTTTATTAGTCAGTGGTAGCAGTATAATAGAAGACGGTTTTTCGGAACTTATTGGGTTATTATCAAGGAAATCTTTGCGTAATGTACTGTTGCTTTCGAGAATAGACGATAAGGATTATCGTACGCTATTAAATGAGTTTGAAGACTTGCAAGTATTCGCTTGGACTAAAGAAGCTATATTATCGAGCAACTTATACTTAAAAAATGTAACCACAGATGAGAAAGAGTTACTCGTGCAGTATACAAACAATATTCTTGATAAAGAGATTAACTTAACTTTGCATGAACTTGATCTGGATTTAAGTCTAAACCATTTAAGAAAGTCATTGCATAGGATTGCCCGGACCGAGCCTGCTAGTAGCAAACAGGAAGAGTTTGCAATTAACGGGTTTAGTTTTTTGAATTTATTATTATATTCTGTTTTTCCCATAAAAAATCTTGAGTTGCAAATTGTAACCGGAGCAGTTGAAGCAATACTACCGGAAGTTCAGCTAGAAAACCTGTTATCGATTGCGAGTGAATTTCCGGGCTCTTTGGGAAAGGACATGGAAAATATTGCTGAGATACTGCTTCGGTTTTATGAGTCACTGTATGATGAAAATCCTAAGTACCATACCCTCCTAAAGATAATATGTGATAGTTATATGAATAGGCAAAAAATTGCTATAATTGTCCCCAAACAATATTATAAAACAGTATTTGAAGCAACAACTGAAAATAAGCAAATATTAAAACACTGTAAATTTATTACGAAGAACAGCTTTCGTAACGACAAGCTCTACGATCAAGTTATTTTAAGTGGTTCTTTTAAAGGTAAACGATTCAATTTATTGGGTACTAATTCTTCTGCTAACATAAGTATTCTTGCCTATAATTTTGAAGAAGTCAAAGTTCGATCATTTATAAGGGAATTAGATATGATTAATCAATTTTATGACAGCAGAAATTATGTAAATGTTTTTTGGGAGACAGGGGAAGACGAAGAATTTGATAGTGATTTTACAGAGTTTGATGATAATCTGGAGCGTTATTTTGAGGATTTAATAGTAAAGAATACTACCTCTGTAATAAAGCAGACATCAGCAGAAGGACAACAGTCGACGGTAGAAGTTATTAGGGTAGTTACCTTTGAAACCGGAGAGAGGGCTTTTTTTACTAAGAATTTTTGTCCTTATGTTTTTGATCCTGAATCCGGGACTGTAACCGAGACTGAAGTTTCAAAATTAAATCCCGGTGATACTCTTATTTTTACAAATCATACTGATAAAACCCGTGATATTGTAGATAAATTTCTCGGAGATTTAGTCAATAGCAGGGAATGTGAAGAGCGGTTTAAGGATTACTATCAAAAATCCCTATACTGGAAAGATGTATTAAGAAAACATATGGAAAAAAACAACTTATCGTTTAAGGAATTATCTGATGAGATGCATGAACTTGGATATGGTAAACATGCAGTTACGATTCGTTCATGGCTGGATGAAGACAGCCACATAGTGGGACCGAGGGAACCGGAAACTTTTTACGTTATAGCTCTCATAACCCAAGATAAGCTCCTACTCAAGGATCCGGAAGGATTCTGTGAGGCTTGTAATGAGGTTCGTTCGATGAGAATGCGAATATTAAGATATATCGGTTTAAGTATCATTAAATCTGTTGGAGGAACTTTGGTAACAGATGAATATCTCGAGAAATTGATCGGAGATGCAAGCGAGTTTGCAATGACTCTACAGATTGAAAATATTATACAAACGAGTGAATTGTTCGTGCCATCTCATTTGGCCAACAGACCTCATGAAATTTAAGTGTCTTTTGCGGGGAGGTAATTATGGGTAGAGAACTTTTATTAGATGCCAGAAAAACTTTAATTGAAGAAATTCGCAAAGAGTTAATGGGTCCAGGTTCAGAGTTTTCCATTCCTGATGAGCAACATGAGATAATAACTGATTTGCCAGAAGTACGCTATAGTGTTGGGATATTATTTCCCCAGGGGAACTTGTATGAATCAGATAATAATGATTCTTTCACAATTAGGGAAGTAACTGCTGATATTGATACGGAAGAGGAAGAAATTGCAGCCAGCACTGATGAAGAAGATGAAGGCGATTTTTCTACCGGTTATGAAGGAAATATTGCCGAGGATACGGATGTTAGCACATTGGATGAGGATATTGGCTTGTCGGTCCAAAATCTTCCTTCTTCTATGGGGTTTACCTTTTTTGTTAAAGGTAAAATCAATAAAGTTATATTCGAAGTTGAGTTTGGTACTTACAGAAAAGCTTTGCTTGAGGACTGTGCTATTCCATTTGAACCGCAAGACAATGATTATCTAATACCGGATGAATTTGAACAATATGTGAGTTACAGCAAAGAAGAAGGGCTAATAAGGTTAAAGAAGCCACTATCTAAAAAAGAGGTTTACCGCATAATACAAGCCGGCAATATAGATGATAGTTACTTGAAAGATGCCTTGTTTAGAATCTGTAATCAATTTGGTAAAAACGGGCATGTAAGAGAGCCTCACTACATTGATGTTCCTGTAGATTTTTCCGTAAAAAATTTTGTTGATGTTTTTGATTTGGATGGTAGGAATCTGAAACTGACTGCATTAAAGAAGGCGGTTGGAAACGAAGTTTTCTCAATTACGGTCATGCTGGTTAATACTGAAAAGGGTCGATATAATGGAACAAACTCCATTTTTCAGCCTAAGATTACTGTCTCGACAATAAAAAATCCAAACGTGGTATTTGTCCGATATGATACTTTCTTTAATGAGAATAATGCTGATGAAGAAGAAATGTCCCTTGCATTGCTGTATAGAAACAAGCGAATATATGCTACGGGACATGGTACTTCTGTGATTTGGGATGTGGATGAGGCAGGAATGGGCAAGATATACAATGAATTTTTGCCCACGTGTGAAGTTCCCCAAATGGACTTTTTATTAGAAAATGAGCCTTTCAATAAAAAGTGTTTATCAATGAAGTTTTTATCGGATTTGGATAACACCGATAAAGAGACGAAGCTGGATAAAATTGCTTCTCTTATCAAATCGTACTCTGTATGGATTTCGAAGCTTGAGGATCAGGCCAAGGGATTGGAGCCGGAATTTCAGGAAACAGCCAGACGAAATATTTCCGAATGTAAAGAAGCTTTGAACAGAATGAAGGACGGGCTCAGTTTATTAAGAGAGAACTCTACCGTATATGACTCTTTTGCATTGGCTAATCGCGCTATGTTTATGCAAAGGATTCACAGTGAGATTCAAGCTGTTGATAAGTATCCTGATGATGAACTGTTACAAAAGAAAATTGCAGAGCTGGATTATTCGAGGGTTGAGGACGAGCATTTTTGGAGGCCGTTTCAGTTAGCCTTTATTGTAATGAGCATCAAGTCAATTGTAAAGCCCGAATCAGATGAAAGGGATCTAGTGGATTTGATATGGTTTCCTACGGGTGGTGGGAAAACCGAAGCCTATTTAGGCTTAACAGCTTTTACTATTTTTTTTCGAAGGCTGTCATTTCCGGAAACAGCCGGTGGCACAGCTGTAATTATGCGATATACTCTTCGACTTCTGGCGTCACAACAGTTTGTACGCGCCGGCACATTAATTTGTGCTTGCGAGGCTATTCGTCAAGATTGTGAAGAGAAAAAAAGATTTCCGGTTTACCCTCTGGGTAAAGAGCAGATTACCATTGGTTTGTGGATAGGCGGTCAACATACCCCGAACAACAACCGTAAAGCAAAAGAATGTTGGGAGAAGCTTTATGGGGCAACGGCTGCAGATTTAAGAGACATTAAGGACAAGTACAATAAGTTTCAAATTTTAAAATGCCCATGGTGCGGTACTAAACTTACAAAGGATGTATCCCCTAAAAAAAGTTTAGTTGGGCAATGGGGATACATGTTCAGGAGCGGACACTTTTATATGGCCTGTCAGCAAGAAAGTTGTCTTTTTGAAAGTAGTTTGCCCATACAGGTTGTGGATGAGGAGTTATATAATAAACCACCTACTTTACTATTTGGTACGGTTGACAAGTTTGCCATGCTTCCTTGGAAGAAGGAAGTGGGCAGTTTCTTTGCGGTCGATTCGGAAAACAGGACTCCGGAACTGATAATTCAAGACGAGCTACATCTGATTTCCGGACCTTTAGGCACCATTGTCGGATTATACGAGGTCGCTATTGATGCATTATGTAGTAAAAAAGGGGTTAAACCCAAAATTGTTGCGTCAACGGCAACTATCAGAAGAGCGAAAGAACAGTGTTCAGCTCTTTACAACAGAGAGGTACGACAATTCCCACCTGCGGGATTAAATGCAGAGGATTCTTTTTTTGCCAGAGAAGCGGATTTAAATGAAAAACCAGGAAGGTTATATATGGGAATCATGCCTTCCGGTAAAACCAAGGCAATGATGGAAGTACGAACTATAGCCGCTATTTTGCAAAGAGTCCATATGATGGATCTTCCTTATGACATTAAAGATAAGTTTTGGACCATAGCTGTTTATTTTAATAGCCTAAGGGATTTAGGCAAATGTTCTACTCTTATAGATGATGACGTAAAAGACTTTATTAGAAGAATAGCGTATCGTTTCGGTACCAGAAAAGGAATTAGGCAGATCGGGGCAGCGAGTGAACTGACAAGCCGTGTCTCAACTTCTCAATTGAATGAAACTCTTGAGAAGTTGGAGCGTTTAGAATATACAAAGGAGAATCTGGAAGCAAAAAAATATCCGATAAATGTGTTGTTAGCAACAAATATGATTTCAGTGGGAGTAGATGTAGCCAGGTTAAATATAATGCTGCTTGTAGGGCAACCGAAACTTACCAGTGAATATATTCAGGCTTCCAGTCGTATCGGAAGAACCTACCCGGGAATAGCGTTTACTCTGTATGACGGGACAAAAAGTCGTGACCGTTCTCATTATGAGCAATTTAAATCATATCATGAGTCTTTTTATAAGTATGTTGAGCCAACAGGAGTAACGCCGTTTGCGAAACCTGCCCGGGATAGAGCTTTGCATGCCGTCATGGTAACAATGATTCGTCATATGTGTGGGCTTTCTGCTGACAGTGATGCCGTTTATTTTGATACTGACCTAGACGGGGTAAAGGATATTGAAAACTATATTTTAGAACGTCTCAAAGAGATTAGGAGTCGGGTTGATTTTGAGTATGCAGACGAAACTGATTCTATTAGAAACGAGATGATGCAGTTTTGGATAGAATGGAAAGAAAGAATTGAGCTTGCGGGTCATAAAAACTTTTACTACGGCGATAGATTTATTGTTAAACCGCCTGCGGGTGACGCTAAAAGGCTACTGAGAGTTTTTGGAAGCGGGGGTAACGATTATTCGAGAGAGACTTTAACCTCAATGAGAAATGTAGACAAAAGTGTTGCGGCAAATTTTCTTGTTTGGGGTGATACTGAATGAGTAGATTGAAAACGCCTACTGATAAAGTTTTTCTGAACAAGGTTACTCACACGGTACGCACGGCTCAAGCAGTGTTGCAGTACGGTGTTGGAGCAATGGTGGATTTTCCTGATCAAACATTGATGACTGCAGCGCCGGAATATTGGGATGATAAAATTATCCATATCCACGATGAGCGATTAGAGAAAATGTTACATGTGGATTTTTTTGGCATGCCGGGAGGGAAGGACGAGTTTTGGCAAGGAATATCTTACGTGCGTTTTCCTCAGTGGTATTTTTGCCCAAAATGTAGACGATTCCAACCATTAGTGAAATGGGTTCAAGAATACAGGCATAAAGCCACGGCGAAGCAGAAAGAGCAAAATCCTCACATGAAAAGACCAAGGTGTCTGGAATGTAGAAAAGATCTGGTGGTTTCTCGAGTGGTTTCGGTATGTCTACAAGGACATATTGATGATTTCCCTTGGGTTCAATGGGTTCACCGAAAGAACAGCGGCGGAGAGAAGCAAATATGTGCTGATCCAGAGTTAACATTTGAAACAGGAGCGACTGCCAGTGCAGGTTTGGAGGGCTTAATTGTAAGATGTAAGACATGTAAAGCAAAAGCTTCGTTATCTGGGGCTTTTGATAGGAATGCATTTGCCAAACTTGGGGAAGAGTTTAGGTGTACGGGGAATATGCCTTGGAAAAACCAAAAGGTAAAATGCGATGATTTCCCAAGAGCAATGCAAAGAGGAGCGTCATCCGTTTATTTCCCCAAAATAGTGAGCTCATTAGTTATTCCGCCTTACTCTAACAAGGCAAACTTATTAATCGAGCAATCTATGGGATATAAAGAATGCTTAATAAGGATTGCAGATTATGACCAAGATGAAAGGGATGAAAGAATAAAAAAGAGGTTGGATGAATGGTCGAGTAAAATAAGTATTCAAACATCAATAGATGTTCAAAGGGTTAAGAAGATACTTGAGCGACGATTGTTAGGTAGTACTGAAGAGTTTGAAGATGAAGGTGTGGATGCGGGAATAAAATACCGAGCAGAAGAGTACGAAGCATTAACCGGTAAAATTCCTACACAAGAACTAGATTCCCATGATTTTTTACAAGAGGTCATGAATGTAGCAAAATATAATATTCCTGGTCTTAAGGGGGTTACACTTGTTCACAAGATTCGCGAAGTAAGGGCTTTGACTGGGTTTACGAGAATAAATCCACCCGGTTCTTCGATATCAGGGGAAGGCGTTACCGGTTTTGTTAGTGTGAAGGAACCTTATACCAATTGGTATCCGGCTTACGAAGTAAGAGGAGAGGGAATATTTGTTGAGTTTGATGATCAAATGATTGAGCAGTGGGTGTCCAACAACACTGATGTTACAAGGAGAGCAAATGTACTGAACGACAACTATTCTATTACGTATCTGAGTGAGATTTCACAGAGAATAATTACACCAAAATTTTTACTGTTACACACTCTTGCTCATTTATTAATTAGACAACTTAGTTTTGAGTGTGGTTACTCTGCCGCATCATTAAGGGAGAGAATATATTGCGGCACTGAGGATGATGGCTATATAATGGCAGGTATTCTTATCTATACAGCCAGCGGAGATTCAGAAGGGACACTTGGAGGACTGGTTAGACAGGGATACCCGGATACTTTGCCGCAAATATTTAGGAAAGCAATCGCAAAAGGCCAACTGTGTTCAAATGATCCTGTCTGTATTTCCAGTGAAGGTCAGGGTAGGGATGCATTAAATCTTGGCGCATGCCATGCTTGTGTATTGTTACCAGAAACCAGTTGCGAAGAGTTTAATGTTTTTTTAGATCGAGGTGTAGTGATAGGAACTTTTGATAATGAAGGAATAGGCTTTTATAGTGATTGGTTGGCTAACAGTACGAAAAAATAAATTAAGGGAAGGGGTAAGCAAGAGAAAGTGAGTGAGTGCTAATGGATAATCATACCGTGGAACAACGTAGTAAGAATATGCGTGCGGTCAAGAACAAAAATACTGATTTAGAAATGGCTTTGCGAAAAGAATTGTACCGTGCAGGCTTACGTTATAGAGTTCATTACAAAATGCTTGGGAAGCCAGATATCGTTTTTCCAAAACTAAAAATTGCAGTATTTTGCGATGGTTGCTTCTGGCATGGTTGTCCAAAATGCAGCGAATTACCCGACCAAAATCAATCATTTTGGTTAGACAAGATAAAAAAAAATAAACAAAGAGATATTTTTGTTACACAGGAGCTGGAAAAACAGGGTTGGAAAGTTTTAAGGTATTGGGGGTGTGAGATAAAAAATGACATAAATGAGATTATTAACGATATTAAATATCATGTACAGCAAAGAAAAGGGAATGAATCCTAAGAATTCATTCCTCTGATATCATCCATTATTGCGGCAAAAAAAGCTTCTCCCATTTTTACCGGAACTGCATTTCCAATTTGAAGTCCTATTTCGCCCCAGGTCCCTACAAATTTATAATCAATTGGAAATGTTTGAATCAGCGCTGCTTCTCTTGCAGTTATAGGCCTGTTCTCAACGGGATGAGCAAAACGGCCTTTGGAAATATTAAGACATCCGCCGGTTAGTGTTGGTGCAACGGAGTTAAAACTCATCCTGCCGTATACATCTGCATAGCCTATTTTGGAATTATCGTGACACTTTAACCAGAGACGTTTTCCTGTTTCAGGATCATGTTCCGGCCAACTTTCTCTGCCTTTACCTTCAGGAGTATGTTTAAGCCTTAACAGATTAATTTCACCCAGTCGTGAGTGTTTGTGTAACTCATCTGTAGGAGCTTTATCTAAAGGAAGCGGTTGAGGTAAATCAAATTTTGCAAAATATTCACCCAGAGTTACGGGCTTATCCCTAAATTGGGGGAAAGGGATCTCCGTAATGTCTTCCAAATTTGAGTTCTTGCATAGGTCCAGCCGCTTACATACGAGCACAAAACGGCGTCTGCGTTGAGGGACTCCCAGAGAGGCTGCATCGACTATCTCGTAACGGATTTTGTATTTTGGGTAACCTCGAGGACCTGTATGCAACAGTTTCTTAATTTTTTGCCAAATTATACTATCGGCAAAACCAGGAACGTTTTCCAAGAAAATATATTTGGGTTTTAGCACTTTAACAAATTTCATGATGCTAAAAGTTAAGTAGTTACGCTTGTCTGTAATAGACCCGCGTTTGTATTTCATTTGCTTTGAAAATCCTTGACATGGAGGGCACCCTGCCAATAAATCCAACTCGCCCCCGGGGAGGGTGTTTCGAAACTGTTCAAGTTGTTGATAGCTAATTTTTCTAATATCTTTTTCAATGAGATAGTCTTTTTCCCCAAGTTCAGCTCGGCAGTGATTTAATCTGTATGATTGAGCGAACACAGGGTTAATTTCAACCGCCATAGTAATGCCAAAACCAGCGTTTTTTAATGCTTGGGTAATCCCTCCTGCACCGGCAAAGAGGTCCGCAGCTTGGGGCTTCATTTGACTTTCTCCTAACTTAATGCAGTACTTCATCATAATATCTTATCAGAAAATTGTTAAGTTTTGAAGGAATTAATTGGCGGTTTTCGATTAGATTAGCAAATTTTCATTTAGTCAGAAAATGGTGAAGCTGCAATAGTGTTTACGCTTGTTTTCTATAGAACTGCGCTTTAGCCTTAAGGCTCTGGATGAAGGCCATACCTCTTATTTCATTACTTTAAATTGACATCCAGCAAGAGTTACGGTGAATGAGGAGATTTTCTTGGAGACCCGGTACTGGCTGCAGTAATTTTGACCGATTACCCCATCACTCCATTACAGTCAACAAAGGAGAAAGTTACAGACTACGTGAAAGAAGAATGGCCGGTGTATCCCCAGTACCACCTACCAAGGAGATGAACCCGTCTTAAAGTTTCTCAGGGATGTGGTTAACAATCCGGCTAAAAACGGAACTTTTAAACCGGCGATTTTAGGAACTTTTGTTCCGTCCTTGACACGTACTTCAAAAGTGAGCATTTTTCAAGCAATAGGCATTTGAATTCAAGCATATATTAGTTACATTATTTACAGGAGTTGATGTTAAATGGTAAGAAAACGATGGAGCGATGAAGAGATGATTCTCGCATTATACCTCTATAGGTTTGGTTACGAGGATTTAAAACTTAACTATACTCAAATATCCGATATTATCGGTAGAAGTCCAAACTCAATCATTATGAGGTTTTCTAATTATCTAAATGTAGAACGAGAAGGTGTTGGCTTGAGTGGTGGTGGAGAACGAGTGAAGGAGATCTATCAACAATACATAAATAGACCTAAAGAAGATCTGAAGCATATAGTGATCGAATTGTTAAATAAGAGGTAATACATATTAGTATGATAATAGAAAACGGAGGAACGAATGTACAACGCTATTACTGGTATTAATGATCACCTAATTTTCTATTTAAATGATTCATTACAGAGGGCGGTAAGAATTCGTTTTATTGTTTCCTTTTTGCTGGAATCCGGGGCAAAGCTGTTGGTAGGTGAACTTGAAAATGCAGTAAAGCGGGGTGTCCCTGTTAAGATATTAACCGGCAGATACTTGGGAATAACTGAACCGTCAGCTTTGTATTATTTAATGGACAAGCTTGGGGATGGTGTGGAAATTCGCTTTATTGATGAAAAGCTGTGTTCCTTTCACCCCAAGGCTTATTTATTTGACCACGATGATGAAAGTGAAATCTATGTGGGGTCATCTAATATTTCGAAAACAGCTTTAACGGATGGAGTAGAATGGAACTATCGCTTACTGAAAAGCAGTGCGCCAAATGACTATAATAAGTTTTCGACTATGTTTGATACTTTATTTTATGAAAATTCTGCTCCTGTCACAGAAAAGGTTCTGCGCCAATATGCCAAAAACTGGCGGCGACCCTCTTTTGCAAGGACTGATTTTCTTGAGGTAAAAGAAGTGCCGGAGCCGTTTGGCGTGCAGGTTGAAGCGTTATAT
>FZPS01000074.1_pt94 | contig 11206 bp, 8 predicted proteins | sample 1817821 | NCBI WGS metagenome assembly FZPS01 (sample SAMEA104158645, study PRJEB21678) | metagenome | place: Germany | collected 2015-04-21 | reverse complement strand
GCCGTTAACAGCCATGCCAATAATCTTTATGGTCTTTATAACCGAGTAAACCCCACTGGCTTTAAGTGGTTCAAACATGATGGCGAGCACTCCATGGCAGCCAATCGCTCTTATCCCGTCACAACCGATTTGACAGCCCATGGCTGGCACTTGAATACCTTGGCAAACTTCACCCCAATGCGCTTACATCAAAAGCTTATGGATCATCCGGATTACAAAATGCGTTGGGTGGACACTGTTCAGAAAGAAATGCTTAACCCAGGCGGCGCTTTAAGTTTAACCAACAGCTTAATCCGCTGGAATCAACGCCAGGCTGAAATTGATGAAGCCATTATACTTGAATCCGCCCGATGGGGACATGGACGTACACGGGATGATTGGCTGAGAGAGTGCGATTATACAAAAAATAGTTTTATTGCACTAAGCGCCGAATACCTGATGAAAAACTTGAAGAGCAGAGGCTGGTTTCCCTCAATAGAGGCTCCTGTGATTTCCAATATAGAACGCTCTAATGAAAGCATAACCCTGATGTTGACCGGTGCACTTAACCTTTACTATACGCTTAATGGCGATGATCCGCGCCTGCCGGGTGATGAGCTCAATCCCTTTGCTAATAAATTAATTGGTGGTCAGGTGGGAAGGAAAACGATAATACCCAAAAATGCTCTATGGAAATATTATGATTTGGGACAATCCCCAGATAAGGAAGGCACGCTTTCCTGGCAGCAGAGAGGTTACTCCTATAATGGTTGGAAAGAAGGTGAGGGGAGGTTCGGTTTTGGCCCCCGTGTCGTAAAAACTCCGATTAACCGCTATAAGGTCAACACTAAAGAGCCACTTATAACTGCTTACTTTGCAAAAACATTTCAAATAACTTCGGCCAGTTTGATCCCAGGAATAATTCTAGATATTAATGCTGATGATGGAGCAGTGGTCTATATTAACGGCACCCGCGTTTTGTTACATAATATGGCAACCGGATACAACTACAATACCCTTGCCCTTTCGGATGTTTCTGGCAGTGATGAAAACACCTACTATTCTTATGAAATTGATAGCAAGTATCTGGTGGATGGAGACAACCTGATCTCAGTAGAGGTTCATCAATCCAGCTTGGAAAGTGATGATCTTTACTTTGACTTGGAACTCTCGACTAAGCCCGGGCAAAGTGAATATGCCATTGAAGGGGCTCTAACGGTTGCTCCAGGAACAGTTGTAAAAGCTCGCTCCTGGAATGGATCGGAGTGGAGTGCTATAGCAGAGCTGGATCTTACAGTCTATGGAGAGCAGACTGATCTAAGAATAAACGAGATGATGTACTCCTGCCCTGTGCCCGAATATGCAGCCGAACATGGTTGGAACCGAGATGATTTTTCTTGGATTGAGCTCAAAAATACAGGAAACGCTGTATTAAATGCGCAAGGTATCCGCTTTACACAGGGTATTGAATATACGTTCCCTGAGTTGCTCCTCTATCCAGGAGAACTGCTGGTACTCGTTAAAAATCTGGAGGCATTCTCTTCTCTCTACTCTACTAATGGGATGACTCTATTGAGCGGTTACACAGGCAATCTGGCTCGCAAGGGTGAAACTGTTACCATTAAAACAGCAGGCAGCGAAAACAGCTTTAGCTTTGACTACTCCAGTTCCTGGTATCCGGAGACTGACCTGGGTGGCTACTCTCTTACTGTCGTTGACACCGAGGCCGAAGAGCCCCTTTGGAGCACCTCCGCTAACTGGAAGCCCAGCTCCCAGCTTTTGGGCACTCCCGGAGCTGAAAATGATGCGACCAACGGGATACCTCCGATCATTAAAATACAACCTAAAGACCAATGGGTGACAGAAGGAAACAGTGTCCTATTCTTCGCCTCCGCAGTCGGAACTCCCCCTCTGGACTATCAATGGTACAAAGATGGGGCGCCTTTGATTGAGGCGACGAGTTCTCAGTTTTTGCTGTCTGATGTGCAACTTTCTGATGCTGGAGTTTACTCCGTGGAGGTAACCAATCCTGCCGGCGTACTTATGAGCAGACAGGCTTCACTCTTAGTAGAAGTTTTTGTACCAATTCCGCCATCAATTATCCTGCAGCCCAAAAACCAGGTTACCATGGTAGGTGAAAGCGCCAGTTTTCTGGTTGCGGCGACCGGCTCTGAGCCATTGAACTATCAGTGGTACAAGAATGGTATTGCAATAGAAGGAGCGACCCGCAACAGCTACACTATTGCAGAGGTGCAGAAAGGCGATCAGGCAAACCGCTACACCGTCCGTGTAAGCAACATGCTAAGCTCCGTAATGAGCGAACCTGCAGGGCTAACGATAATGGATGGACCTATCCTGCGAAAGGGAGATTTCATTATAGCGATAGACCCGAACTACAGCTCTTACCCATCAAACGAGAATCCCCCGCTAGCCATAGATGGTGATACCAGCACGAAGTACTTAAATTTTGGCGGAGCCAATTCCGGCTTCATTGTAACCCCCTCAATGGGCTCTTCTGTGATAAGCTCTTTCATTATCACAACAGCTAATGACGTGGTGGGACGCGATCCAGCCAGCTATGAAGTCTATGGAACCAATGAACAAATTAAGAGTAAGGATAGAAGCCCTGGCAATGCGGAAGAATGGACAAAAATAGATAGCGGAAACCTGAGTTTACCTGAAGAACGATTCTCTGAAAGCGGCTGGATACCCATTGAAAACAAAGCTCCTTATCGCTCCTATAAGGTGATTTTTCCCAGCATCAAAGAATCCTCTGCTGGCATGATGCAGTTATCCGAATTTCAATTTTATGGAGTTTTCTGGACTAATGGAGCCCCCATCATAACAACTCAACCCTCTGACTACGTTGTTAAGGAAGGTGGCTCTGCCATGCTTGCTGCATCTGCTATGGGAACTCTGCCTCTAAGCTATCAGTGGTATAAAGATGGAGTCATTTTACCTGGAGAAACAGCTTCTGAGATAACATTTTTATACACTCAACTGTCTGATTCAGGTGGCTATGTTTTGGAAGTTACTAACTCTCTTGGCACAGCTGACAGCCGCTCTGCCACGCTTTCGGTTGTACCGGAGGTTGTTGAACCTCCGACTCTCCAGTGTTCCATTGAAGGTGACTTCTTGGTGCTTACCTTCTCAGGCGCCCTTTATGAAAGCTCTGACATGATTGAGTGGGTCTTGGTGGAAGGTGCGGAAGCTCCTGTTTATAAAGTGGAAATTGAAAAGTCAGGGAGAAAATATTATCTGGCTGCCTATTCCGACTATCCGTAAATGAAAGATGTCACAGATCGCTTTTTCTATGAGCGGGAGATTTTAAAGGCATCTAACCTCTCTTATCCTATTGTTGGAGTTGACGAAGCCGGCCGAGGTCCCCTGGCGGGACCTCTAGTTGTCGCAGCCGTTGTTTTGCCTAAAGAGTGGATTGTTAACGGTATTCCAGATTCTCTGGAAGCCTTGAATGACTCCAAAAAGCTTTCCCAGCCCAAGAGGGAAGAATTCTACATACAACTACAAAAAGAGCCCAAGGTCGTGAAGGCAATCGTTGAGGTGAGCGTTGAAGAAATTGGAAAACTCAATATTTTGCAGGCCACCTTTCACGGAATGTCCTTAGCCCTGGAAGGGCTTGTCGCCCAGGGTGTCTCACCTCGACATGTGCTGGTAGATGGCCACATGCTGCCAACAATTCCCTACCCAGCCACAGCGCTGGTCAAGGGAGATAGCAAAAGCTATTCTATTGCAGCAGCCAGTATTTTGGCTAAAGTACACAGAGACAAGCTAATGATCCAGCATGCCCAAAGATGGCCTGATTATGGTTTTGAGCGTCACAAGGGATATGCGACACGAGAGCACAAAGAGAGGCTCCGTGAATTTGGCGTTTGCCCCATTCATCGAAAGGCATTCATTCATCTCCAGGAGCAGGGAGAGCTGCCTTTTTAGCGTATATATGAGTTTCACATGGCTTAGAAAGTTCCTAAAACAAAAGCCTCCATTGCCGCAACACCTTTTGATTGGCAGGCGAGGGGAGCAATATGCGAAAAAACATCTTTCGACTCTGGGAATGAAATATCTTACTTCCAATTTTTCTGCTGCCGGAGGAGAAATCGATTTAGTTTTTAGGGAAGGGGATGTTTTAGTATTTGTAGAAGTAAAAACGCGAACTTGCCCTGAAGAGGAAGAGCTTGCCGTACGACCTGCAGGAGCGATTAACCACAAAAAACGAGCCTCTCTGTATACTGCTGCTCAGTACTATCTTCGAAAAATCAGACCACAAAAACCTGTATGGAGACTTGATGTTGTGGAGGTAATACTTGACTCAAAAGCAAACCTTTTTGAAATTAGGCATATACGGGGAGTCTCTATTAGAAAGCGGACTTTTGAGGCAAACCGCTAATATCCATCCTATTGAAGGAAACGGAATTGGAGTTGCTTAAAAGGCATTTTTTTGAGAAACTAAAAACATGATCTTGTCGTCAGGCGAGTGTGATACAATCATGCAAGTTAGGGAAAAAAATCCGCACAGCTTGCTGGGTATGCATCTGTTTCATAAAACCGATTCATCCTTAACATCCTCAAAAGTAAAAGAGACTGAACCAGCTCTTCAAGTTGGCGTGGTGGTTCGGGCTATGCTGGCTAACGCTACTAAAGTAGAGGTTGTCCCTGTTCATGATAAAAGCAAACCTTCTTTCCCACTAGTTCAGCTTCATCCTTCTGGCCTGTTTGAAGGGTCGGTGATGGGCTGCCATGAAGTATATGCTTATGACTTGGTGATCACTGACTATCAGGGGCGGACTCGGCGTACCCGTGATCCTTATTCTTTTTTACCCAGTGTAGATAGTCAGACAGAGTTTCTCTTTGCTAAAGGTGATGAGCGTAGGTTGTTTGATAAGCTGGGAGCACATGTTCGTGAGTACGATGGAGTAAAAGGTGTGGCCTTTGCCGTCTGGGCTCCCAATGCACAAAGAGTGAGCGTGGTAGGAGATTTTAACGGATGGGATGGAAGATATTATCCGATGCGCTGCCTTGGAGCCTCTGGCATCTGGGAAATCTTTATTCCCGGCTTGGACACAGGCATCCGCTACAAGTATGAAATTTATGATTGCAACAGTGTCTTGAGGCTAAAGACAGACCCCATGGGGTTTGAATTTGAAATAGCTCCGCGAACTGCTTCAGTCGTCTGTAACATTGAGGGGTACGAGTGGAACGACTCTGTCTGGATGGAATCAAGAGCGAAAAAGAACTACCTGGCTGAACCTCTATCTATCTATGAGGTGCATTTGGGTTCCTGGATGAAAAAAAGCGCTTTTGAATCTTTCAGCTACAGGGAACTGGCACCGCACCTGATCGAATATGTTAAGAAAATGGGCTTTACCCATGTCGAGTTTTTGCCGGTAGCCGAACATGCCTACTATCCCTCCTGGGGCTACCAGGTAACTGGCTATTATGCCCCTACCAGCCGCTATGGTTCTCCAAAAGATTTCATGTTTCTGGTGGACCAATTGCATCAAGCTAAAATTGGGGTGATTGTCGATTGGGTGCCTGCACACTTCCCGATGGATGACTTCGCCCTGGCACGCTTTGATGGCACGGCTCTCTATGAACATGCTGATCCTCGCCAAGGTTACCATCAGGATTGGGGAACCTACATTTTCAACTACGGGCGCAACGAAGTTAAAAACTTTTTAACCGCAAACGCTCTTTTCTGGTTGGAAAAATATCATGTGGATGGCTTGCGTGTAGATGCAGTCGCCTCCATTTTGTACCTTGACTATTCACGCAAACAAGGGGAGTGGGTACCTAACAAATATGGTGGACGAGAAAATTTAGAAGCCATTGAGTTTTTACGTCATTTTAACCACTTGGCACACACTGAATACCCTGGGGTGATCACTATTGCAGAAGAGTCTACAGCGTGGCCACAGGTCACCCGGCCACCATACATGGGGGGGCTCGGCTTTGACTTCAAATGGAACATGGGCTGGATGCACGATACATTGGTCTACTTCCAAAAAGAACCTATCCATCGAAAATATCACCACAACAATCTCACCTTTGGGATGCTCTATCATTACCATGAAAACTTTATTCTTCCCTTCTCACATGATGAGGTAGTGCACGGCAAGGGGGCGCTCATGCAAAAAATGCCTGGCGATGACTGGCAAAAAGCGGCTAACCTTCGTTCTTTGCTGGCGTGGCAATGGCTTTACCCTGGCAAGAAACTTCTCTTTATGGGATGCGAGTTTGGACCTCGCTCCGAGTGGAATGAAAATGAAAGCTTGCCCTGGCAAAACCTGGAGCAGGGACCCTTTCACTCCGGAATCCAACGGCTGGTGGCAGATTTGAACCGCCTTTATAGAGAAGAGTCACCCCTTTGGCACTCAGACTATCGTGTTGGTGGCTTCCAGTGGATTGATTGTAGTGACTATCACCAAAGCACCTACTCGTTTTTTAGAGAAGGTAAAAAGAGCGAAGAAGTGCTTTTGGTAGTCATGAACTTGACACCAGTCCCTCGTGAAGGCTTCAGAGTAGGCTTCCCCCGCAGTGGCAGATGGGTAGAAATTTTAAACACAGATGCCGAAACTTATGCCGGAAGCAATGTTGGCAATGGTAGCAATGGTGGCTTCATTCAAACTGAACCTTCTGAATATCACGGCCAGCCCTGGTCTGCTCTTTTGACTCTTCCGCCTTTGGGCGTTTGCGTTTTTAAATATAAAGGAAAATATTTTTAAGACTAACTCATGACTGATCCTCGCTTTACAAAACTGGCTCATTTACTCAGCTCATATTCAATGGGTTTGCAGCCCGGTGATAATGTTTTAATAGACCTTATGGACACTCCAGATGAAATGGGAGTCGAGCTGATAAGAGCGGCTCGCTCCATGGGGGCTATTCCTCTTCTGGATATCCGTCACAGTCGGCTTGTAAGAGAAATTCAAATACAAACGTCGCCTGAACATGCCCAGCTCCTTTGTGAAGTGGAACTGGCAAAAATGCAAAAAGTTCAAGCTTACGTTGCTATTCGTGGCTCTTATAATTTCAGCGAAGGGAGCGACGTCCCCTCAAGCAAGCAGATATTATATTCCAAAGCGCTGCGCCCTGTATTGGATTACCGTGTAAACAAGACACGATGGGTCGTCTTGCGTTGGCCGACTCCCAGCATGGCGCAGGCTGCCGCAATGAGCACTGAAGCATTTGAGGATTTTTATTTTGAAGTTTGCACAATGGACTATGAGAAAATGTCAAAGGCTATGGATCCGCTGGTAGAGTTAATGAACCAGACCGACAAGGTTCGTATTGCGGGGCCAGACACTGATATTTCTTTCAGCATAGCCGGTATCAATGCGATAAAGTGCTCAGGGTTAAGAAATATTCCAGATGGAGAGGTCTATACGGCTCCAGTCAAAAATTCTGTGAATGGCAAAATTTCTTACAATGCCCCCACTCTTTATAGCGGCACCCGGTTTGAAAAAATTTCTCTACAAGTGGCAGAGGGGAAAATAGTAGAAGCTTCTTCTACCGGAGGAAGCTCAGACCGGCTAAATCATATTTTAAACACTGATGCAGGAGCACGGTATTTCGGAGAGTTTGCCTTGGGTCTCAACCCATACATTCTCAACCCGATGTGTGATATCCTTTTTGACGAAAAGATATCTGGTTCCCTGCATTTTACTCCGGGCGCCGCTTATGCCGAAGCTGATAATGGAAACCGCTCAGCCGTCCACTGGGACATGGTACTGGTTCAAAGACCGGAGTGGGGTGGGGGAGAGATATGGTTCGATGGCCAGCTAGTCCGCAAGGATGGGCTTTTTGTTCACCCTGCTTTGCTGGGACTCAACCCGGAAAATTTAAAATAATTTTGAGCAGCAAGATGAAGATGGAAGTGACAAAATACGGGGACCCTGTTTTAAGAAGAAAAGGAAAGCTTGTTGAAGAGATTACTCCGGAAATTAAAGCTTTAGTTGAAAACATGCTCGAAACCATGGTTGCCGCTGAAGGGGTTGGTCTGGCAGCGCAGCAGGTAGGAGAAGAGTGGCAAATTTGCGTAATCGATGTACGTCCTTCTGAGCGTCCCTCGTGGATGGAAATTCAGGGGAAGCGGGTCGATCCAGCTCAATATATGCCCATGGCTTTGATTAATCCCGTACTTACGTTCGAGGAAGAAATTGAAATTGGCCCGGAGGGTTGCTTGAGTTTTCCCAATATTTTTGCGGATATCAAACGCCCTGCTGTTATTGGAGTGAAGGCCCTTGACCTTACAGGCCAGGAAATTAACTTCCGCTGTGCTGGGCTGCTCGCCAGAGGTATCCAGCACGAGTATGATCATTTACAAGGAATTCTTTTTATAGATCGAATGGGATTTATTGATCGTGAAAATAATGAAAAAAGCCTCCATGAATTAAGGAGCCTTACTAAAGAACGATTAAAACGCAAAAAATTCAGGAAACAAAGTTTGGTAAAATAAAATATATGGAACTGTTTAAACGAATATTAAAAACTGCAGTCGATGGTGAAGCCTCCGACGTGCACGTCAAAATAGGTGGCCCCGTTATCTTTCGCATCCATGGCGACCTGGTTGCGGTAGAAGCCCCGATTCCCACCGAAGAATGGCTGAATAAGATTGTGGACGAAATCGTCCCGGCTCATGCAAAAAAACGCTTGGAAGAAAATAGAGAAGCAGATTTTTCATACTTTATTCCAGATACGGGCCGTTTTCGCACAAACGTTTTTCAGCAGCGTGGGCAGTTTTGTATTGCCATGCGCTACGTGAAAACACAAGTGCCTGCCTTTGAGGAGCTGGGCCTTTTAGAAGTTCTCCGCGATATCTCTCGCTCTCCACGAGGAATCGTTTTAGTCACTGGCTCCACCGGTTCGGGCAAATCAACAACTCTGGCTGCAATGATCGAATATATTAACGCTAACTTTAAGCGGCATATCATTACGCTGGAAGACCCTATTGAATTTGTTTTTGAGGACAATCAAAGCGTTGTAGAACAACGTGAGATCGGACTTGATACACTTTCATTCCAGGCTGGCCTGAAGCACATTCTCAGACAAGACCCAGACGTGATCATGATTGGAGAACTTAGAGATGTTGTAAGTATTTCAGCAGCAATGAGTTCTGCTGATACAGGGCACCTGGTTTTGGCGACTCTGCATACCACGAATGCGCCTCAGGCTATTGGGCGAATTCTTGACTTTTTCCCGGCAAATGACCGCGACCAAGCTCGTCGCCAACTGGCTGCAACCTTACAGGCAGTTGTATGTCAAAGGCTTGTTGGAACAGTCGATGGAGGAGTTACACCTGCCATTGAAGTTATGATCAATACGCCCACAGTTCGGAAACTCATTGAAGAGAGCCGCTTCGAAAAATTAGGAGCCGCAATCGAAACAGGGACTGATGAGGGAATGATCAATTTCAACCAGCATCTCTATGCACTTGTCCAGGAAGGCAGAGTCACTCAGGAAGAAGCATTGGCTTCAGCAAGTAATCCTCAGGCTCTGGAGATGAACTTCAAGGGTATTTTCCTGGATGAAAGTCGCCGAATTCTTTCGTAACGCAACGAGAGCTGCCAAGCAACGAAGTAACGTAAAGCCTCATAAGAATATGTGCAAAGAGCAAAGTGAGGCTTGTTTGCCTCCGTTTTTATTTCGCACAAGGTATGTTATGTTTAATAGTCTTTTTATCAAAAACAATGAATTGAGCGTCGATATGGATTTGGAGAGAAAATTCCCGAGCTTAAAGAAATCTTCCATGGGGTGACCGACGGGACTCGAACCCGCGACAACCTGAACCACAATCAGGTGCTCTACCAACTGAACTACGGCCACCAACCGTAAGAAGTAAGCAGTCTAATAGGCACCACAAAATATGTCAAGAGTTTGAAAGCTCTCCTGCTGAACTCGACTGCAAGCTCTGCACATGGTCGGGACGGAGAGATTCGAACTCTCGACCTCTTGCTCCCAAAGCAAGCGCTCTGCCAGGCTAAGCTACGTCCCGCCCAACGGGTGCTCTGGAGATATAGTGGACAATATCTTTGAAAAACTCAATTCAAATTCGAAAAAATTGTCTACTCGCGAGACATCGCGATCCGACCAGTTCGATTGATTTTCGAAATTTCAAAAGAGCCCATCAGCTCAATGAATTTTTCAACTTTAGTGACATGTCCGGTCAGCTCTAAAGTAAGAGTGTCTAACTGAACATCTACTATCTTGGCTCGAAATATCTGAGCCGTTTGCAAAATGTCAGTCCGAGTCGAAGGTGAAGTTCTTACTCGAATCAGCACTAACTCTCGCTCCACATGATCATCGCCATTACCAAAAACATCTACCTTGATTACCTCGATTAGCTTATTGAGCTGTTTGATGATCTGTTCGATGGTTTCCTCGTCGCCCTGGGTAACGATTGTCATCCTGGACAAGGTGGAATCCTGAGTAGGCGCTACATTCAAAGAATGGATGTTATAGCCACGACCGCTAAAAAGTCCCGCAATCCGCGTTAGCGCTCCAAATTTATTCTCTACTAGTACTGATACTGTATGCCACATACCACTGATAGAGTAGCTCTAAAGAGTGCTGTAGTCAAATATCTTGGAACTTAAACCATCTGGCTTACTTTTCTGAACCTTGAGCCATAGTCAATAACGGCCGAAGCTTTTTAGCCCTCTTTTTCCTGCCATCAAAGCGGCATATATTTTTTGCCAGACAATATTCACAGGAAAGTGGGGTTACAGGGAACTGCCCTTCCAAAATTAATCGAATCAATTCTTTTACTATTGCTTGGGTCTGATCAATAAGTAAGTAGAGTTCGCCTTCTGAAATAGCGTCGGGTTTTTTTGTTGAAAACTGTTGTGATGGAGGCCCAGAATCCAGGTTGTCCAGATAAGCTGTATCACCCTTTAAAAGGCTTTTGTTAAAACGACCTCGATGTTGAAAGGGTTTTGCCGTCCTCTTCCAGTTTTTTAGAAACGGCATTTTCAGTGAAACATAGAATGCTCCAGCCATTTTTATTTTCTCAAACCCTTGTATCTGCAGAGAGGAATGTTTTTTGATTAATTCCAGAGAACCCTCTGCTTGCAAGGCAAAGAGATATGCGATTAGCTGAAGTTGGATTCCGGCATCAAATTCTTTTTGTTCAAACTTTTTTTCACCTGATTTGTAGTCAATTACGGCTAACCAGATATCTCCTTTTTTATCTTTATAAAGGTCTAGCCTATCC
>FZPS01000063.1_pt358 | contig 11207 bp, 8 predicted proteins | sample 1817821 | NCBI WGS metagenome assembly FZPS01 (sample SAMEA104158645, study PRJEB21678) | metagenome | place: Germany | collected 2015-04-21 | reverse complement strand
AATGATAGAGGCAGGTAGGAGTGTAGTTGATGTGGGCATTCCTCTTTCCATTACATTAATATCAGGTATAGGAGGGAAAAAATATTCAAAGGAACATGCCATTGAATCTGCTAAAGTATTAAACGAGATAAATCCTGACTATATTGCCCTATTAACCTTATTATTAGAAGAAGGAACAGAATTATATGAAGATGTAAAGAATGGGAACTTTGAGCTTCTAACTCCAAAAGAAGTGCTTTTGGAAACAAGATTATTGGTAGAAAATCTTGATGTAGATAATTGTATATTTAGAAGTAACCATGCTTCTAATTATGTGCCTTTAAGGGGAACTTTACAAAAGGATAAACAATTAATACTTAAACAAATAGAAGAAGGGTTAAAGGTAAGTGATCTTCTCGAAGAAAAGGAATTATATAGAAGATTGTAAATTTTATTGCATATTATATAAATTAGTGATACTATAATTAATAGTAAATAAAAAATAAATCTTTAAATCAGTCCAGAGAGGCTGGCAAGATTGTAAATTGTAATAGGGATTATGCAAACTATACTTATATTTTTTAGTATAAAAAACTTCTTGCTACCTGTAAGAAGTTTTTTTATGCAGATTATTTACAATCCTGCCTTTAAATCAGTCCAGAGAGGCTGAAAAGGAGAGTGTTCTCCTTTAAATATTAAAAGGAGGTTTTTTCATGACAGAAAATGTTATTAAAACTAATGAGACTCATGGGGTTAAAGAAAAGTTTTTGGATAATTCCAAGAAGACAATATTAGCTCTTCAACATTTAATAGCTATGTTTGGTGCCACTGTACTAGTTCCAATATTAACAGGATTTGATCCATCAGTAGCTTTGTTTTCGGCGGGGCTTGGAACTTTGATTTTTCATCTATGTACTAAAGGAAAAGTTCCAGTATTTTTAGGTTCATCTTTTGCATTTATACCAGTTATATTGACAGTAAAAGAAACTTATAATGGAGATTTAGCCTATGCACAAGGTGGAATAATGGTAGCAGGCTTAATATATGTAGTATTATCTTTCCTAATCAAGAGGATAGGAGTAGAAAAGATTAAAAAATATCTTCCTCCTCAGGTAATAGGACCTATGATAATAGTTATTGGAATGAACTTAATTCCTGTAGCATTTCAAAATACAAGTGAAAATTTTTTAATAGCAGGTATAACTTTAGGCACAGCTTTATTAGTAAATTTCAGAGGAAAGGGTATATTTAAGCAATTATCCATACTCATAGGTGTAACTGTTGGATATATAATATCTTTAAAAATGGGATATATAGATATGAATTTGATAAAAGAAGCACCAACATTAGCAATACCAGCTTTTAGTTTGCCTAAATTTGATATAGGTGCTATAACCATAATTGTTCCTGTGGTATTAGCAGTTTTTATGGAGCATTTAGGAGATATAACTACAAATGGACAAGTCGTAGGGAAGAACTTTATAGAAGATCCAGGTTTAAATAGAACATTACTAGGAGATGGATTGGCTACAATGGCTGCAGCTCTAATAGGAGGACCAGCTAATACAACTTATGGTGAAAATACAGGAGTATTGGCCATAACCAAGAACTATGATCCATCTATATTGAGATTAGCTGCAGTATTTGCAATGATATTAGGATTTGTATCAAAAATTGGAGTGTTTCTAAATACCATACCAACTCCAGTTATGGGTGGAATAAGTTTGATGCTGTTTAGTATGATATCTTTGATAGGGGTTAAAACCATTAAGACTAGCAATGTAAAATTTAATATTAAGAATATATTAATTATGGGAAGTATATTAGTCTTGGGACTTGGCAGTGGGATAATGGAGAAAAAATTTGGAATAACGGTAGGGATACCAATAAATGAAACAGTAAAAATTACTGGTTTAAGTTTTGCGGCTATAGTGGGAATAATTTTAAATATAATTTTTACTGGTAAAGAAAAAAGTTAGATACTAAAACAAAAGCCTGTTTTCAGTTATGAGGATAGGCTTTATTTTATTAATATTAAAAAATAGACAAATTTATAAATAACATATAAAATATAATGGAATGATAAAATCAATTTAATAGGGAGGAATTTTTGATTATGCCTAAAGTTTTAGTTGTAGGCGGTGGAGCAGCTGGTATGATGGCTGCTATTTCAGCAAAAGTTAATGGAGCAGAGGTTGTAGTACTTGAAAGGAATAATAGAGTAGGTAAGAAAATATTAGCTACAGGCAACGGAAGATGTAATTATACCAATATAAATTTATCTATAGATAATTATCATGGTAAGAATCCTAAATTTGTCTATAGTTGTCTATCTAAATTTGGAGTAGCTGAAACAATGGATTTTTTTGAAAGATTAGGAATTGCTCCTGCAGTAGAAGAAGACGGAAGAGTGTTCCCATTATCTTTTCAAAGCTCTAGTGTATTGGATGTGTTAAGATTTGAATTGGAAGATTTAGGTATACAGGTCTTAACCAATTCTTTTGTTAAAGATATAAACAAGAAAGGAAATAAATTTGAATTATTATTGGAAGATGAAAAAAGGATATATGGCGATAAGGTAATATTAGCTACTGGAGGAAAGACAGCACCTCATACTGGTTCTGATGGTAGTGGCTATGATTTAGCTAAAAGAATGGGGCATAGTATAGTAGAGATTTTTCCTGGATTGGTTCAACTTAAACTTGAAGGAGATATATTTAAGCAAGTTGATGGTGTTAAATTTGTAGGCACTGCAGGTCTTTATGAAGGAAATCAATTGATAAAAGAGGATAGAGGGGATATACTGTTTACCAATTACGGGATATCAGGACCTCCTATTCTTCAATTAAGTAGGACTGCATTAGAATATTTAAATAAAAATAAGGATATAAGATTAAAGGTATCCATAATAGATAGTAAGACAAAAGACGAATTGTTTAATTATTTATTATATAGATTTGGATTTATGCCAAAGAAAACCATAGAGAAGGGATTGATAGGGCTCATAAATAAAAAATTGATCCTTCCTATATTAAAAGAGATAAATATTGATAAGGATAAAAAGATTGCATATTTAACCAATGATGAAGTAATGAAACTTGCAGAAATTCTCACTGATTGGAGATTTAAAATATCAGGGAGTAAATCCTTCAAAGATGCCCAGGTGACAGCAGGTGGAGTAAATACTGATGAAATAGATAGTTCTACCATGGAATCTAAATTAGTAGATGGACTATTTTTTGCAGGAGAAATAGTAGATATAGATGGGGATTGTGGTGGATTTAATCTTCAATGGGCATGGTCATCAGGATATGTAGCTGGTATAAATTCTACCTTAGGATAAGGATTAAGAAAGGAGCAATACTATGTCAAGTATGAATAAAAGACTAATTAAACTAGCTAATGAAAACAATTCAATCAAAGTAGCTATAGTTGGGGCAGGAAAGATGGGCAAAGGACTTGTAAATCAAATGACAAGGATAAAGGGCATGGTGCCTTCTCTTGTTATAAATCGAAATGTAAAAAAAGCATTACATGCCCTTTTATCTGCAGGAATTAGAGAAGATGATATAATTGTATCTAATTCTTTAAAAGATATAAATTTTGCATTAGAAAGAGGCAAATATGTAGTAAGTGAATACATGGATCTAGCAGCTAAAGCCTATGGAATTCAAGCAGTGGTAGATGCTACAGGAGTGCCAGAAGTAGGAGCAAAATTATCTCTAGATGCTATTGAAAATAAAAAGCATATAATAATGTTAAATGTAGAGGCGGATTCAGTAGTAGGTCCTATATTGTATAAATATGCTCAAGAGGCAGGTGTGATATATACGGGAACTGCTGGGGACGAGCCAGGGGCAGTGATGGAATTATATGATTTTGCAGTAGGGTTAGGATTTGAAGTATTGGTAATTGGCAAGGGCAAGAATAATCCAATAAACTTAGATGTAAATCCAGATACTGTATATGAAGAAGCCCTAAGGAAGGATTTGAAACCCCATATGTTAGCAGCTTTTATAGATGGCACAAATACCATGATAGAGATGACCTGCATGGCTAATGCTACAGGATTTGTTCCTGATATTAGAGGAGGACATGGAGTTGAAAGCAATATAGATAACTTAACCAACATTTTTAAATTAAAAGAAGAAGGTGGTATATTAAATAAATATAAAATAGTGGACTATGTAAGAGGAATTGCACCAGGAGTATTTTTAATATTTACAACAAATTTAGAAGAAATCCATAAACAATTAGAATATTTAAACATGGGTCCTGGGCCCAATTATGTGCTATATAGACCTTATCATCTTACTAGTTTAGAGACCCCTAATACTATATATGAAGCTTGTGTGAATAATAAAGCTACTATAGCACCAACAGAGGGAGTTATAGCCGATACGGTAACAGTTGCTAAAAGAGATTTAAAGGCAGGGGAAAGATTAGATAGAATTGGAGGATATACTGTATACGGAAGTATAGAGGAACACGAAGTAGCAAAAAAAGAAAATTTAGTTCCCATAGGGCTTATAGATGAAAACACCAAGGTGTTGAAGGATATTAAAAAGGGTGAATTTATCACCTATGATATGATAGAGCTAGATACTAGTACAAGCATATATAAATTGAGAAAACTGCAAGATGAACAAATAGGATAAACTAATATATAATAAAAAATAATGGAGGAAATAAATTATGATATACATAAAAAATGATGACAATAGACCTCAATTTAATTTAGCATTAGAGCAATATGTATTTGACAATTTAAATCAATTTGATGAAATCTTTTTACTATGGATAAATGAACCTGCTATAATTGTTGGAAAGAATCAAAATACCATAGAAGAGATAAATCTTGACTATATTAAAGAAAATAATATTCATGTGGTTAGAAGGCTATCTGGTGGTGGAGCAGTATATCATGATCTTGGGAATTTAAATTATACTATTATATCAAAGAGTAAAGGTAGCTCTTCCTTTAATTTTGAAGCTTTTTCTAAACCAGTAATAGAAGTATTGGCTAAACTAGGAGTAAAAGCAGAATTCACTGGAAGAAATGATATAGTAATAGATGGAAAGAAATTTTGTGGGAATGCTCAATACATGAAAAAAGGGAAAGTTCTCCATCATGGTGCTATACTATTTGATACAGATTTGACTGTATTAAGTAAAGCATTAAAGGTATCCAAGGATAAAATTGAATCCAAAGGGGTAAAATCAGTTAGAAGTAGAGTTACTAACATAATAGATCATCTAGAAGAAAAAATTACAGTAGAAGATTTTAAACAGCTATTACTAGAGCACATGTTTGAAAAAGATAGTGAAATAAGTGAATATAAATTGACTGAGGAAGATTATGCTAATATAAATAAATTGATGAAAGAAAGATATTCTACTTGGGAATGGAATTTTGGGAAATCTCCTAAATTTAATATAACTAAATCAAAAAGATTTCCTGCAGGTAAGGTGGAAGCTAAAATATATGTTGAAAATGGCAGGATAAATGAATTGAAATTTTATGGCGACTTCTTTGGAGGTGGGGAGATTTCTGATATAGAAGAAAAGTTTAAAGGCATAAAATATAAAGAAGATGAAGTTAAAAGAATATTAGATACCATAGATGTGGGATATTATTTTGCTGGTCTATCTAAAGATGAAATAATGCAATGTATAATATAAAGCTTGACAAAGGGAGCTATTTTGTTGTATATTAATACACAAAATACAAAAAATATAAAATGCTAAGATGAGGACAGTAGTAAAGGGTATTACTTACAGAGAGATGATCATTTGGTGGGAAATCATCAGTAAGCTCTTTATGAACATCACCTCGGAGCATGGTATCTGAAATATTAGTAAGATACTACGCCTAGAGCGTTATACTAAATGAGTGATAAGACAAGTATTTTTTGTCTTGTAATTTGGGTGGTACCGCGGAAATCCGTCCCTAAGCTTTGCTTAGGGGTTTTTTTATAATCAAAATAGAAAGGATGATAGGATTTGACTAGATTTAAAGAACTATCTACTAAACCAGTAAGCGAAAGAGAAAGAGAAATTTCAAACTATTGGAAAGAAATAGATCTACTTCATAAATCCATAGATACCAGAGATGAAAACAAACCCTTTATATTTTATGAAGGCCCTCCAACAGCCAATGGGAAACCTGGTATTCATCATGTAATGGCCAGAACATTAAAGGATTTAGTATGTAGATATAAAACCATGGAAGGCTATCAAGTTAAGAGAAAAGCAGGTTGGGATACTCATGGTCTTCCAGTGGAAATTGAAGTAGAAAAAAAATTAAATTTAAAGAGCAAACAGGAAATAGAGGAGTACGGGATTGAAAAATTTAACAAAAAATGTAAAGAATCAGTATTTCAATATGAAAAATTATGGCGTGAAATGACCATTAGGATGGGATATGCAATAGATTTAGATAATCCTTATATTACTTTAGAAAATTACTATATTGAATCTGTATGGTGGATATTAGATAAATTTTTTAAAGAAGGATTAATATATGAAGGGCATAAAATATTACCCTACTGTTCCCGTTGTGGCACTGGATTAGCATCCCACGAGGTAGCTCAAGGTTATGAAAGTATAAAGACGGATACGGTAGTAGTAAAGTTTAAAGTAAAGGATAAAGATGAGTACTTCCTTGCTTGGACTACTACTCCTTGGACATTGCCAAGTAATGTATGCCTTACTGTAAATCCAGAGGAAACATATTGGAAAGTAAAACAAAACGGTGAAATATACTATGTAGGAAAGGTTTTAGCAGATGAAGTATTAGGAGAAGATTACGAGGTATTAGAAGAATACAAGGGAAAAGATTTAGAATATATGGAATATGAACAGTTAATTCCATTTATAAAAGTTGATGAGGATAAAAAAGCATTTTTTGTTACATTAGGAGATTATGTAACTACAGAAGACGGTACAGGTATAGTTCACTCAGCACCAGCCTTTGGTGAGGATGACTACAACACAGGAGTGAAATATAATCTACCAGTATTGCAGCCAGTAGATGAACAAGGAAAGTTTACCGACACCATTTGGAAAGGTAAATTTGTAATGGATGCAGATCCAGAGATAATACAATGGTTAAAAGAAAATGGAAAGATATACAAAAAAGAAAGAATAGAGCATAATTATCCCCACTGTTGGAGATGTCATACCCCATTATTATACTATGCAAAACCTAGTTGGTATATAGAAATAACACGATTAAAGGATAAGCTTATAGAAAATAACAAAAAAGTCAATTGGTATCCAGATTATGTTGGAGAGAAGAGATTTGGCAATTGGTTAGAGAACTTAAATGATTGGGCTATATCTAGAAGCAGATATTGGGGAACCCCCCTACCTATATGGAGATGTGAGGATTGTGGACATATTGAAAGTGTAGGGTCCATAAGGGAATTAGTGGATAAAGCTATAGAGAATATAGATGGAACTATTGAATTACATCGCCCTTATGTAGATGAAGTCCATTTTAAATGTGAAAAATGTGGTGGAATTATGAATAGAGAAAAAGATGTAGTGGATGTTTGGTTCGATAGTGGAGCAATGCCTTTTGCACAATATCATTATCCTTTTGAAAACAAGGAAAACTTTGACAAGCTTTTCCCAGCAGATTTTATCTGTGAAGGGATAGATCAAACTAGAGGATGGTTTTACTCATTACTTGCTATATCTACATTTGTAACGGGAATTTCACCTTATAAAAATGTATTGGTAAATGATTTGATACTAGATAAAGATGGAAAAAAGATGTCAAAATCCAGAGGGAATACAGTAGATCCCTTTGATTTATTTGATAGATATGGTGCAGATGTATTAAGATGGTATTTAATATATGTATCACCACCATGGACTCCTACAAAATTTGATGAAGATGGACTAAGGGAAGTAGAAAGTAAATTCTTTAGGAGTGTTAGGAATGTATATAATTTCTTCTCTCTATATGCCAATACTGATGATATAGATCCAAGGGAATTTTTTATTCCTTATGAAGAAAGGGAAGAAATTGACAGATGGATTCTTTCCAAGTACAATAATTTGATAAAACGAGTAAGAGAGGATATGGAAATATTTGAACTAACTAAGGTTGTAAGAGCAATACAGGAATTTGCAATTGAAGATTTATCTAATTGGTATATTAGACGCACAAGAAGAAGATTTTGGTCCACAGAATTAGATGATAATAAAAAAGCAGTATACAATACCACTTATGAAATACTAGTGGGTTTAAGTAAGATGATAGCACCTTTTGTACCTTTTACAGCTGAGGAACTTTATAGGAATTTAACTGATAAAGAATCAGTACATTTAGACTACTATCCAGAACATAATGAAGAGCTAATAGATATAGAACTAGAAGAAAAGATGGATTTGGTAAGAGATTTAGTAAGGCTTGGTAGAGCTTCTAGGGAATCAGTTCAGATAAAGGTACGTCAACCATTAAAGAGTGTATTAATAGATGGAAAATATGAGCCTAAAATTAGCGACTTAGTTCCACTAATCAAAGAAGAACTAAATGTAAAGGAAGTAAAATTTGAAGAAGATTTAAGTCAGTATATGAATTATACATTAAAACCAAATTTCAAAGTAGCAGGACCTGTGCTAGGTTCCAAGATAAAATCCTTTAGCAAAGTGCTAAATCAATTGGATCCTCGTAAGACTGTTGAAAAATTGGAATCTGGTGAAACTTTAGTATTAAATCTAGATGGAGAAGATGTGAAAATTCCAAAGGACTATGTAATGGTTACCATATCATCAAAAGAAGGATTTGAGGTATCTAGAGATAACAATTTATTTGTAATATTAGATACTACCCTTACTGAGGATTTATTAAATGAGGGCTATGCAAGGGAGTTTATATCAAAAGTACAGCAGATAAGAAAGAATAATGGATATGAAGTTTTGGATAATATAAATATATATTACGATGGTGATGATGAAATAGCAAAGGCAGTAAGATTATATGAAGATTATATAAAGGAAGAGACATTGGCTAAATCCATTAAAAGAGTACAAGATAGTTCCTTTGAACAATATGATTTAAATGGGCATATGACAGGAATAAAACTAGAAAGAATAGAAAACAAATAGAGCCAAATGGCTCTATTTGTTTTTTTCTTATCATTTCGAGTCTCTAATGATATAATGAATATAACAAACAAAATTAAGGAGGCTTTCATATGACTATTGAAAGAGTTAATCAATTATTCAAAGAGTTGGAAAAATTGCAAGTAAAAGCAAGTAAATTAGGTTGGGTTCAATATACTACAGGATACGATTTTGGAATTGAAGAAGCTCATAAGGATATTATGGATTTTTTACAGGATGAAAAAAATTATGAAATAGTGTGTGAGTATAAAGAAAAGGATTTAGATCCTATAGATAGTAGACGAATGGATATAGCATACAATATATTTAAACCCTATCATTTAAGTAAGGAAATAAATGAGTTAAATTTAGAAATTTCAAAGAAGACCAATGAACTATCTAAGATTTTAAATACCTTTAGATTTAATATGGATGGCAAAGAAATAACTTCAGTAGAAATTGATCAGATACTTTCTAAGGAAGAGGATAGAAAGTTTAGAAAGAAGGCTTATTTTGTGAGAAATCAGATAAATAAAGCTCTAGTAGATGGAGGTTTTATTGAACTTATCAATTTACGAAAACAATTGGCTAAAGCTTATGGTTCAGAGGATTTTGTAGAATATCAGCTGGAAAAAGATGAACTTAGTCCAGATATATTTAACGGTTGGAAGGAAGAGTTAGAAGAATATATTGATTTATTAAATGAACAAAGAAGTAAATATGCCAATAAGTATATTCATGAAGAGGAGATGTTCCCTTGGGATGAAGAATATGTAAAATCTCAAATATCCCCTTCGTTAAATACAGCTGTAGATATGTCTAACTATTATGATGCAATTAGAGACTTTTTTATAAATTTTGGGATAAATATAGATGAATATAATTTAACATATGATATATTCCCAAGAAGAAACAAATCTGAATGGGGTTATAACTTTCCTATAGAAACTGGAAAAGATTCTAGAATACTTGCCAATGTAAAAAATCAGTATAGTGAATACAAAGTTTTGTTACATGAAACAGGTCATGGAGTTCATTCTTTTTTAAAAGATCCTAATGAAATAATATTGAATAAAGGGATAAGTGGAATAATAACAGAAGGTATAGCCAATCTATTTGGCAGTTTTTTGTATGATGAATTGTTCTATAAAAATTTCTTTAGTGATGATGTGGAAGAAGAATTTAAAGAAATGGCTCAGTATGAAAAGCTTAGTTATTTAAGATTTATAGGAAATATATTCTTTGATCATGCTCTATACAGAAATGATATAGATTCTATAGAAGATATATATGACTTATATTTTAAAACCTATGAAGAATTATTTGGAGACAAACCCTACGATGAAGCTCCTCCTTTTGGATATAGAATTCACTACACTACCCATCCCATATATATGCACAACTATTTCATGGGGGATGTAACCTGTGAAATGTTAAGAAAAGTATTTTGTAGAGATTACGGTGTTAATTCCATATCTGAAAAGCCAAAGGAATTTGGAGAATTTCTAATAGATAAGGTAATTAAACCTTCAGGACTATACAAATATGAAGAACTATTTAAGCGTATAAGTGGAGAAGAATTTTCTCTAAAGTGGTACTTTTAAAACACATAGTAAAAATATTGATTATTGTGGGGATAATTACGGCGGTGGTATTTGCATTAAGTTACTTTGTGAACAAGGAATTTAAAATAATGTTAGAATATGCCGGGATTATATTGATAATTATCGCATTAAAAGAAGAAGTAGAAGCTATAGACTGGTATAATCAAAGGGTAGTAGCAACCAATGATGAAGAATTAAAAGCTATTATGGCACATAATAGGGATGAAGAAATAGAAGATAGATTGATGGAGGTTTTTAGAGCTTATTTATCTGCTAGGAAAGTAGTTAGAGTAGAAGGGCCTAAAGGATTAGAATATATCTAGTTATATAATTTATTAAAAGGGTCAATTTGGTCCTTTTAATAAATTATATTTTTATCTTTATGATTTGAATTGTATCTAATTTTTATCTAGTTAATAAGATTAGGCATTACATATATGTATAATTGTTCTAATAATGAGCCAATTGCGATGTGATCAACCATAGTTAAGCCAATAGGTTGAAGAC
>FZPS01000065.1_pt499 | contig 11212 bp, 10 predicted proteins | sample 1817821 | NCBI WGS metagenome assembly FZPS01 (sample SAMEA104158645, study PRJEB21678) | metagenome | place: Germany | collected 2015-04-21 | reverse complement strand
CCGATAGCAGTGACCTCTGGCAGGATCAACCAGAATTTGGAAGTATGCACACTACTAAACTTGGGAGGAATTAGCGGTTACTGAACAAATTTCCGCATTGCCAATGCCAACGTCAGAACCAACCCGCGTCATGCGCGGTCACGTTGATTCTCCATCAAACAGGGAAACAATGTTTATTTTGTAAGTATTTAAACACTTGGTTCCCATATCAGATCCGAGTTTTGATGACTCGGATCGTCATGTCCTTTGCGATACAGGGCGTCCGGTCCAAACCAGGCCGGACTGTTTCTCCTGCGTGAGAATAAACATTTGTCGTTCCCGACATATAAATGTTCCTTCTCCACATCAGGATCCATTCTGGATATCCGAATGAAATCCCGGACCCGAATGCAGAAGCCGGCCAGAACATTGTGTTCCAGCCACCCTGTTTCACCTGTGCAGGAATTAATGTTTGCGATTCATCGCATATATACATTGTGTTCCTGCTTCAGGATTCAGATCGGGAATCCACGATATATTCCCGGTCCGATCGTGCCACATTGCCCGTTTAGGCGAATGCCAACACATCTTGTGAGAATACATGTTGGAAATCCAGACATATAAACATTGTCAACCCGTATCAGGCCTGAGACAGTTCTCGGACCCTCACAGCAGTTGAGGGGACACCGATCAGACCACCCGAACCGGGCTGCACGATCTGATGTCCTGACAACACAGCCTTACTATGTTGTCGCCAATGTCATATAAACATTTCCCCGCTCTGTCGGATCCAAGCACCTGGCTTGGACCCCCATATTTGCCAGAAGCCTCGCGCATCCCGCCTCTGAATGCAGAATCAGGCGCGAGATTCGCCTCCGACTTGACTATGACATGTAGACCCCGCGAGTATTTATAGATTTACCCTCGCCCTACACAGAAAGCCGGCATCCGGTCGTGGATCGGCCCGAAGCAGGCTCCAGGAGCACCAGAGTATATAAACGAAGTGCATGGCACACCCCTCCGCGCGCGAACCAGTCTAGGGCAGGGGCCTCCCGGATACCCGGAAAACGCCCCGTGCAGGGATAAAAACAACCCCATACAGTGGACCATGGTAGCTAATCGCGCCAGGGGTGCCGGGGAGAGGGGGTCTCCCCATCAGCGACAACCTGACCCCGGAGCCTTGCGGTGCCCAGAGAGAACATGATTACGTTATTTTTGTAGGGGTTGAGCATCTCGTCTACTCTTGTCCATGCGGTTGTTACCTCTCGCGCGAAGTCTGTGTAACTCCACCCTTCGCGCCCTTCGCGTGAGGTTTTGGTATAGAGAGGTGCTAGAGTCTCTCGCGCGGAAGTTCGCGAAGTCCGAGTAGCTCCTCCCAACCGGAACTCATCGCGACTTCGCGTGCGGCCGACCATCCGCGCTCAAGCCCGAAAATAAAGGTGAAATGCTCCACTATGTTCCAGAATCGCTGATCGCACAAACCCCGGGCGATACCAGGACACCGATACGCCGGCTACATGAGGGGACGCGGGTATGCCGGACCGCGGCAGCTATTCATCATCCGTGTCAGGCTCCGGGATATGCTCGCCGACATACACCTCACCGAAGAACTCGTCCTGCCAGAGAGCGAGTTTCCCCTCAAGCATCAGGAAAAGGAGCGGGATATAGACCTCATGCCGCTCCCGGTCCATCGACCCCGAGAGTTTGTCGAGCGTCAGGACACCATCACCCGCCCGCGCGGAACGCCGGTACCCCTCCATCACGCCCGCGACCGCCTTCTGGTACCCCTCGTCGTGCGCCACCGCCACGACCTCCTCGGCATCCAGATCGAGATCCGGTTCAGGGGGCGCGGGCTTCCGCCTCCGCTGTTTCCGGCGCTGCTCCTTCTCCGCCGTCTTCAGCTGCTTGATAAGTTCATAGAGCGTAACTGGCGGGCGCTTCCGCAGGTTCTTCCGCCGCAGACGGCGCTGGATCTCTCGCTCCAGGCGCTCGATCGGTTCGCCCTCCCCGCCCGACTCAAAGTCAAACTCAAAATCGGTGAAGAGGTCAACCTCATCATCCGGGGAGGGATCTTCGTCTTCATCCTCGCCCCATCCCTCAAGATACTCCGACTTCAGGCGCAACAGGCACGCGGCATAGAAGAGCGTCCTCCCCGAGACCCGCAGGTCCAGTTCCTTCCGGCGGTCGAGTTCGGCCAGGAACCGGTCCGTCACATCAACGATATCGATGTTCCAGGGGTCGACCTCGCCCCGCTCGGCCATCCCGACCAGGATCTCGACAGGCTCTTCATCCATTGTTCTGCACACCGGTCACGTAGGTGCTCTTGTCCGGGCGAATCGTCACACCCACAATCCGGTCGGCGCGCTCGATCATCGGCTTTCGAAGCGAGACGATGATCGACTGCGCGTTCCCCGAGAGCTCGCTGATCATGGCGGCGATCCGGCCGACATTGCTCCCATCAAGGAACATATCCACCTCATCCAGCGCATAGAACGGCGCGGGCATGTACTGCTGGATCGAGAAGATGAACGCAAGCGTGGTCAGCGACTTCTCGCCGCCGGAGAGCGCAGAGAGGAGATGGACCTTCTTGTCCCGCGGCTGCACCGCAAACGTCATGCCACCGGAGAACGGGTCCTCCTCATTATCGAGAACCAACCTGCCGCTCCCCTCGGTCAGCCGCGCGAAGATCTCCTGGAAATTCGCATCGATCGCCCTGTACGCGGTCATGAAAGCGTCGTACTTCATCTTCTCGTACTTCTCGATCCGCTCAAGAAGCATCGTCCGCTCCCGCGAGAGCACCTCCTTCTTCGCGGTCCGTTCCTCGACGCGCGTACTAACACGGTCGCACTCCTCGATCGCGAGCATATTCACAGCACCGATCTTCTTGAGCGCCCGCTCGGCTTCTGCAATCCCGGCATCGATGGCCGCAAGATCGAGATCGGTCTCCACATCACCGGCCTGCTCCCGGAGCGCCGCAAGCTCTGCAAGCAGCGAGCGCTCCCGTTCCACGAGCGCATCGATCTGCATCCGGACACGCTCCATCGCACCCGTGAGTTCGAGAACCTCCCGGTCCAGCGACCGGATCTCACCAAGCACGCGGTCGCGTTTCTCGTGCAGCCCGGCAAGTTCATCGGAGAACTCCTTCTGGCGTGCCTCGAGCTGGACGATCAGGCGGCGCCGCCCCTCGATCTCCTCCCCGGCCGCCGCGATCTCGCCATCGATCTCCTGGTTCTTCGCCACCAGGCGGTCCCGCTCCGCGGTGAGCTCCTCGACACGGTTGGCGAAGTGCTGCCGCTCACGTTTGGCATCGGTGATATCCGCATCCTTGTTCCGGAGCCGGCGCTCGATATCCTCGACAGCTCGCCGGAGATCCTCGTACTGCCCGGTGAGAGCCGGGATCTCGGTGTCGTCAAGTTTCTTCTTGAGGTCGTCAACCTCCCCGGAGATCCGCGCGATCTCGTCCGCAGTCCGCTCGAGATCCGCTTCAAGCCGCGCAAGTTCCTCGCCGCCGGTCTTCGCATCACGGAGCATCTCGCGCAGAGTCGCTTCCAGGGTCTGCTTCTCCCCAGTGAGCACCTCGATGCGCTTTGAAAACTCTTCAGTGAGCATCCGGTAGCGCGCAACCTGCTCATCGACCGCACTCCGCTCCGCCCGCTTTGCCTCCGAAACCTCAGCAAGACGACCGATGGACGCACCGATCTCCGCCGCCTCAGCCTCAAGACCGGCAAGCGTTGCGCGGACCCGCGTGATCTCGTCATCGACAGCCACCCCGAACCCGCGGATCTTCTTCTTCTGCACGCCGCCGGTCATGGCGCCGCTCTTCTCGACGAAGTCCCCGTCCAGGGTGACCATCCTGTACCTGCCCATCAGCCGCCGCGCCCGCTCGAGGGTATCCACCACCACCGTCGCGCCGAAGACAACCCGGAAAGCACGCTCGAACGCCGGGTCGAACTCCAGGAGGTCGACCGCGTAGCCGATGATGCCCGGATCAGCCTCCAGCGGCGAGAGGATCGGGACACGGAGTTTGTTGAGCGGCAGGAACGTGACCCGGCCGAGACGGTTCTCTCTCAGGTAGCGGATCGCGTCGGATGCAATCCCGTCGTTATCGACGATCACCCAGCGGAGCCGGCCCATGGCCGCGATGTCAAGCGCAGTCGCATACTCAGGCGGCGCCCGCCCGAGCTGTGCGACGGTGCCGTGCGCGCCATCCATGCCGAGGACAAACTCCATCGCCCTCCCGCCGGCATCTCCCTGAGCCTGCTGCTGCGCCTCAAAGCGCATCAGTTCCTGCTCGTTCTCCCTGATCTCCTTCTGCAGCCGGTCAAGAGCCGATCGCCGGGCAAAGAGCGTGCTCTCGACATCAGAGATCTCACGCTCGACCTCGCGCTTCTGCGCCTCGCAGTCGGCCATGCAGGAAGAGTACTCGGTGACCTGTTCCTGCTTGTTCGCCAGTTCCTCATCGATCTGGCGGATGCGCGCCTCCAGGCGTTCGCGCTCCGATGTCCGCATGCGGCTCTTCTCGATGAAGATGTCCTGCTCGCGGAGGATCTTCGCCCGGAGCTCCTTCTTGCTCTCGAGGTCCTGCAGCCGCGCGAAGAGCTGGTCCTTTAACCCCTCAACCTCCTTGCTCTCGCCTGCTATACGCTCCTCGATCGCCTTCATCTGCTCGCGCTGGCCTGAGAGTTCCATCGCCAGGTTCGCGCGGTCGATCGAGAGGTTGCGGATCTGCCCGGCACACTCCTCGACCTTTGCCTCGGCGCGCCTGCTGTCCATGTAGACCCGCTGGACCGCCTCCAGGTTCTCATTCCGGTTGGCCATGAGACGTTCGATGGTCTTCTCGGCGAGCTTGATCCCGCCTCGCGCCTCCTCAAGCCTTCCTACGAGGTCGAGGTATTCGGGGCCGCTCTTCCGGTTGATCTCGTCATCGACCGCGCGCTGGCGCTCGCGCGCCTCCTCAAGGCGCGCCGTGGCAGCCTCCGTCTCGCCGGTGATGCGCACGACCTCAGCCTGCTGATCACGCATCAGGTCGTGCAGGGTGCCGATCTCCTGCTCTTTCTGCCTGACAAGCGCCGCCCCCCGGCACCGTCCGAAGTGCTCGAGTTGCTCCTGCCACCGCCGGTACTCGATCGCCTGCTCGCGCTCATGCTGGAGCGCATCCAGTCGTGCGGCGAGCTCGCCAAGGAGGATCTCCTCACGCTCGATCCGCTCCCGCACCACCTCAAGTTCCGAGAGAGCCTGTTCACGCTTACTGTCGAACTCGGCGACACCCGCTATCTCATCGATGATCTTGCGCCGTTCACCGTCGCTCATCTCCATGATCCGGGTGATATCACCCTGCATCACGACATTGTAACCCTCAGGCTTGACCCCTAACTTCGCAAGGAACTCGATGACGTCGCCCTGTTTGCAGAGACGACCGTTCAGGTAATTGTAACTGTAGTACCCGGCCGGCGTCCGCTTGATCCGGCGGCGGATCGTCGTGCCGTCCGAGAACGTAACCCCCACCTCGGCGGTGTTCTTCCCGGTGTTGACGTTGATCAGGTCGGTCAGCTTCTCGGCCCGCAGCCCCCGCGCACCCGAGAGGGCCAGGACAAAGAGGATGCTATCTATGATGTTGCTCTTCCCTGAACCGTTCGGGCCTGAGATGACAGTAAATCCTTCAAAAAAGGGGATTTTCGTCTTTCTGGCGAAAGACTTGAAGTTGTCGATCTCAAGGTGCGTGATATACAAGGATCAGGCTCCCCCGGCTACCGGTCAAGGTCGAGCGTGTCACTCTCTTCGGCCTGGATGACATCCCCGACCTTGCGCTTCTTCTGTTCCACGAACAGGGTCCGTTCAGACGACCTGCTGCCCCTGCCCTTGCCCTTCATCGGTGCATTCCCAAATTTGGTGCTGGCAACGATGTACTCCGATGATCTTCTCGGCTCCGGTTTCAGCGTCCCGTCGTTCTGCATGATGAGGTCCAGCTCCCCTTCTTCAACGGTGGGCTCGGCAGGCCGCGTCTCCGCCGGGCGCGTGGAGGTCCGGGGCTCAACACGCGCGCGCGGTTCGGCGCCGACCCGGGGTTCAGCCCTGACTGTGGCCGCCGCCGTCCTCTCTTCAGTCGCCACCGGCTTTTTCTTGCGCTCTTCAACGTCCCGGCAGAGATTCATGGTCACCGATTTGAGATCCAGAACCTCTGCAGTCAGGCCTTTCACCAGGGCCTCAAGTTCCCGCACCTTCCGCTCCAGATCGCGCACGCGTTCATCCTCCACCTCCGATTCCGTCGGCCGCTCAGTTTCTATCATGGTCTCCATCTCCTTCTCGCGCTCCGCGAGTTCTCGCTCGAGAAATCGTATCCTTGCATCCTTCTTCGCCATAATCTCCCTCAAATTAATCCTTGATATAATTACGTAATAATATTACTATAGATTCACCGAATGAAGAATTATTACATTTTATCCGGCATCAGGTCGAGGGACAGGCAGCCAGCGCTTCGAAGCCACCCTCATCTGAAGGGTATGGCTTACCCTGGTGCGTGATGCGGATCGCCAACAACCGCACGGACTTCGCGAAGTATTTCTGTTTCCCGCTGTTCTCTTCGCAAGCGACCTCATCGCAGATGTGAAGACGGCGGCAGAATCTCACGTGAAGCCCAGTACTTCGCTCATTTCGGCATCTGAAATCGACCAATGCAGCCTCGCATAGCGACCTAAAACGGGATTGGCAGCACCAGGGCACCGGACTTCGCGGCTTCGCGCTCAACGCGAGAGGCCATATTGCTATCTTCGGCCATTAACTCACGCGAAGCCGCGAACAACGCGAAGGGAGGTCGATGGTTTAACCTCTTGGAGATTACCTCAACCGTTTTAGCGAAGTACTGAGGCCATACCCCCATCTCCCCACACGCGACCGGCGGTCCGCCTCATGCCAGAGCCATCCAGAATACGGTGACTCGATGCACTACCACAAATCCTGCAAAAGAAAGAATATTACCTCACCGGAGCAACCTTTTCCTGCATGTCTAGTCTGGCAAACTTCGATCCTGAAATCGCAGGCCTCATCGAGGAAGAGCGCCTGCGTCAGGTCAATGGATTAGAATTGATTGCCTCCGAGAACGTCGTCAGCAGGGCTGTTCTCGAGGCGATGGGTTCTATAATGACCAATAAGTATGCCGAGGGGTATCCCGGCAAGCGTTACTACGGGGGTTGCGAGTTCCACGATGTCGTGGAGAACCTGGCACGCGACCGGTTATGCAAACTCTTTGGAGCGGAACACGCAAATGTCCAGCCGCACTCGGGAAGCCAGGCAAACCAGGCGGTATATTTTGCGTATCTCAACTACAAGGACAGGATCATGAGCCAGAGCCTCACACAGGGAGGCCACCTCTCTCACGGCTCACCGGTCAACATCACCGGGCGCTGGTATTCTATCTTCCACTACGGCGTCGATTCCGAGACAGAGACACTCGACTACGCGGCTATCGAGGATATAGCCCGGATCGCAAAACCCCAGATCATCGTCTGCGGTGCAAGCGCCTACCCGCGCGAGATCGACTTTAAGGCGTTCCAGGAGATCGCCGAGACCGTCGGCGCGCGGTGCATGGCCGACATCGCCCATATCGCCGGACTCTGCGCGACCGGATACCATAACAGCCCGGTCGGTGTCGTCGATATCGTGACGACGACGACCCACAAGACCCTTCGCGGCCCTCGCGGCGGCGCCATCATGTGCAGCAAGGAGGACGCCCCGGCCATCGACAAGTCCATCTTCCCGGGCATGCAGGGCGGCCCGCTGATGCACACCATTGCCGCAAAGGCGGTCTGCTTCAAGGAAGCGCTGACCCCTGCATACAAAGATTACTGCGGACAGGTCGTCAAAAACGCGCGCACCATGGCAGAAGTCCTCGCAGAGGAGGGGCTCGACCTCGTCGCCGGCGGCACCGACAACCACCTCATCCTGCTCGACCTGACCGGGGTCTCCACGGACGGCCAGCACCTCACCGGGCTTGCGGCCGAGACCGCACTCGGCGAGGCAGGTATCACCGTGAACAAGAACACCATCCCCCGCGAACAGCTCAGCCCCTTCGTGACGAGCGGACTTCGCATCGGCACGCCGGCGGTCACCTCCCGCGGCATGAAAGAGGAAGAGATGAAACAGATCGGTCACTGGATCGCCCGGGTCGTAAAGGATGTCGCCAAAGATCCGACCTCAAAGAAGGCGATCACCGAAGTGAGAGAAGAGGTTATTGCTCTCGCAAGCAAGTACCCCCTCTACCCTGAAGTAGCATGATACTCGACGGAAAAGCAGTCTCTGAGAAGAGGCTTGAGCTCCTCAAGGAGAAGATAGAGGAGTCCGGGCTCTACCCGCGCCTTGCGACGGTCATCGTGGGCGAAGACCCGGCATCAAAACTCTACGTCCGCATGAAGCACCGGACGTGCGAGCGTGTCGGGATCGGGTCCATCGGCATCGAACTCCCGGAGGATGCCTCCACGGAACGGGTGCTTGAGGCGGTAACACGCCTCAACAACGACCCCGATATCAACGGCATCCTGGTCCAGCTCCCGCTTCCGTCGCAGGTGGACACCACCCGCGTCATCAATGCGGTCGCGCCCGGAAAGGACGTGGACGGGTTCCACCCCTATAACCTCGGGAGGCTCCTTGCCGGGGACCCGGTCTTTGCCCCCTGCACGCCGCAGGGGATCATGACGATCCTTGAGGAGTACCGGATCCCGATCCAGGGGCAGCGGGCGGTCGTCGTCGGCCGGAGCATCGATGTGGGCAGACCCATGGCCGCCCTGCTCCTCAACGCCGATGCGACCGTCACCATCTGCCACTCGAAGACGAAGAAGATCGAAGATGAGATGAGAGGCGCCGATATCCTCGTCAGCGCGGTCGGGAGATTGAAGTTTGTCAGACCGGAGATGGTGAAGGAAGGAGCGACCGTCATCGATGTCGGAATCAACTACGACGAGCAGGGCAAACTCTGCGGCGACGTCGACTTTGAGGCGGTGCGCGAGCGCGCGGGAACGATAACCCCGGTCCCCGGCGGCGTCGGCCCCATGACGATCGCGACGCTGATGGAGAACACATTCAAGGCGGCCAGGCTTTCGGCATGCTGCAACAACACTGTACTGTAGACCGCCTCAGGATCGGCGGCGGAGCGCCGGTTCGCCTGATGGGCGTCATCAACTGCAGCCCCGAGTCGTTCTACCGGGGCTCCTATACCCCAACCGGGAGGATATACGACCGCGCCCTTGCCATGCAGGAAGCGGGGGCCGACATGATCGACCTCGGGGCGCGGAGCACGGCTCCGGGTTCGGTCCCCATCACCGTCGCTGAAGAGGCGGAACGGGTGGACGCAGCGCTCTCAGAACTCGACGGCACCGGGATCACCCTCTCAGTGGATACCCGCTACCCGGAGGTGCTCGAGGTCTGCCTCCGCCACGACGTCCACGCGGTGAACGACATCTCGGGGCTCGCCGACGAGCGCTACGCGCGGGCGGTCGCAGACTCCGGGCTGCCCGTCTTTGTGATGGCAAGTTTCAGGGAACCGGGCGATGCCGCCGGGCTTACCGAAACACTCGCGGCACTCGAGGCGGTCGTGACGCGGTGTGCGCGCCTTGAGATCGACGAATACGTCCTTGACCCTGCCGTCGGGAGATGGGTCCCGGAACGGACAAACGAGGATGACTGGGAACTCTGCCGGAACTTTGAGGCGTTCTTAACCTTCGGTCGCCCGGTGCTCGCCGCGATCTCCCGAAAGACCTTCATCGGAGACCTGCTCGGAAAAGAACCGGAAGAGCGGCTCGCGGGAACCCTCGCGCTCACCATGGACCTGGTCAGGCAGGGAGCGGCCGTGGTCAGGAGCCACGACGTCGCCGAGACTGCCGACCTGCTCAGGGTGTATGAGAAGATGAGACAGACATGACGAGGCTATCATACTCTGTGTACGGTCTTGCGACCCCCCTGGTCCGGGCCGGGGATGATATGGCGGCGCATATCCTCGCAGCCGCCAAACGTTCTGAGTGCGGGGGGTTGCAGGCAGGGGATATCGTGGTCGTCGCTGAGTCGGCCGTGGCCACCGCCGAGGGGCGGGTCGCGAGACTGGACGATATCGAACCCTCGCCCGAAGCGCTCCGGCTTGCCGAAGACTACCAGATGGACCCCCGCCTGGTTGAGGTGGTGCTCAGGGAGAGCGACCGGGTCGTCGGGGGCATCCCGGGGTTCCTGCTCTGCATGAAGAACGGGACGCTCCTCCCAAACGCTGGAATCGACGCATCCAATGCCCCGTCCGGCTCCGTCGTCCTGCTGCCGGTGGATCCGGATGCGACCGCTGCGCGGATACGCGCCGGGATCGCAGGGCGAACCGGGGCAGACGTCGGTGTCATCATCGCCGATTCAAGGACACATGCGATGCGGCTCGGGTGCTGCGGGGTCGCTATTGGGTGTTCGGGCATCCCCTCGGTCCTTGACGAGCGCGGAAAGCAGGATCTCTTCGGCCGCGAACTCGAGGTCACCAAACGGGCGGTGGCTGACTGCATCGCATCAGCGGCCGAACTGGTGATGGGGGAAGCAAACGAGTGTGTCCCCGCAGTCGTTGTGCGGGGGACCGGGCTTCCCGTCGGCGACTACGCAGGGGTCGCCACCATCGATGCTTCAGAGTGTCTCTTCATGGGCGTCGCGCTGCACGCCGACCCGTCCCTTCTCGTCGATGGCAAGGGTAAACCCTGAACTCTCCAGGAACTCCTTGCTCTTTCTCCCTTTTCCATGGATCAGGATCTCAACGAGGTCTTCCTTCTCATCGATGTCGGTCGACATCCGGAACGAGTCGATCACCTCGACTGAGAAGCCGCACTCTTCTGCAACCGCCATGTGGTCGATGAAACTTGCGCCGTAGAAGTCGGCGTGGAAGCATTGCGGTTTCTTCAGGAAAATTACGTTCGTCCCGCCGCCCCGGCCCGGCACGATAGCCATGTCCTTCTCAGTGCGGATCAGCCGCTGGATATCCCCGGCGGTCACCAGGGGGAGGTCGGCCATGATGATGAGCGCAGGACAGTGGAACTGCCTGAGCGCCCAGTTGATCGCTTCGTTCAGGGGCTCTTTCCTGACGGCGATGAGCGTGTCCTCGTGTTTGAAGGGGTGGGTGCAGAGCAGGGTGGCGCTGCACCCCGACTTCAGCACAGAGGCGATCACGTCTTCGAGCATCGTCCGTGCAAACGCCTCCCGCTCTTCCTGGCTGAGGATGCAGGAG